>JAESFL010000565.1_pt1 | contig 23846 bp, 11 predicted proteins | sample 9269401 | NCBI WGS metagenome assembly JAESFL01 (sample SAMN14506025, study PRJNA617098) | algae metagenome | isolation source: Gloeocapsa sp. UFS-A4-WI-NPMV-4B04 and co-occurring heterotrophs from desert... | place: USA: Utah | collected 2006-10-01 | reverse complement strand
CTTGGGACGCGAACGCCAGAGCCAGCATTGTTGGAGCACAACAATCGCAAGCGGCAGAATGACCGCTTCGAGCATGCCGAGATACGCGCGATTGGCGGGATTCCAGAACAGGTAGACGATGACTTGGACGACGCTCAGGCTGACGAGCACCGTAAAAGGAACGAGACGCAGAGCAACGTCGAGCTGCTCCACACGGACGCGAGCTTTCAGGTTGGCGTCGAGAGATTCGTTTTCACGACCGGCGCCTGATGGGAATGAAATCAGCATCTCTCGCGACACGTGCATTCCATGGAAAGCCACCCGATACAGATGAGGAATTTTTAATATTTTAAAACACCATCGAATTGCCTCTTCGATCGCAGGATGGGGCTCTGAGCTTAAATTGCTGTGAACGCGATGATTCGCATTTGATGCGCCTCAGTTGCTCAATTTGCAGTCTTCTTCGTCTCATCTCAGGCCTGGAAAGGGCTGAGATATCATCGTGATCGCGCGGCAGCAGCCATCCATCGCGTTGCCACACGGTACCCGCACCTCGGCCCTGTGGCGGGCTGGCCATCGCCGACGGAGCGTGCCCCGAACCTTGAACCTCACGTTGACGCGCTGGTCCGACGTACTGGTACGCCGCCGGTTTTGTTGGATCGGTGACGCCCAGTGTTCGATTCTCGGCGGCACACGAGCGGCCCTCGCCAAGGCGGGTGCCGCCTTCTGTGCGGCCAAAGAAGCCGGGCGCCGCTGCGTAGGCCAGGTCGTGTCCGCGTCGATACCAACGGCACAAGCGCATCGACCGCCGACCTTGCGCGGTCTCATACCAGATCCGGCTGGATCCCTTCGGGATGGCGGATTCGGCCTTCGGCGGGATCCCTTCGCGCCTGCGCGATGGATTGCCCTCCTCAAGCGCCGCGTGGGCTGAGCGGTACGCTCCCCGCTCCGATCAAGCGGAGACCGGATCGGAGCGCTGTCCGACGAAGTGGTTTGCGGTTCGCCGAAAGAATGCGCGGCACGACCGGGAACGAAAGCCGCCGGCCCGATGCATTCGGGTCGGGCACAACGCGAAGTCCGGGGCCAGCCCCGGACTTCTGGACGGGGCTCACGAGCGTTCTCGGGCCGGCGCCTCGTTCGTCTACCGGCTCTCGAGGCGGCATGAGGGGGCCGTCTCGACGGGGCAGGAGGCCGGCGGCTCTCGATAGATCCGCACCCGGGGCGGCTCGTCGCCGTTTTCCAGCGCCGTGCGACGCTCTTCCTCGGCGTAGTCCCAGCTCCACTCGTCGGAATGCTCCCCGTCGAGCACGACGCCGGCCCGGCAGCCCCAGCCATGCTGGCGCGCCACCTGGGCCTGCTCGTAGGTGACGGTGAAGTAGCCGTATTCGTGAAGCTCTCGATCCCGGCACAGGATCTTGCCGTCAGGCGTCACGATATCGCCTGGCTTCGCCCCCTGCGGCAGTGTCGATGTCAGTGTCGATGTCACGGCTGGCTCCCACGCGTCACATTTCGGCACGATCATACCGATCCCTCGAGCGCACGCAAAAGGCTGCGCGCCGCGTTGCTGCAAAATAATGTCAGACGGTTTTGGTGATGCCCGAGGGTCGCGCCCGAGGCAGTTCTCGCCGCAGCCACCGCACGACGTGCCTGCGGACGTTCGAAGCCCAGGCCGTCCGCCGGACCCGCGGGGGGGGCGGCCTGCAGGATTAGAATCGATCGGACACGACACGCCGACCGAAGGCGGCAAAGGAGAATGCAGGACGAGACCCGACCTTTCTCTCGACCTGTGCCCTCCGGGCATGTTTGCTGAGGAGACCGGCCAGCACGAGCCGGATAGGGAGCGAACATGCGCAACGTTTGGGTTGTGGTCGGCGCAATTGGCTGCGCTCTGGGGGCCGCGCCGGCCCAGGCGGGCATCACCGGCATCGAGATCGCCAGCGTCGAGCCTTTTGCCGACGGCGCCGAGTTCGGCGCGGCCGGCAGCTACGAGCGCGTCGTCGGCACGGCCCGCGGCGAGCTCGACCCGGCCGACCCCGCCAATGCCGGCATCGTCGACATCGCCCTGGCGCCCCGCAACGCCCGCGGCATGGTCGAGTACAAGACCGACCTGTTCATCCTGCGGCCCAAGGATCCGGCCCGCGGCAGCGGAACGCTGCTGTTCGAGGTGCTGAACCGGGGCCGCAAGTTCCTCTTCAACTGGGTCCTCGATGCGCCGGCCCAAGGCGTGCAGGCCGTCAACGATCCGAGGACCGCCACGGATGCCGGGACCGGGCTCGTCCTGCGCCGGGGCTACACCCTCGTCTGGTCCGGCTGGGAGGCGGATGCCCTGCGCCAACAGGGCGGCATGGCCATCGATGTGCCGGTCGCCACGCGCAACGGCAAGCCGATCGTCGAGCGCGTGCGCGATGAGCTCGTCAGCGCGACCCGCGGGCCCCCGGAGGCGCCCTTCGCCCTGACCTTCAAGACGGCGAGCCAGGACAAGACGAGCGCGCGGCTCACCGTGCGGCGCCGGGAGGCCGACCCGCCGCGGCCGGTGCCGCCGGAGGCTTGGCACTACGCCACGCCGCGTCAGATCGAGCTCCTGCCGAAGGGCACCAAGCCGTTGCCCGGCTCGCTCTACGAGTTCACCTACCAAGCCACCGAGCCGAAGGTGCTCGGGATCGGTTTCGCCGCCACGCGGGATGTGGTGGCCTATCTCCGTAGTGAGGCCGGGGCTGCGGCCAACCCGGCGGGCGGCGCCATCAGGCACACCCTCGCGCTCGGCATCTCGCAGAGTGGGCGCTATCTCCGCGATTTCATCCAGCAGGGCTTCAACCGGGACGAGACCGGCAAGCGGGTCTTCGACGGCGTGCTGTCCCATATCGCGGGCGTGGGCGGGGTGTTCCTCAATGCCCGCTTCGGTCAGCCCTCGCGCACCAACACGCAGCACGAAGACCACCTCTATCCGGAGAACACCTTCCCGTTCTCGACTGCCCGCCAGCACGACCCGATCACCGGGCGGACGGGCAGCATCCTGCGGGACGATGGCTTCGATCCGCTGCTGATCGAAGCGAACACCGGCACGGAGTATTGGCAGAAGGGCGCCTCCCTCCTGACGACCGACCCGGTCGGCCGCAGCGATGTGCCGCTGCCCGACACCGCGCGCGCCTATCTGGTCTCGAGCGGCTTCCATTACGGGCGTGCGGGCCTGACCTCGACGAAGGGACCGTGCACGAACCCGCGCAGCACCCTGAATCCGGCCCCGGCAGTTCGCGCGCTACTCGTCGCGCTAGAGGAGTGGGTGAAGGACGGCAAGGCACCCCCGGATAGCCGTGTTCCCCGCCTGTCCGATGGGACTCTGGTCGAGGCGGCGGAGATCGGCTTTCCGTTCATGGTCGGCGTCCCCGTCCCGACGGCGCCCAATGCGATGGCGCGCTTCAGCACCTACCTGGACCCGCGCCCGGAAAGCGGGCCGCAATATCGCCCGCTGGTCCCGCGCGTCGACGCCGACGGCAACGATGCGGCCGGCATCCGTCTGCCGGCCGTCGCGGCACCGCGGGCAACCTTCACGGGCTGGAACCTCTATGCCGATCCCTTCCCCGCCGACGCATTGTGCGACCGGGAGGGCAGCCAGATCCCATTCCCGGCCACGCAGGCCGAGCGGATCGAGAAAGGCGATCCCAGACGGTCCGTGGAAGAGCGTTATCCGGATGCCGACGCCTATCGCGCGGCCGTGACGAAGTCCGTCGATGCGCTCGTGACGGAGCGCCTCCTGCTGCGCGAGGACGGGGATCGCATGATTGCCGCGGCTCGACAGGAAACGCCGTAGCCGTCGCGCACTCACCGATGCCGGCGCTTCGGTTCGGCGCCGATAGAGCATCGTCCCGAAAGGTGGCCACCGGCTTTCGGAAAAGACGATGCAAAAGCAATGAAATAGAGCATCGCGCGCTCGGCCGCGCCCGGACAGGACGGGCGCCGGCCGGGCGAGCGGAATGACGGAGCCCGGCGCCGGGCGCGTCAGCCTTCGACGGACGGCCGGTTCCAGACGCGCTGCGCCCACACCGACAGGATCGCCGAGGCGAGCACGAACGGCAGGGCGACGATCAGCGCCGCCCCGGTCTCGCTGCCGATCAGCGTCGCGAGTGCGTCCCGCAGGGCGAACAGCAGGAGAACCAGTGCGGCGACGACCAGCAGGAGCGCGCCGCCGAACAGCAGCACGAGCAGGGCGACCGCCCGCAGATTGCCGCGGATTTCCGTTCGCGCCAGCCGGAGCAGCTTGCCGAGGTGAGCGCTGGCTTCACGGATCGCGACGAGCATCAGAACGGCGGTGGTGCGAGGATCCTCGGCCGGCTCACCTTGCGGACGGTTCTGTTGGCTCACGGATACTCCCTCGACCGTTCCCCGAGCCCGTCGTCATTCGCAGGCCTGAGAGAACGCGCGGCCCGACCCTCGGCGAAGCGATCCGTCGGGTCCGGACCGAAGCGCCCGAACGCTTCGGGCGCGAGCCGTTACACCACAGGCCGGGACCGCAGATCCAGCGGCACGAAACGTCCGTGCCGGAAAAGGCAACGGCCTCGCTTCGACGGGCCGGAGGCCCGTTGACCGTTCACAGGGGGCCGGACACGAAAAACCCCGCACCGGCGGAACCGGGCGGGGCCGAGGATCGCGACGGAGGATCGCGGCGGCCTACTGGCCCGGGCCGTTACCGCTTCCGCCGCCGGCACTGCCCTGGGGAACGGCGCGCTCGGGCTGGTTGGCGTTGCCGCCGGCGGCCGCGTTGTTGGTGATGGTGTCGGCGCCCGTGGCGCCACGCGAGATCGACACGCCGCGGTCGCGGCCGCCGGTGACGCTGCCGTCCTCCGTCACGATCACGCCCGATCCTTGCCGAGGCTGAGCGGTGGCAGGCAAGCAGGCGACGGCGGCAAGCGCGAAGCCGATCACGCAAGTGATCGTGTGTGGGTTCTTCATGGCGGCTCCAGTACAGTTCCTGTCGGTCTCTGTAGGAGCAACCCGGCCTGAACTCCGTTGTTCGGGCTCTGTCTGGAATCGCACCGTTCTCCGGTGCGCGCCGCGGCGGCCTTACTTTTCGTTGGGCGGGCCCGGATCGTCCATTCCCGACCTCGACGGAGGACAACGCAAGCGGGCACAGGGGTAAGACTTGCGCGCGCGGCGGGTTACGCCGCCTGGACGAGTCTCCGGCGCGCAACACCTCGTCTTTTCCTGCGAAACCGGCGTCAAACCTCTCCAAATCCGTCAAGGTTTGGCTATCAGGCTGATCCGGTCACCTCGTGATTGATCACCGTCATGCTGTCCGTCTCCCGCGCCGTCGTGTCCAAGCACCGTGAGATTTCCGCGCTGCTTGCGACCTATGCCATGTTCCTCAGCGGCGTGCTGATTCTCGCTTGGGCGGCATAGGCCCTCGGCAGCACGCAGTTGGGGCCGGATCGGCACGTGAGCCGTGAACGGTCGTGGCCTCGCGAGCACGTCCCACAACGGCCTCGCTCGAAGCCGAATCGGAGCCTTCCCAGGCCGCTCGGGCTCGGGATGGGCCTCAGCGGCCGCACAGAGCGGCGAAGGCGGCCGGTTGCGGAACGCCGCCTCCCTCCGAGAAGCGGGTCGGCGTGCACAGGCCGGGATTGGCGCCGCAATAGCCGTTGAAGCCGAAGCGCGTCGCGGCGCCGGGCGGGCCGGAGGTCACGCCGCCGGCGGTCACGATGGCGACGGCACCGGGCTGGTCGAGGGTGAGGCAGGCCTGCGGGCTCGCCTTGCGGGTGCAGACCCGAACCTCGCCCTCGGTGAGGGTGATGACCGAGCGTGCGCCGGTGGTCCAGACGTCGAACACCGTCCCGCGGACGCCGATCGTCGCGACGGGCGTCTTGATCTCGTAGGCCTTCTTGTCGAGGTCGCCGGTGACGAAGCGGTAGGTGCCCTTCAACAGGTTGAGCGCCACCTTCCCCGCCGGCCGCTCCTCCGAATAAACGTACTGGTTGAGGGCGATGCGCGCATTCGGCCCGATCGAGAGGTTGGTCTGGTCCAGGAAGACGATCTTGGCGAGGCTGTCGGCGCCGGTCTGCACCGCCTCGTCGCGGAACACCGTATCGCCCGCGGCGAGGCTGTTCTTCTGCGCCCCCTTCAGGCGGGACACGTCGTTCTTCACCACCGTCGTCGCGCCGATCTGCTGGGCCGAGGCCGGCAGGCTCAGCGCGAGGCCGCCGGCCAAGCCGGCGAAACAGATCCGTCTGACGAGGCGCATCGCGGGGCAGTCCATCGGGCAATCGCCCCATCGTAGACGCGAAACCGGCGGCGGCGGCAACTCTATTGGCAGCTTTTCGCGGCGCTGTTGCAAATCGACGGCCCGTCCGCAGGCCCCCTTCGCACTGTCCATCTCCGACCGGGACGCGGGATCTACTGAACCTCGGCGCTTGCCGCGAAGGGAGAACCGGCCCGGTAGAGGTCGCGCGGATCGGCCCCGATCCGGTGCCGGAGGGTGGCGATCGCCTCCGGCGGCAGGGCCTCGATCCAGGCCCGGAAGCGGGCGTGATCGGGCTTGTCCCGGGCGCCGACCGGCGGCGTCTCGCCCAGGTCCCGATAGGCTGCCGCGTAGGTCGCGATGCCGTTGAGCGTCGCCGAGCGGGTCCGGCCGACGGCAAGGCCGCTCGCCTTCGCCGCGAGCAGGAACAGGCGGTCGTCGATCTCGGCCAGCGGCCCCGGCGTCAGCGCCCAATGCCCGAACAGGTGAAAGCCCGCCGGCAGGAACAGGTAGCCGCTCGCATCGACGAAGCGGTCCGGGTGTTCCTCGGGAAGCGGCATGACGCTGAGATCGGGCCGCCGGAGCCGGCGGGAGGCCGTGACGAGCCCGCAGCGCTCGAACCCGACGCGCAGGGCCGCGACGAGGCAGCGCTCGATATGGTCCGGATCGTACCAGCTTGCGGCATCGAGGAAGCCGATCGCCGTATAGCCCCGCGCGGCGGCGAGCAGGCCGCCGGCCGCCCAGGCCGCGCGTCCGTGCGCCTCGCCCGTGCCGCCGAGGCGGATGTGGTCGGCCACCCCGGCGGCGAGGTCCTGATCCAGCACCTCCTGCGGCGGGCCGTCCGCGATCAGGATGTGGTCCACCGCCACGCTCTGGCCCGCCACCGAAGCGATGCAGCGCCGCAGCGTCTCGGCATCGTCCCCGCGGTAGGCCGTCACCACGGCGATCCGAGGGGCGCCGTCCTTCAGCGTCCCGGTCCAGAGGGAAGCGCGCGCCCGCAAGCGGTCCTCGGCGTAGTCGCGGTTGGCCCGCACGCGCGCGCGGCTCGGGGCATCGAGGTCGTCGCGCGCCAGGAGGATCGCGCAGGCGACGAGGCAATCCATGTCGCGGCCCGCCCAGTAGGCGTTGACCGCGAACTCGTCGAGCAGGCCGATCGCGTAGATCCAGGGCTGGAGGAACAGGCCGGCCTCCGGCAAGGGAAGACCGAGCCCGCGCTCCGCGGCCGCGAGGCCCGGCGCCCACGCGCCGCGCTGCCGACAGATCAGGGCCGCGGCGTGCAGCGCCTCGGCGCGCTCCGGCACGGTCGCGCTCGCGCGTTCGAGCACGGCCAGGACATCCTCTGTCGCCTCCCCCAGCCGCGCCATCAGCTTGCCGGCGTTGAGCAAGCTCTCGAACACCTCCTGATCCCAGAAGCCGAGTTCGGCCCGCGCGCGATAGGCCTCGATCGCCCGCTCGAACTGCCCGGAATCGCGCAAACTCTGGGCGAGATAGAAGGTGTAGCGGGCGCGCAGGAACGGATCGGCCTCGCCCGCCAGCGCCGCCTCCAGAAGGGCGGCGTCCCGCGCGAACTTCTGCGGATCGCACGAGCGCGCGCCGTCGCCGCCGTAGACGATGGAGAGCCCCGCCGCCACGCCATGCGACCGCGCGGTGACTGGAACCTCGAGGAACTCGTGCAGGACCGAGCGGTAGCGGAAGGCGAGGCGGTTCGAGAACAGTTGCGGCCGGCGGTAGACCGTTCCCCCGTGATGGATGTCGAGGTCGTAGACATCCGCGGTGAGGCCGGCCTTGAAGGCCGCCGGGTCGAAGCCGGCCGCGAAGGCGAGCCGGTCGTCGGCATCGATCACCAGGGCGTACTCGATGGTCGCGTCCTCACGGAGGGCCGCCAATGCCGCGCTGCGGTTGTGGGCGAAATCCTGCCACGGCTGTTCGAGCACCGCACCGGGAAGCCCGTGGCGGTCGAGATAGGCCCGCACGATCTCCGGCGTTCCGTCGCGCGAGCCGGTATCGACGATGACGGCGCCGTCGATCAGGGGCCGGACGCTGTCGAGGCAGCGCTCCACGACATGCGCCTCGTCCCTGACAATCATGCACAGGCCGATCGTCGGCATCCGTCCATTCCCCTCTCCCCGTCCGATCGGGGCTTGTCGTCCGTGCCGGGACTCGCTGTCCGTGCCGGGGCTTGCCCGCGCCGCCGAGGCCAGCCCCGGCGAATCGCGGCCGGGCGACCATCGTCAGGATGGCCCGCCCGTCCACCACCCTTCCAGAACACTCTCGCAGCCTGTTGCGGAAGACACACACCTTGCGTCCTTCTCGCTCGGTTTGCCTGCGGAAGACGAGGGTCAGCGGCACTATTCGGCTTCATGGAAGGGGAGCGAGACGGTATCGTTCGTGAGCAGCCTACCCGGCAAAACAACAAAGGCCTAATCATGCCGCGGGAAGGTCTGCCTCCGCGCAAGGGCAGTCCCGATCAGGACAAGCTTTCTGCCGGTGCGCGCAGGTTCGGACTCGTTGATGCGCAATCAATGGGGCCGGCCCGTCGATGGAAGCATCGGCTATGCGTGAGACAAATTGAAAAATAAGGCTCGGACCCGGCCCGCGATTGAAAAAGCGCGATGGTGGGGCCGACGGCCTCGGGGCACGCGCGGGACGGGGTTTGGGGGCATGGCTCAGCATAAGCGCGACGCGCTGCTCACGACCGTCTTCGTCGGAAGCGCCGTTCTCGCCCTGTTGCTCCCCGGCGCACCGGCATGGCCGGCCAGCGGCGGGGCCGGCGGGCGGAGTTCGGGCGACACGCTGGGCAACGGCAGGCCCGGCACTGACGCGCCCGCGGGCAGCGCCGACCCCGAGGGCAGTCTCGACAATTCCGGGGCCGGCGGGGGCGGCAGCGGCGGCGGGGCCGGTCGCGCCGGCGGGAGCGGCGGGAGCGGCTACACCTTCCCCGAGGGCGAAGGACCGCTGATCGCGATCCCGGGCGGCACGGCCGGGGCCGGCGGCACGACCGCTTCGCCGAATGGCGGCGACGGCGGCGATGCGCCCTTCTCCACGAGCGGGGCAGGCGGCGGCGGGGGCGGCGCCAGCGGCAACGGCGCCGCCGGACAGGCGCAGATCGACAATGCCGTGGGGCTGACCGGCGGCAACGGCGGCCGGGGCGGCGGTGCGGCGAGCTACGACGCCGCACAGCCCGGCAGCTTCCAGGGCGGCGGGGGCGGCGGAGCCGGCGGCGAGGGGGCGATCGTCACGGGCGTGGGGCCAAGCACCAACCGGGCCGGCGCCACCTTGCAGGGCGGGGCCGGCGGCGCGGGCGGCGACGCGCATGCCGGCGGCGGCGGCGGCGAGGGGGGCATCGGGCTGCGCAACGCCGGAACCGGCGCCGTCACCAATGCCGGGGCGATCCTGGGCGGCGGCGGCGGCAAAGGCGGCAACACGGAGCGGGCCTTGAACGGGATCGCGGGGGCCGGCGGCGCGGGCGGGATCGGCGTCTTCCTGTCCGGCCGCAGCCTCTTCACCAACGCGGCGGAGGGCACGGTCTTCGGCGGGGCCGGCGGAACCGGCGGCGGCTGGAACTTCACTGGCCAGACCCCACCGACGGCGCTCGGCGCGGCCGGCGAGGGCGGCGCGGGATTCTCCGGACCGGCCGGCGCGAGCCTGTCGAATGCCGGCGCCATCACCGGCGGCACCGGCGGCGGCGGCGCGGCCGGAACAACCGGCTTCGCCGAGATCACGGGACCGTCGGGCGCGCCGATCGCTACGGGCGGCACGGGTGGAACGGGCGGCATCGGCGGCCGCGGCGGGACCGGTGCGCAGCTCACCGGCGCGGAGGGCTTCAGCAACACCGGCATCCTGGCCGGCGGGGCCGGCGGCATCGGCGGGACGGGTGGTGACGCTGACAGCATCGGCGAGAGACCGATCCCACCCGATGCCTCCGGCGGGACGGGTGGGATCGGCGGGACGGGCGGCACCGGACTGCGGATCAGCGGCGGAACCGCCCTCGGCAATGCCGGGACTGTCCGCGGCGGCGACGGCGGACGGGGCGGCGACGGCGGACGGGGCGGCGACGGCGGACGGGCCGGCTTACCAGCGGAGAGCCGGGGCGGGGCCGGCGGCCGGGGCGGTGCGGGCGGGACCGGGGCGCAGATCACCGGCACCGAGTTCGGCAATGTCGGTCTCATCACCGGCGGCGGGGGCGGCACGGGCGGAGCCGTGGGCGCGCAGGATCCCGCAGCGGGCCTCGATGCGGTCGTCCTCGCCGGGAGCGGTGGCACCGGCGGCACCGGCCTCCTGCTCGAAGGCGCCACCCGCCTCACCAACACCACCCTCGGTCGCATTGCGGGCGGGACCGGCGGCCTCGGCGGCGCGGGCGCGGCCGGCGGTGCGGGCGGGATCGGCGTGCTCGCCCCCGCAGGTGGCACCCTGATCAATCTCGGGACGATCACCGGCGGCGCCGGAGCCTCCGGCGCGAGCGGCGCCGCGGGCAGCGGGGGTCTCGGCGGGACGGCGATCGTCGGCGCCGGCCTCACCATCGTCAATTCCGGCCTCGTCGCCGTCGGCGCCGGCGCCACCGGCCCCGCCGCCGTGGAGACGGGCCGGGCCATCCGTTTCACCGGCGGGCTGAACAGCCTGACCCTGACCACGACCTCGCAGATCGACGGGGCGGTCGTCGCCTTCGGCGCCGCCGACCGGCTCATCCTCGGCGGCACCGGCGACGGCACGTTCTCCGCCGCGGCGATCGGCGCACAGTTCCAGAATTTCGGCGTGTTCCAGAAGGCCGATGCCGGCACGTGGACGCTTACCGGCACGACGCCCGCGGCGACGCCCTGGCAGGTGCTCGGCGGAACGCTCGCGGTCAGCGCGGATGCCAATCTCGGCGCGCCGTCGGGCGGAATCCTGCTGAATGGCGGAACCCTGCAGGCCACCGCCGCCCTCTCGACCGACCGCACCGTCACCCTGGGCGCGGCCGGCGGAGCAATCCGGGCGGAAACCGGCGTCGCGATGACCGCGAGCGGACCGCTCACTGGCACGGGCGGGCTGACGAAGACGGGACTCGGCACCCTGACCCTGACCGGCGCCAACAGCTATACCGGCGCGACGACGATCGAGGCCGGCACGCTGGCGCTGGCGGGCTCGGCTACCCTCGCTGCATCGAGCGGGATCGCCCTGGCCAGCGGCACCACCTTCGACATCGCCGGGCTGACCAACGGCGCCGCCATCCGGAGCCTGGGCGACACCGCCGCGGGCCAGGCTGGCACGGTGGTGCTCGGCGCCAACCGCCTGACCCTGACGGACGCCTCCGGCACGTTCTCCGGCGCGATCACCGGGACCGGCGACGTAGTGCTCTCCGGCGGGAGCCAGACCCTGGCGGGCGCCAACAGCTTCAACGGGGTCACGAACGTGGCCGGCGGCACCCTGACGCTCGCGTCCGGCGGCGCGCTGACGGGCTCGGTGACAACAGGGGCCGGGGGCCGCTTCGCCAATGCGGGCACCGTGGGCGGCGGCCTCACGAATGCCGGCTCCACGACCAACGACGGCACCATCAATGGCCCCGTCGCCAACAGCGGCACCTTCGTCAACCGCGGCACCGCCGGGGCGCTGTTCAGCACGGCGGGTGCGGTGACGAATACCGGCACGCTGAACGGCGCGGTGACGATCAACGGCGGCAGCCTTGCGCTTGGTCCGGGCAGCCTCGTCAACGGCGCGCTGACGAACGCCGCCGTGGTCACGGCGCAAGGGCGGATTGCCGGGTCGGTGACGAACGCCGCCGGGGCGAGCTTCACCCTGTCCGGTCCGCTGGCCGACCTCACCGGGCTGAGCAATGCCGGCACCGTGAGCCTCGCCGGCAACGCGCTCGGCATCGGCACCCTGACGGGGCAGAGCGGCGTGATCCAGAACGCCGCCGCCACGGCGGCGACGCTGACGTTGGGGTCCGGCAGCACCGCGGGAATCGTGCTGCAGGACGGTGCGGGCGGCGGCGCACTGTCCCTGGCCAAGGTCGGCCCCGGCATTCTGACGCTGTCGGGCCCCCACACCTATAGCGGCGGCACGGCGCTGAACGGCGGCACCGTCCTCGTCTCGAGCGATGCCAGCCTCGGCGCGGCGACCGGCGGCTTGAGCTTCGGCGGCGGCACGCTCGCCTCCGGCGCAAGCTTCACCACCGGCCGCGCGCTCGCCCTCGGCGCCTCGGGCGGAACGCTGGCGCCGGACGGGGGTACGAGGCTCACCCTGACCGGCGTGGTCGGCGGCCCCGGCGGCCTCACCGTGGGCGGGGCCGGCCGCGTCGTCCTGACCGGTGCCAACAGCTACGGCGGAGGCACACAGGTGAATGCCGGCGCCACCCTGCAAGTCGGCGACGGCGGCACGGCCGGCACGATCCCCGGCAATGTCGTGGCCAACGGCACGCTCACGCTCAACCGTTCGGACCTCCTGGATTTTGCCAACGTCATCTCCGGCTCAGGGATCCTGAACCAGTCGGGCACCGGCGTCACGACACTGACCGGCAGCAACGGTCCGGCGGGCCAATTCACCGGCAGCGCCAACGTGCAGGCCGGGACGCTGGCGATCAACGGCACCTTCGGCGACACCGCCGGCAACCGCGCGAGCGTCATCGTCAATTCCGGCGGCACCCTGCACGGATCCGGCACCATCGCCGGTTCGGTGACCGTCAACGGCGGCACCGTCTCGGCCGGCAATTCGCCGGGCACGCTGACGGTCGCCGGCAACTACAGCCTCAACCCCGGCTCGACCTCGCTGTTCGCGTTCGGCGCGCCGGGCATCGTCGGCGGGGCGAGCAACGACCTCATCAATGTCGGCGGCAATCTCGGGCTCGGCGGCACGCTCAGCCTCGTCTCGGCGGCCGGCGCTACGGCTCCGCCGGTCTCGGGCGCCTACCGGCTGTTCAACTACGGCGGCACGGTCTCGGGCGCCTTTGCCGGCGTCACGACGCCGGGCGCCGGCACCAGCGCGCTCGTCTACACCGACATCCCGAATCAGGTGAACGTGCTCGTCACCAACGGCAACCAATCGGTGCAGCTCTGGGACGGCGCCGACACCACCGGCGCCGCCGCCGGCGCCCAGGGCGGCGCTGGCACCTGGAGCGCGGGCGGCACCAACTGGACGCGCCTGCCCGGCGGGCAGATCAACGACCTCTGGCGCTCCGGCGTCGGCCTGTTCGGCGGCAGCGCAGGCACGGTGACGGTGGCCGGGACGCAGGCCGTGCAGGGCCTGCAATTCACGAGCGAAGGCTACCGCCTCGCCGGGCCGGGCGCGCTTCTCCTCACCGGCGATCCGTTCTCGACGCCGAGCCAGAGCTTCGTCACCGTCGATGCCGGCGTCTCCGCCACCATCGCCACGGGGCTGAACGGAGGGGCGGGGATCGGCCTGCGCAAGCTCGGATCCGGCACGCTGACGCTCGCGGGCGCCGGCACCTTTACCGGCGCGACGACGGTCGAGGCCGGCACCCTGGCGCTCGCCGCCGGCGGATCGCTGGCGGGCTCGGTGGCGACAGGGGCCGGAGGTCGCTTCGCCAATGCGGGGGCGGTCGGCGGCAGCCTCACCAATGCCGGCTCCACGATCAACGACGGCACCATCAATGGGGCCGTCGCCAACAGCGGCACCTTCCTCAACCGCGGCACCGCCGGCGCACTGACGAGCAATGCGGGTGCCGTGACCAACACCGGCACGCTGAACGGCGCCGTGACGATCAGCGGCGGCAGCCTCGCGCTCGGCTCCGGCAACCTCGTCAACGGCGCGCTGACGAACGCCGCCACGGTGACGGCGCAGGGACGGATCGCGGGGCCGGTGACGAACGCGGCCGGGGCGAGCCTCACACTCTCCGGTCCGCTGGCCGACCTCACCAGCCTGACCAATGCCGGCACGGTGAGCCTCGCCGGCAACGCCCTCGGCATCGGCACCCTGACGGGGCAGGGCGGCGTGATCCAGAACGGTGCGGCGACGGCAGCGATCCTGACCCTGGGCGCCGGCAGCACCGACGGGACCGTGCTGCAGGACGGCGCGGGCGGCGGCGCGCTGTCCCTGGCCAAGGTCGGGGCCGGCACGCTGGCGCTGACGGGAGCCAGCACCTTCGGCGGCGGGACCACGGTGGCGGGTGGCACGCTGGCGCTCGGCGGGCCGGGCTCGGCCGGCAGCGGCGCCATCGCCCTCGATTCCGGCACCCGCCTCGCCTTCCTCGGCAGCGGCTACACGGTCGAGAACGCCATCCGCCTCGCGAATCCCGGCCTCGCGACGATCGATTCCGGTCCGGGCACGATCGCCCTGTCCGGGCCGATCTCCGGGCCCGGCAGCCTGGAGAAGGCCGGCCTCGGCACGCTGGTGGTGTCCGGCACCGGCAGCTATGCCAGCGCCACCGCGGTCACGGCCGGCATCCTCCAGGTCGATGGCGCGCTCACCGGCTCGTCGATCCTCACGGTCGGCCCCGGCGCGGGTCTGACCGGAACCGGCTGGGTCGGCGCGCTCACGGTCCAGTCGGGGGGCTTCGTGGCGCCGGGCAACGCGGCCAACCCCACCGGCACGCTGACGGCGGAGGGACCGGTGGTGCTCGGATCGGGCTCCACCCTGGCGACGACCCTGTCGCTGACGGCGGCGAGCCGGCTCGTCACGCCGTCTAGCGCGACGATCGCGTCGGGCGGCATCCTCCAGATCACGCCCTCGACGCTGGCCTACACCACGCCGGTGCGGTTGCCGATCCTAGTGGCGAGCGCCGGGCTCACCGGCCAGTTCACCACCGTCACCTTCACGGCGCCGGTGCGCGGCCTGCAGCCGGTCGTCGGCTACGACGCGAACAGCGCCTACCTCCAGTTCGGCGAGACGGAGCCCGGCCGCCCGACCGAGCCGGGGCCGGACCTGACCAGCGCGATCGCCGCGGCGCAAGGGTTGGCGCGCGACCGCTTCGGCGCCTTCGTGACGCAGCGCATTCTCGGCAGCGTGCTCACCGGCTTCAACCAGCAGATCAGCTGCGGCGACTGTTTCAGCGGCTTCGGGATGGCCGGCTCCTACAGCGTCGGTGCGCAGGGCCGCAAAGCCTTGAGCGACGAACTGATCGCCATCGGCGGCTTCGCCTATACCGGCTACGACAGCGGCCGGGTCCGCGTCTCCGGCGGGCCGATCTTCGCCGGTCTGCTGCGCTACGATCCGGCGGGTCTCGGCTCGGCACGACCGTTCGTGGATGTCGGCGGCCTGTTCGCGCCGAGCCAGACCACGACCTACAGTCGGAGCTACACCTTCGGGACCATGGCCGGCCAGGGCACCGGGCGGGTCTCGACCCTCGGCGGCTCGGTCTTCGGCCGGGTCGGCTACGTCGCCCGGCTGTCACCGCAGGACGAGGTCGCGGCGGCCGTCGAGTATAGCCGCGGCTGGCAATTTGCGGGCGCGTACACCGAGGGCCTGCTCGCCCCGAACCCCTACGCCCTGGCGAGCCGCGGCGGCACCGACATCATCAACATCGCCAAGATCGGCGGGCAGTACACGCGCCTGTTCGGCACCGCGATCGAGACGCAAGTGAATCTCGGCGTCGCCCACGGCTTCGGCCTGAAGAGCGGCCTGAACGGGACGGTGGCGGACGTACCGTTCACGACCCCGATCAAGGATCTCACCTGGGTGGAGTACGGGGCACGGATCAGCTACCGCCTGCAGCAGGATCTGGCGCTCGACGGCTTCATCCTCGGCACGCTCGGGCCGCAGCCGGTCGGCGACACCATCCACGGCGGTGCCTCGGTGCGCTACGCGTTCTGACGGTTTTTCACGCGAGGATCGGCTGGAAGAACCGCACATGATACGGCTTCCTGATGATGACCCCGGGAGCCGTGAATTCCCCTCTCTCCGCGTGCGGGGAGAGGGCTTCGGCGACCCTGTCGTCGCCGAAGCGAGGCGGCAGCCGAAGGTGAGGGGGCAGCCGAAGGTGAGGGGGCTTGGCCGAAAGAGCCTCATCCTGAGCCGCCCCCTCACCACCGCTCCGGCTTCGCCTGCGCTTCCTGTCTGCACGACAGGGTGCAGACAGGCCTCTCCCCGCGTGCGGGGAGAGGGGGCTCCGCACGTCCCGCAGCGATCAGCCGGACGCCGGATGAGATCGCCGGACATGCATGATGTCTGCTAGGCCCGCGAGCCGGGGCGCCCTCGGCTGGATCGGTCGCCTCGGCCGCCGCATCGGGCCGGGGCGGCTGCTGGCGAGCGGCCTGCTCGTGCTGCTGCTGCTCTTGCGGATCACCGATCCGCCGCCGGTCGAGGCCCTGCGCGTGCGCACCTTCGACGCGCTGCAGGTGCTCTCGCCGCGGGTGCCGCCGGCCGATCGTCCGGTGGCCATCGTCGATATCGACGAGGCGAGCCTCAAGGAATTCGGCCAATGGCCGTGGACGCGCACGCGGCTCGCCGCGATGTGCGGCAAGCTCCAGGAGGCCGGCGCGGTGATCGCCGCCTTCGACATCGTCTTCTCCGAACCCGACCGCCTGTCGCCGCCGCTTCTCGCCGAGACCCTGCCGGATCTGAGCGAGGCGGCCCGCGCCGACCTCAGGGCGCAGCCCGATAGCGACGCGGTCTTCGCCGAGGCGATTGGGCGCCTTCCCGTGGTGCTGGGCCAGACCGCCGCGAGCACGCCGATCGCCTGGACCGGACATGAGCCGCCGCCGCAGACCGGCACCGCCGTGGTGGGGACGGATTTCGATCCGGAGACGGCGCTGATCGGTTTTCCGGGCCTGATCCGCAACCTGCCGGTCTTGGAGCGGGCCGCCGCCGGGCGGGGCGTCTTCACCATCAGCCCCGAGCGGGACGGCGTGGTGCGGCGGGTGCCGCTGGTGCTGCGGGCGGGCGGCACCGTGGTGCCGACCCTGGCGCTCGACATCCTGCGGGTGGCGACCGGGGCCGACACCCTGCTGATCCGCACCGACGAGGCGGGTGTCGTCTCGATCCGCCTGCCCGAGCTCACCGTCCCGACCGATCCGCACGGGCAGATCTGGGTGCGCTTCAGCCCGCACGATCCGGGGCTCTACGTGTCGGCCCGCGACCTCCTCAACGGCACGGTGCCGCCGGAGCGACTGCGCGAAAAGATCGTTCTCGTCGGCACATCCTCCGTCGGTCTGCTCGACAACCGCACCACGCCGCTCGACCGCTCGATGCCGGGGGTCGAGATCCACGCGCAGCTCCTGGAAAACCTGCTGACCGGCGCCACTCTCACCGTGCCGAACGAGGCGACCCTGATCGAGGTCGGCGCGACGGCGGCGGTGTCGCTCGCCATCATCCTGTTTGCCCCCATCCTCGGCGCGCTCGGCCTGCTGCTGTTCGGCAGCCTCGTGGCGGGACAGCTCGTCTTCCTGTCGTGGTACCGGTTCTCCGCCCACGGCATCCTGTTCGATGCCACCTACCCGCTGCTGACGACCTTCCTCCTCTACCTCACCCTCGTCTTCACCAACTACTTCCGCGAGCAGGCCGGGCGGAAGCGGATCCGCACCGCCTTCGGCCGCTACCTGTCGCCGGACCTCGTGGAGCAGCTCGCCCACTCGCCCGAGCCGCTGCGGCTCGGCGGCGAGGAGCGGCGCCTGACGATCATGTTCTCGGACGTGCGCGGCTTCACCGCGATCGCGGAGTTCTACAAGGACGATCCGGCCGGGCTCACGGCCCTGATGAACCGCTTCCTTACCCCGCTGACGAACGCCATCCTCGACCGGCAGGGGACGATCGACAAATACATGGGCGACGCGATCATGGCGTTCTGGAACGCGCCGCTGCCCGTCGCGGACCACGAGGCCCAGGCCGCGGCGGCCGCCCTCGACATGCTGGCGCGGATGGACGCCCTGAACGCGGCACGTCGGCGCGAGGCGGAGGCCGGCGGGCATCCGGTCCTGCCGCTCGATATCGGCATCGGCATCAACACCGGACCCTGCGTCGTCGGCAATATGGGCTCCGACCTGCGCTTCGACTATTCGGTGCTCGGCGACCCCGTGAACGTCGCCTCCCGGCTCGAGGGACAGTCCAAGCTCTACGGGGTAAAGATCGTTCTCGGCGCGGCGACGGCCGAGGCCATCCGCGAGCGCTTCCCGGTGCTCGAACTCGATCGCGTCCGGGTGAAGGGCAAGAGCGAACCCGAGACCGTCTTCACCCTCGTCGGGGATGAGGATTTTCGGCGGTCCGAGCCGTTCCGGCAGCTCGCGGCCCGGCACGCCGCGATGATCGCAGCCTATCACGCCCGGCAATGGGACGAGACCGGCGCGGCCGCGCAAGCCTGCCGGGCGCTGGCGCAGGGACTGCGGATCGACGGCCTTTACGCGCTCTATGCCGAGCGCGCCGCGACCTTCCGCCGAGAGCCGCCGCCCGCCGATTGGGACGGCGTCACCGTCGCCACGACGAAATAGAGCATCGTCCCGAAAGGTGGCCGCCGGCTTTCGGGAAAAAGCCGATGCTCTAGCCGGCGGCACGCGGCCGATCGGCGAGGCCTCTTCGGATTTTTCGGTGCGAGCGGCGGCAACGGCTCTGTCGAGGTCGCTGCGAAGGTCCTGCCAAGAATCCAGTCCCTCCGGCACGGATCATCTCCGTGCATGGGATGAGCGAGAACCGTCGTCTCAACCCGTCGCCGGTTCTGCCCCGGCCTTGCCGCCGCGACGGCGCCGGTGCGGCCCGACAGCCGGCACGAGCGCATGATCAAGGCTTGCCAAACCGCGGAAAATCACCAATTATCAATATGGTACAATGACTTAGCGAAGAACATGCTTCCATCTGTCCCTTCCGCGACTGAAATCTTCTTCGCTGCGCGGGGGCATTCGGAAGACCGTTTTCGGACCCGGTCCCGAGACCATCACCAAGACCACCCGCACCCGCACAACCGGAATCAGGCCGTCCCAAACGGCCGCTTGAGGGAGTTCGATGCCATGGCTGCAGCGACGGTGACGCCCGGCGATCAAGTCGTGTTCGAGCGTCTCGACCTCGCCGAAGCGCTCGGGATCTGGCGCCATGCGCGGGGCCGGGTCGTCGGCATCCACGGGCAGGGCCGGGGGCTGGCCACCATTGACGTAAAATTCGACGGGCACGACACCCTGCAGCGCTACCTGCCCGACCTGTTCCGCCGCGTTCACTGATCGGCCGAGGGGGCCGGACCATGACCGCGCACATCACGGCACATTCGGGCACCGAGATCGCGACCCACGCGGCGATGCCGCCGCCCTTCCCCCCACCCCTGCGCACCACCAGCCGCAGCACGCGCGAGGCCGATGTCTGGACGGAGCTTCGGGCCGAGGCCGAGGCGGCGCTGATCGAGGAGCCGCTCTATGCGGGCATCGTCCAGGCGACGGTCCTCGACCAGCGCAGCCTCGCCCAGGCCCTGGCCTACCGCCTCGCCCACCGCCTCGGCGACGGCGACCTCTCGCGGCTCGCCATGCGCGACCTCTGCCTCTCGGCTTTCGAGGCGGACCCGCATGCCGGCGCGCATGCGGTGCGCGACCTGATCGCCATCCGCGAACGCGACCCAACCTGCCGGCGCTATCTCGACCCGTTCCTGTTCTACAAGGGCTTCGCCGCGCTCGAAGCCTACCGGGTCGCGCACTGGCTCTGGCATCAGGGGCGGGCGACGCTGGCCCTCCACGTCCAGAGCCGCATCTCCGAGGTGTTCGGCTGCGACATCCATCCCGCGGCCCGGATCGGCTCGGGCGTGTTCATCGATCACGCCACCGGGGTGGTGATCGGCGAGACGACGGTGATCGCCGACGAGGTCTCGATCCTGCAATCCGTGACGCTCGGCGGCAACGGCAAGGAGAGCGGCGACCGCCATCCGAAGATCGCGCGCGGCGTGCTGCTCAGCGTCGGGGCCAAGGTGCTCGGCAACATCCGCGTGGGCGAGGGGGCGAAGGTCGCCGCGGCCGCCGTGGTGCTGCACGAGGTTCCGCCACACACCACCGTGGCCGGCGTTCCGGCCCGGGTGGTCTCGCGCCTTTCCGCGAGCGAGGCGCCCGCGCTGAGCATGGACCAGTCCTTCGGCTTCGGCGACGGGATCTGAGAGTCTCTCGTGAAACGCGCGCCACATCGCCATGGTCAGAGGAGAGGCGGTCGGCGAACGGTCGCTTCGTAAGACGCTCCAAGCCGCCTCGAAGAAAAATTCTATCCGGCAAGATCGCCCTCCCTCGCCCGGAACGCCCCAGCCGGCGCGAGAACGTAATTCTACGATCGACCAGATTTTTAGCGGCGTCTTCCTCGCAAAGACGCGCGACAGGCAAACCCATCTCCACACTCGCTAAAATTTAGAACATTGTTTCGTTGACCCAGGTTTATCACCTCGCCTATCCCTGAATTGCGGTGCAGCAAGACTGGTTCAGCCGCAAAACCGCAAGCGACAACTTGCATCGGCGCGCATTTCTGCGCGCCGACACCAATCCTCGCGACCTGTTTGTCAGTTTTCGCGCGGATCGCCTCATCGCGGCCGCACCGTCCTGTGCCTCGGCCCCTCGCGGGCCGGACGCCGCGCAAGCCAACAGCCCAAGCCAACAGCCGAAGACGACGGAGACAACAGACGATGAGCGGACCGGGTTTGAGCGTCAGCGCCTCAGCCGCGCGCAATCTTGCGACGGCGACCGTCACCTCGGTCCAGAACGCGGCCAACACGCCGCGCTGGCTCTTGCGGCTCCTGCCCTTCGTCGACGTTCCCGGCGGCGTCTACCGCGTGAACCGCAGGGCGGTGGTGCTGGCCAAGCCCGGCCGCCTGGATCTTGCCACCGAGGACAAGGGCCGCGTCGTGCGTCCGGGCTCGCTGCGGGCCGTGCCGCTGTTCAGCCGCCTGGGTGATGCCGAACTCACCGCACTCGCGGGCAAGTTCACCGAGAGCCGTCACAAGGCCGGCGAGGTGATCCACGAGGAGGGCTCGACCGGCCGCAGCCTCGTGGTGGTCGCCGACGGCACGGTCGAGCTGACGCTGTCGGGCCCCTACAAGGGCCGGCTGCGCCAGGGGCTTGCCACCCGCGGCGACTATTTCGGCGACGACGACCTCGTCGGCGAGGCCGCCCCGGCACCGGCGGTGAAGGCTCTCTCGGCGGTGACCCTGCTGACACTCGACCGCGCCGCGATCGAGAGCGACGAGATCCGGGCCAAGATCACCCAGCATCAGGAGGAGCGCGACCGCCTGAAGGGCCACACCAACTCCTACGGCGAGCAGGGCATCGAGCTTCTGGCGGTGCATGCCGGCGAGCCGCGCCTGCCCACCACCTTCGTCGATTACGAGGTCGATCCGCGCGAGTACCACCTCTCGACGATCCAGACGATCCTCAACACCCATACCCGCGTCACCGACCTCTACTCGAACGAGATCGACCAGCTCCGCGAGCAGATCCGCCTCACCGTCGATGCGGTGAAGGAGCGTGAGGAGTGGGAGCTTCTCAACAACTCGGCTTTCGGCCTGCTCAACGAAGTCAGCGGCCGTCAGCGCATCCCGACCCGCGGCGGCCCGCCCACTCCGGACGACCTCGACGAGCTGCTGACGCTGGTGTGGAAGAAGCCGGCCTTCTTCGTGGCCCACCCCCGCGCCATCGCGGCCTTCGGCCGGGAAGCCACCCGCCGCGGCGTGCCGCCGGTCGTGGTGCACCTGTTCGGCGCGCCCTTCATCACCTGGCGCGGCGTGCCGCTGGTGCCGAGCGACAAGCTGCCGATCGACATCGACCCGGCCACCGGCGCCCAGACCACCTCGATCCTGCTGCTGCGCGTCGGCGAGGGCGAGCAGGGCGTGGTCGGCCTGCACAAGTCGGGCGTGACCGGCGAGATCGAGCCCGGCCTGTCGGTGCGCTACATGGGCACCAACGACCACTCCATCGCCTCGCATCTCGTGACCCGCTACTTCTCGGCCGCCGTGCTGGTCGAGGACGCGATCGCCCGTCTCGATAACGTGCTGCTCGGCAACTACCATGACTACGCCTGAGGCCGGCTCCTTGGGATCCCTCGGCATCGGCACCCCCGCGGGGAATCCGGGCGATCTCGCGCACGCCGATCTCGTCGGGCGCCTCGCCCGCGAGATCTACGGGCAGGGGCAGGCCGCGAGCCAGCCCCTCGCCCCGACCCTCCCGGCCGGCCCGCAGGTGCCGCAGGCTCTGGATAGCCTGCCCCAGGGGCCGGCCGGCGCGCCGCTCCCGAGCGGGGCGATCGGCATCCCGTCCGGGCCTGCCGGGGGCCAGCCCCACGGCCTGCAGCCGGACGCGTCGGCGCTGGCGGCGCGCGCCTTCGGGGCGCCGCCGGTCGGCCTGCCGGGCCTCTCCGGCCCAGGCCTGCCGAACCTCGCGCCCGCAAGCCCGGCGCTCAGTGACACGGCCGCGATCCCGCCGGTCCACCCGGCGAGCCCGCGCCCCGTCCTGCCGGACTTCTCGTTCGCGAGCGCGCCCGCGCTGGCGGCGGCGCTTCCCGGCGGCCCGGACCTGCACCGGCAGATCGCCGAGGACCACCCGCGCGCCAACGCCTTCGCGCATGCGCTGGCACCGCACCTCGTGCCGGCCGACCCGTCGCGGTCGGGCGTGGACGAGGCCCAGGAGAGTTTCTCGCGCACCGGCCGGCTGTCCCGGGCGCCCGAGGCCCACACCTCGGACTACTACTTCCTGAATCTCGGTCCCGGCCCCGCCCACAAGGCGCCGGCCGGCCCGCGGGTCGAGCCGAGCCGCCATCCCGGCCCCGCCCCGCGGGCGCTCTCCCACGGGTCGAGCCCGGTCGCCGCGCCCTTCGACGTCGAGAGCGTGCGGCGCGACTTCCCGGCGCTGCACCAGAGCGTGAACGGGCATCCGCTGGTCTGGCTCGACAACGCCGCGACCACGCACAAGCCGCGAGCCGTGATCGACGCGACCGCGGAGTTCTACGGCCGCCACAACTCGAACATCCACCGGGCCGCGCACACGCTGGCGGCGCGCTCCACCGACCTGTTCGAGGGCGGGCGCGAGGCGGTGCGCCGCTTCCTCAACGCACCGAGCAAGGACGACATCGTCTTCCTGCGCGGCACCACGGAGGCGATCAACCTCGTCGCCAACGCCTACGGCCGGGCCAATATCGGCCCAGGCGACGAGATCATCCTCTCGACGATCGAGCACCACGCCAACATCGTGCCCTGGCAGCTCTTGGCACAGCAGACGGGCGCGACGATTCGGGTCATCCCGGTCAACGACCGCGGCGAGATCATCTTCGAGCAATACGCGGCTTTGCTGTCGGGGCGCACCAAGATCGTCTCGGTGACGCATGTCGCCAACGCGCTCGGCACGGTGAACCCGATCGCTCAGATCATCGCGCTCGCCCACGCCTACGGCGTGCCGGTGCTGGTCGATGCGGCGCAATCCTCGCCGCACATGCCCCTCGACGTGCAGGCGCTGGACGCCGACTTCCTCGTCTTCTCCGGGCACAAGGTGTTCGGCCCGACCGGGATCGGCGCCCTCTACGGCAAGACCGCGCTGCTCGAAGCGATGCCGCCCTGGCAGGGCGGCGGCCACATGATCGAGGACGTCACCTTCACGCGCACCGTCTACAAGGGCGCGCCGGAGAAGTTCGAGGCCGGAACGCCGGACATCGCAGGCGCCGTCGGCCTCGGCGCGGCCCTCGACTATCTGGAGAGCATCGGGCTGCCCGCCATCGCGGCCTACGAGCACGACCTCTTGGACTACGCACAGGCGGGCTTGGCCGAGGTGCGGGGCCTGCG
>JAESFL010000564.1_pt1 | contig 23907 bp, 21 predicted proteins | sample 9269401 | NCBI WGS metagenome assembly JAESFL01 (sample SAMN14506025, study PRJNA617098) | algae metagenome | isolation source: Gloeocapsa sp. UFS-A4-WI-NPMV-4B04 and co-occurring heterotrophs from desert... | place: USA: Utah | collected 2006-10-01 | reverse complement strand
GGCGGTCCAGGCGCGGCGGGCAGGACGCCCGCGACATCGTGCATCGCGGGGGCCGAGACCTCCGCAATTCGGGGAGGCAAGATCGGATGACGGACGAGGAGCGCGCGGCCTTTCCGGAGGGGTGGGAGGCCTTCACCGATCCCGGCTTCATCGCTCATGTCGGGCCGGTCTATCACCGCACGGCCGGCGGTCGGAAGGAATTCGCCTTCCGCACCGACGAGCGGCACGGCAACCTCGTCGGCATCGTCCATGGCGGCATGCTGCTGACCTTCGCCGACCGGGCGCTCAGCATCGTCGTGCGCGACGCCTGCGAGGGGGCGCGGGCCGTGACCATCGAGATGTCGAGCCAGTTCGTCGGCGCGGCGCAGATCGGCGACCTGATCGAGACCGTCCCGGAAATCGTGCGCAAGACCGCCTCCCTCGTCTTCGTGCGCGGCACGCTGACCAGCGGCGGCCGGCCGCTGGCGGCGGTGACGGGAATCTGGAAGGTTCTGCGGGACAAGCCCGGCGGCAAGTCATGACCCAGCCTCCCTCCGACGATCCGGCTTTGGCCCGCCTCAGCGCCGCCCTCGGCGAGGTCGGCCAACGCGGCCTGCCGCCGGTGGAGCGCTGGAACCCGGAGCATTGCGGCGTGATCGACATCCGCATCGCGGCCGACGGGACGTGGTTCCACAACGGCTCGCCGATCCGCCGGCCGAAGCTCGTGAAGCTCTTCGCCTCGATCCTGCGCAAGGAGCCGGACGGCTCGACCGTGCTCGTCACCCCCGCCGAGCGGGTGCGCATTCAGGTCGACGACGCGCCCTTCGCCGCCGTCGAGATGGCGGTGGAGGGCGAGGGTGAGGGCCGGCGCATCGCCTTCCGCACCACCGTGGACGACCTCGTGCCGGCCGATGCCGACCACCCGATCCGCTTTGCCGACGGGGCGGACGGGCTCAAGCCCTATCTCCATGTCCGCCGCGACCTCTGGGCCCTGGTGAGCCGCCCCCTGACCTACGACCTCGTGGAGATGGGCGAGGAGCGCGAAATCGACGGGCAGGCGTGGTTCGGCCTCTGGGCCGGGGGCCATTTCCACCGCATCGCCCCCGCCAGCGAGGGCGCATGAGGCTGGCCGAGGCGGCGGGGTCTGTGGAAGGCGCGTCCGCGAACGTGTTCGGCCTCGACGGCTTCCTCGCGCGGGCGGAGACCCGCCTGAGCCACGTGCCGCCGGGGCCGGGCGTGCCGCTGTCGAACCCGCGCGGCGACCACGACCTCCAGCCGGAGGGCTTCGCCGTCGCGCCGGCCACGCCTCACCGGGCGGCCGCCGTGCTGGTTCCGGTGATCGACCGCCCGGACGGCGTGACGCTGCTGTTTACGAAACGGGCTGCGCATCTGCGCGACCATTCGGGGCAGGTCGCCTTCCCCGGTGGCAAGGTCGATCCCGAGGACACCTCGCCGATCGACACCGCTCTGCGCGAGGCGCAGGAGGAGATCGGCCTGGAGAGCGGGGCGGTGCGACCGCTCGGCTATCTCGATCCCTATCTCTCGGGCACCGGCTTCCTCGTGATGCCGGTCGTCGGCCTCGTGGCGCATGAGGCCGTTCTCACCCCGAACCCGGCGGAGGTAGCGGCCGTGTTCGAGGTGCCGCTCGCCTTCCTGATGGATCCGGCGCGGCATCTCGTCCGTTCGGCGGAATGGAAGGGCCGGACGCGCTATTTCTACGCCATCCCCTTCGCGGAGCACCTGATCTGGGGCGTCACGGCGGGGATCGTGCACAACCTCCAAGAACGTCTTTACCCCTGAAGGTCTTTACCCCTGAACGCCTTGACGCCTGACAGGCCCCTCGCGGCCCCTTGCAGATCGCAGTCTTGATGCTCCGCCTCGTCCTCCAGGAAATCCTCCTGTTCTCCCTGCCCTTCCTCGCCTTCGCGGCGTGGCTGCTGCTCGCCCGGCGCTCGCCGCTCGACCATGCGGAGTGGAAGCCGCAATGGACGCGGCTGGTGCTGGCCGGACTGTTCATCGTCATCGCCTCCCTCGTCATGACCGGCCTGACCGGGGAACGCACCCAGGATGGCTACGAGTTGCCCCGCTTCGAGAACGGTCGGCTGGTGCCGGGCCATTTCCGATGAGCGCCGACTCGTTGCCCCCTCCCCTTGCCGCGGACGGCCCCGCCCGCCTCCTGGCGCGGGAAGGCGTGCAGGCCTGCCTCGCGGCGCTCGACGGGCCGGGGGAGGAGACGCGCCTCGTCGGCGGTTGCGTGCGCGACGCGCTGCTCGGCGCGAGCGTCAGCGACATCGATCTCGCCACCACGCTTCTGCCCAAGGCGGTGATGGCGCGCGCCCGCGCCGCCGGAATCAAGGCGGTTCCGACCGGCATCGAGCACGGCACGATCACCCTCGTCGTCGAAGGGCAGCCGCACGAGGTGACGACCCTGCGCGAGGATGTGGAAACCGACGGGCGCCACGCGGTGGTGCGCTTCGGCCGCGATTTTTCGCGCGATGCCGAGCGGCGCGATTTCACCATCAATGCACTCTCGCTCGACGCGCAGGGCCGCCTGCACGACACGACCGGAGGCGTGGCCGACCTCGCCGCGGGCCGGGTGCGCTTCATCGGCGAGGCCGCGACCCGCCTGCGCGAGGATGCCCTGCGGCTCCTGCGCTTCTTCCGCTTCCATGCCCGCTACGGACACGGCGCGCCCGACCCGGAGGGCCTCCTCGCCGCCATCGCCGCCCGCGACAGCCTGGATCGGCTCTCGCGGGAGCGGGTGCGCGCCGAGTTCCTGAAGCTGCTGCTCGCACCCCGCGCGGTCGAGGCGGTGGCCTCGCTCAGCGAGACCGGTCTGCTGCTGCGCATCCTCGGCGGCGTCGGCGAACTCGGTCGCTTCGCCCGCAGCGCGGCGGCCGAGCCGGGCCTCGATGCCGTCGCCCGCTTCGCGGCGCTCGCCGTGCGCACGACCGAGGATGCGGACCGGCTGCAGGAAAGCCTCCGCCTGTCCCGGGCCGAGCATACCCGCCTCACCGCTTACGCCGCGGCGCTCGCGATTCTCCACGACCGGCCGGTGATCGCGGCGGAGGCGGTGCCGGCCCTAGTCGCGACCCACGGCGCCGGGCCGCTGCGCGCGGTCCTCACCGCCCTCGACGGTGAGCCGCGCCCGCTCGTGACAGCCGAGGCGCGGGCAACGCTCGACCGGATGGAGGCTTCGGGCACGCAGCCCGTCTTCCCTGTGGCGGGTGCCGACCTCGTGGCGCGCGGCGTGCCGCCGGGCCGGGCGGTCGGAGCAGGGTTGCGGGCCGCCCGGACGCTGTGGCTCGCCAGCGGCTGCCCGGCGGATGCGCAGGCGCGGGAACGGCTGATCGCGCGGGCGCTGGAGGTGGCAGGGACGCCCTAGGACGGAATCCGCTCGGTTCGCTTCGCCTCTGCGCCGTCGTCGCGAGCGAAAGCGAAGCCCCGCTCCGCGAGGGCGCAAGACTTCCGCAAAAACAAACAAGTCTTCCGCAAAGACAAAAAAGGCGCCGGTTTCCCGGCGCCCTGCAAAATCCGAAACTCCGAAACGGATCAGAGGCTCAGCGTGTGCTTGGCTTCCTGCATCTGGACGATCTGAGCGTTCAGGGCCTCGCGCTTGGCGTAGTCCTGGGTCGCGTCGCGGGCCAGCTCCGCCGCCTCGATCTCCTTGTCGAGCATGGCGGGGGTCAGCTCCTCGATCGGCGCGGCGCGCTCGGCGAGCACCGTCACGGAGGTCGGCCCGATATCGGCGAAGCCGCCCTGGACGTAGATGCGCTTGCCGTTACCCGCCGTCTCGGTGACGGTGATGACGCCGACCTTAAGAGCGGTCAGCACCGGGGCGTGGCCCGGCAGCACGGTCATCTCGCCCTCGGCGCCGGGAAGCTGAACCGCCTCGACCTCACCGGAATACAGCGTCCGCTCGGGGCCGACGAAATCGAACTGGAAGGTGGCCATGCGTCAGGTGTCCGCGAGAGGTTGAGCGGTGCGCCGACCGGATCGGTTCCGCGCACCGGGTTGGAAGCGTCGGCCGTGGTTAGGCGGCGAGCTTCTTGGCCTTCTCCTGGGCCTCCTCGATGGAGCCGACCATGTAGAAGGCGGCCTCCGGCAGGTCGTCGTACTTGCCCTCGACCAAGCCCTTGAAGCCCTTGATCGTGTCTTCGAGCGCGACGAGCTTGCCCGGCGAGCCGGTGAACACCTCGGCGACGTGGAACGGCTGGCTGAGGAAGCGCTCGATCTTGCGGGCACGGGCCACCGTCAGCTTGTCCTCTTCCGAGAGCTCGTCCATGCCCAGGATCGCGATGATGTCCTGGAGCGACTTGTAGCGCTGCAGGGTCTGCTGGACGCGGCGGGCGACGTCGTAGTGCTCCTCACCGAGGATCGCCGGCGAGAGCATGCGCGAGGTGGAGTCGAGCGGGTCCACGGCCGGGTAAATGCCCTTCTCGGCGATCGAGCGCGAGAGCACGGTCGTGGCATCGAGGTGGGCGAACGAGGCGGCGGGCGCCGGGTCGGTCAGGTCGTCGGCCGGCACGTAGATCGCCTGCACCGAGGTGATCGAGCCCTTGGTGGTGGTGGTGATGCGCTCCTGCAGGGCGCCCATGTCGGTGGCCAGCGTCGGCTGGTAGCCCACCGCGGAGGGGATGCGGCCCAGAAGCGCCGACACTTCGGAGCCCGCCTGCGTGAAGCGGAAGATGTTGTCGACGAAGAACAGCACGTCCTGGCCCTCGTCGCGGAACTGCTCGGCGATGGTCAGGCCGGTCAGCGCCACGCGGGAGCGGGCGCCGGGCGACTCGTTCATCTGGCCGTAGACGAGCGCGCACTTGGAGCCCTCGGCCGAGCCGTTGTTCTCCTTGGGGTTCTTGTTGACGTTGGACTCGATCATCTCGTGGTAGAGATCGTTGCCCTCACGCGTCCGCTCGCCCACGCCGGCGAACACCGAGTAGCCCGAGTGGGCCTTCGCGATGTTGTTGATCAGCTCCATGATCAGCACGGTCTTGCCGACGCCGGCGCCGCCGAACAGGCCGATCTTGCCACCCTTAGCGTAGGGGGCGAGCAGGTCCACCACCTTGATGCCGGTGACGAGGATCTGCGCCTCGGTCGACTGCTCGTCGTAGGACGGGGCCGGCTGGTGGATGGCGCGGTAGGTGTCGGCCTGGATCGGGCCGGCCTCGTCGATCGGCTCGCCGATGACGTTCATGATGCGGCCGAGGGTGTTGTGGCCGACCGGCACCCGGATCGGCGCGCCGGTGTCGGAGACCTCCTGGCCGCGCACAAGGCCTTCCGAGGTGTCCATGGCGATGCAGCGGACGGTGTTCTCGCCGAGCTGCTGCGCCACCTCGAGCACGAGGCGGTTGCCCTGGTTCTTGGTCTCCAGCGCGTTCAGGATCTCCGGCAGGTAGCCGTCGAACTGCACGTCGACCACGGGGCCGATGACCTGGGTGATGCGGCCCTTGGCATTGGTGGCCGGGGAAGCGGTGTTCGCCATTGCGATATGTCCTCTTAAGCGGCGGTCAGAGCGCTTCCGCGCCCGAAATGATCTCGATGAGTTCCTTGGTGATCATGGCCTGACGCGTGCGGTTGTAGACCAGCGTCTGCTTCTTGATCATCTCGCCCGCGTTGCGGGTGGCCGAATCCATGGCGCTCATGCGCGCGCCCTGCTCGGAGGCGGCGTTTTCCAGGAGCGCCCGGAAGACCTGGACGGTGAGGTTCTTCGGCAGCAGCGTCTCGAGGATGGTCTCCTCGTTCGGCTCGAACTCCATCGCCGCGTCCGATCCGGCCGCCTTGGCGGCGGTCGCGTCGGTCTGCGGCAGCTCGGCCGGGATGATCCGCTGCGCGGTCGGGATCTGCGAGATGACGGAGCGGAACTCGGAGTAGAACAGGGTCGCCACGTCGAACTCGCCGGCCTCGAAACGGGCGAGGATGTCGTCGGCGATTTCGGCGGCGAAGGGATAATCGACCGGCCGGTTGCCGCGGATATCGCGCGAGGCGATAATCTGGTCGCGGAACTGGCGGCGCAGGATATCGAGGCCCTTCTTGCCGACCGTGATGATCTTCACGGTCTTGCCCTCGGCCATCAGCCGGTTGGCGTGGTCGCGGGCTAGACGCGCGATCGACGAGTTGAACGCGCCGGCCAAGCCGCGGTCGCCGGTGCAGACGACGAGCAGGTGGACCTGATCCCGGCCCGTGCCGGAGAGCAGGCGCGGGGCGCCGACGCCGCCGATCAGGTTGCCGGCGAGGTTGCCGAGCACCTGGGCCATCTTCTCGGCGTAGGGGCGGCCGTTCTCGGCGGCGTTCTGGGCGCGCCGCAGCTTGGCGGCGGCGACCATCTGCATCGCCTTGGTGATCTTCTGCGTCGCCTTCACCGAGGTGATGCGGTTGCGCAGATCCTTCAAACTCGGCATCGGCGGATTTCCAGATCGCTCGCGGACGTCTCGGCGACGGCCGCCCTCCGGAGAAAGCGGCCGTCCGGCATTACTTTTCTAATCGACGCCTTACGCGAACGACTTGGCGACGGTCTCGATCACGCCCTTGAGCGTGTTGGCGTTGGCGTCCGACAGGTCCTTGGAGTCGCGCACCGAGTCGAGCCAGTCCTGGTGCTTCGAGCGCAGCGTGTTCAGGAGCTGGTCCTCGAAGGGACGGACTTGGTTGACCGGGAGCTTGTCGAGGTAGCCGTTGACGCCGGCGTAGATCACCGCGACCTGCTCTTCCATCTTCAGCGGCGAGAATTGCGGCTGCTTCAGGAGCTCGGTCAGGCGGGCGCCGCGGTTGAGCAGGCGCTGGGTCGAGGCATCGAGGTCAGAGCCGAACTGCGCGAAGGCAGCCATCTCGCGGTACTGCGCCAGCTCGCCCTTGATCTTGCCGGCGACCTTTTTCATCGCCTTGGTCTGGGCCGAGGAGCCGACGCGCGAGACCGAGAGGCCGACGTTCACCGCCGGGCGAACGCCCTGGTAGAACAGGTCGGTCTCAAGGAAGATCTGGCCGTCGGTGATCGAGATCACGTTGGTCGGGATGTAGGCCGAGACGTCGTTGGCCTGGGTCTCGATCACGGGGAGCGCGGTGAGCGAACCCTTGCCGGCGGCGTCGCCCATCTTGGCGGCGCGCTCGAGCAGGCGCGAGTGGAGGTAGAACACGTCGCCCGGATAGGCCTCGCGGCCCGGCGGGCGGCGCAGGAGCAGCGACATCTGGCGGTAGGCCACCGCCTGCTTGGACAGGTCGTCATAGACGATCACGGCGTGCATGCCGTTGTCGCGGAAATACTCGCCCATGGCGCAGCCGGCGAACGGCGCGATGAACTGCATCGGCGCGGCGTCCGAGGCGGTGGCGGCGATGACGATGGAGTATTCCATCGCGCCCTGGTCCTCGAGGACCTTCACGAACTGGGCGACGGTGGAGCGCTTCTGGCCGATGGCGACGTAGACGCAGTAGAGCTTGGCGTTCTCGTCGGTGCCCGAATGGGCCGGCTTCTGGTTGAGGATGGTGTCGAGCGCGATCGCGGTCTTGCCGGTCTGGCGGTCGCCGATGATCAGCTCGCGCTGGCCGCGACCGACGGGGATCAGGGCGTCGATCGCCTTGAGGCCGGTGGCCATCGGCTCGTGCACGGACTTGCGCGGGATGATGCCCGGCGCCTTCACGTCGACGCGGCGGCGCTCGGTCGACTGGATCGGGCCCTTGCCGTCGATCGGGTTGCCGAGGCCGTCGACCACGCGGCCGAGCAGGCCTTTGCCAACCGGTACGTCCACGATGGCGCCGGTGCGCTTGACGGTCTGGCCTTCCTTGATCTCGCGGTCGGAGCCGAAGATCACGACGCCGACATTGTCCTGCTCGAGGTTGAGGGCCATGCCGCGCACGCCCGACTCGAACTCGACCATCTCACCGGCCTGGACGTTGTCGAGGCCGTAGACGCGGGCGATGCCGTCGCCGACGGCGAGCACCTGCCCGACTTCCGTCACTTCGGCCTCCTGGCCGAAATTCTTGATCTGCTCTTTCAGGATCGCGGAGATCTCGGCGGCGCGGATGTCCATCGTCGGGCCTCTTTAAAGGTCGGGTGCGTGTCTGTTCGGGTGTCGGGTCGGTCGCGAGGGGACAGGCCCCTCAGCGGGCTTCCCGCATGGCGAGACGGATGCTGTTGAGCTTGGTCCGGAGCGAGGCATCGACCATGCGCGAGCCGATCTTGACGACGATGCCGCCGATCAGGCTCGGGTCGATGTGGAGGTCGAGATCGACCTCGGACTTGGCGACGTCGCGCAGCGAGGCCTTGATCTCCTCGATCACGGCGTCGGAGGGCTTCTCCGCCACGCGGACCTCGGCGCGGACGATGCCCTTGGCCTCGCGCACCTGCTCGCGATAGGCGCGGATCATGTCCGGCAGGGCGAAGAGGCGGCGGTTGGCGGCCGAGAGCTTGATGAAGTTGGCGGCCAGCCCCGAGATGCCGGCGCGGTCGAGCAGGGCGCTCACGGCGGCCGTCTGCTCCTCGGCCGAGAAGGCCGGGCTCTTCACGAGGCGGCGGAGATCCGCGCTCTCGCGATAGAGTGCGTCGAACGCATCGAGGTTCTTGGCAACGTCGTCGACCTGACCCTCGTCGCGGGCCAGCTCGTACAGGGCCAAAGCGTAGCGGCCCGCCACACCAGCCAGCAGGGGACCCTCGGAACCGTTCTGCGCCACCCGTCGCTCTCTCTTATCCTTGCCCGCCGGTCCTTCTCGCCCGCCGGATCCGGCGGTGCCTCAAAGTCCGTGGGGATTGGAATTGCACCGGGCTCGGAAGGCCTTGAACGGTCTCCCCGCGGCGCGGCTGTCGCCTAGCATGCGATCCGGGGGGGCGCAAGGCAACGTTAGGGCCATGGTTGAGCCTTCGTCCGGCGTGAGCGCATGGACGGAACGCCGGCTCAGATCGTTTCGCGCGAGCGTTGTCCGATCCGGGCCGGCCCTTCGCCGTCAGATCCAGCCCTGCAATTCCCGCCGGACCATGTGCTCGATCACCCGCATGCCGAGGTCGGAATCGTTGAGGCAGGGAATGAAGGCATACTTCTCGCCGCCGTTCTCCTCGAAATAGTGGCGGTTCTCGCCGTCGAGTTCCTCCAGCGTCTCCAGGCAGTCGGCGGTGAAGCCCGGTGCCACGATCGCCATGCGCTTGACGCCGGATTTCGCCAGCGCCTGCACGGTCTCATCGGTGTAGGGCTTGAGCCATTCCTCGTTGCCGAAGCGCGACTGGAAGGTCACTCGCATCTGCTCGGGGGTGTAGCCCATCGCCTCGCGGATCAGCCGGCCGGTCTTGAGGCACTGGCAATGGTAGGGGTCGCCCTTGAGCAGGTAGCTCTTCGGCACGCCGTGGAACGAGGTGAGAATCACCTCCGGCTCGAAGTCCAGCTTGGCCAGCCCCTCGCGGATCGAATCCGCCATGGCTTGGATGTAGACGGGATCGTCGTGATAGGGCGGCGAGACCCGCACGGTCGGCTGCCAGCGCATCTGCATCAGCGCCTTGAAGGCCTGGTCGCAGGCGGTGGCCGAGGTCGCGGCCGCGTATTGCGGATAGAGCGGCACGAGCAGGATGCGGTCGCAGCCCTGGTCGAGCAGTGCCTGGATGCGAAGGCTCACCTCCGGCTTGCCGTAGCGCATCGCCCAGTCGACCACGACCGAGTCGCCCATCGCCGCCTGCAGTTTCTCGCACTGGCCGCGGGTGATGGTCTTGAGCGGACCCTCGTCGCGCTCGTTGTTCCAGATGCTGGCGTAGTCGCGGCCCTTCGGCCCCGGCCGCTTGGTCAGGATGATGAGGTTGAGGAGCGGCCACCAGATCAGCCGCGGTACCTCGATCACCCGGCGGTCGGAGAGGAACTCCTTGAGATAGCGGCGCATCGGCCAGTAGCTCGTGCCCTCGGGGGTGCCGAGATTCATCAAGAGCACACCGACGCGGCCGGTCTTCACCGCCGGGTGGTCGGGCGGCAGGGCGGTGGGCGCGACCTTCACGGGGTTGCGCAGAAGGGTTGCGGGTTCGACGCGTTCGTTCATCGGGTTTCCGGTCACGGGCGTCCCGCCTTCCTCAACGCGGCCTCAATGCGGCAAGCGATCCGGTTGTGCGGGCCGGCCGTTCGATCTAGAGCAGGCGGCTTTCCAAGGCCAAGATTCTCCGAAGTTCCGCTCGGAGCGTCCGGCCTTTATCTTGCGCAAACCCTTTGCCCGAAATCGCTCCGGAGGCCAGCGCGACATGCCGTCCCCCCGCTACTTCCTGAAGCACTTCGTGCCGTTCACCGGCTACCCCTACGAGGGGGCGCCGGCCGCGTGCAACCTGTGCGGATGCCGCGACGCCGTCACCGTGGCCGAGACCGACCGGCGGCTCAAGACCCTGCGCTCGATCGCCTGCACCCAGTGCGGCCTGATCCGCACCGACCCGATGCCGACGCCGGACGAGCTGGCGGAGTATTATGCGAGCGCCTACCGGGCCGACTACCAGCTCGCCTTCGCCGGCGGCCCGCCGCGCCACCACCTCAACCGCTCGGCCCGCGAGGCGAAGTTCCGCGCCGACCTGCTGGCGCCGAAGCTGAAGGCGGGCGCGCAGCTGCTCGATTTCGGCTCGGGGTCGGGCGAGTTCCTGGCGGAAGCCAAGAGCCGCGGCTGCGAGGTGATCGGCGTCGAGCCGGGCCGCGACTACGCGACCTATGCGCGGACCCATCACGGCGTCGAGGTGCTCGACGAGGCCGAGGACCCGAACCGCTTCCCCGCCGGCCATTTCGACGTGATCTCGACGCACCACGTGCTCGAGCATCTGCGCAACCCGGCCGAGACGATGGAGCGGCTGGCCCGCTGGCTGAAGCCCGACGGCATCCTCTACGCCGCGGTGCCGAACATGGCCGCCACCGGCAAGCCGCCGCACGAGCGCTTCCACTTCGCCCATGTCCACGGCTACGTCCGCGAGACCTTCGACCTGCTCGCCCGCCGCGCCGGCCTCGTGCCGCATACCGAGTACTGGCGCGAGGACACCACGGTGGTCTACCGCAAGACCGACGCGCCCGCCGTGCCGCTGACGAATCCCGGCCTCGCCGACCGGCTCGCCGTTGATCTGAAGCCGATGTCGGCGGGGCTCTACTTCGCCTCGGGCGCCTGGATCTGGCCGGCGCTGCGACGCAACGCCAAGGCGGTGCGCGACGGCATGGCCAAGGACGGAGTGGCCAAACGCTGAGCCGGTGATGCGCCCGACCCGTCGGCAGACCGTCGCCGGGCTCGGCGCCAGTGTCTTGGCGGCCGGCACCGGGGCGGCGCTCGCGGGCGCGCCGACCTTCACCCTGCTCCTCGTCAACGACATCTACGCGATGGAGGCGGTGGAGGGGCGCGGCGGTTTCGCCCGTCTCAACGCGGTGGTGAAGGCCGAGCGCGCCCGCGGCGTGCCGCTGCTCTACGCCCATGCCGGCGACAGCTTCTCGCCCTCGCTGATGTCGGGCTTCGACCGGGGCGCGCATATCGTCGAACTCCTGAACCTGGCGCCGCCCGACGTGTTCGTGCCGGGCAATCACGAGTTCGATTTCGGACCGGCCGTCTTCGCCGAGCGCCGCAACGAGGCCCGCTTCCCGTTCCTCGCCGCCAACCTGCGCGGGCCGGCCGGCGAACGACTGCCCGGTCTTGAGGATGCGCGGCTGATCGAACTCGGCGGCATCCGCGTCGGCCTTGTCGGCATCGCCCTGCAATCGACGCCGGAAAAATCGCAATCGGGAAATCTGCGTTTCGGCCCCGAGATCGAGACCCTGGCCCGCGAGGCGGACACCTTGCGCAAGGCTGGCGCGCAGATGATCGTCGGCATCGCCCACACGGCGCGGGTGACCGACGACGCGATCATGCGGGCGCGCCTCGTCGACATCCTGCTCTCGGGCCACGACCACGACCTCTGCGTCCGCGACGACGGGCAGGCGGTGCTGGTCGAATCGAGCCACGACGCCCACTCCGTCACGGCCATCGACGTCTTCGTCACCCCGCGAGCCGACGGCACGGTGCGCTGGCGCGCCGCCTTCCGCATCCACGACACCGCCGAGGTGACCCCCGATCCGGAAACGGAGGCCGTGGTGCGGCGGCTCGCGGGCGAGCTGTCGCGGGAGCTCGACGTCGTGCTCGGCACGACGGAGGGGCCGCTCGACAGCCGCATCGCCACGGTGCGGGCGCGGGAGGCGAGCTTCGGCGATCTCGTCGCCGACGCGGTGCGGGCGGGCACGGGCGCCGAGATCGGCCTGATGAACGGAGGCGGCATCCGCGGCGACCGGCTCTACCCGGCCGGCGCGAGCCTCACCCGGCGCGACATCCTCAGCGAACTGCCCTTCGGCAACACCACCGTGCTCGTGGCGATCGACGGGGCGACCCTGCGGGACGCCCTGGAGAACGGGTATCGCGATCTCGGACGCACCTCCGGCCGGTTCCTGCAGGTCTCAGGCGTCGACGTGATCCTGGACCCGAAGGCTCCGCCCGGCCGGCGCGTCGTCTCGGCGAGGGTGGGCGGGGCGCCCCTCGACGAGGCCCGCACCTACCGCGTGGCGGCCAACGATTTCATGCTGGGCGGCGGCAACGATTACGGGATGCTAGCCAAGGGCCGCGTCCTGATCGGCGGCACCGATGGGACGCTGCTGGCGAACACGGTGATGGCCTATATCCGCGTCCACGCACCGCTCCCGGCCGAGACCGGGGGACGGATTCGGGTTCTGCCATAGGGGATTTCGCGTGACCGGACCCGTCGAAGCCGCGCTCGAAGCGTTCCGCGCCAGCGGCTCCCCCTGGCTCGACCTGCCGTTCTTCCGAGAGGGCGCGGCGGATCGGGTCGCGCAAAAGGTCAATGCCCGCGTCGCCGCCGGGGCGACGGTGCTGCCGGAACCCGCGGCGATCTTCCGGGCGCTGACGCTGACGCCCCTGCCCGCCGTGAAGGCGGTGATCCTCGGCCAGGACCCCTACCCGACGCCGGGCGACGCCAACGGGCTGGCCTTCTCCTATGTCGGCCCGCGTCGCCTGCCGGCTTCGCTCAAGGTGATCCTGGCCGAACTGGCCCCCGAGGGGGAGACGCCCGACCTCTCCAGCGGCGACCTCACGCCCTGGGCGGAGCGCGGCGTGCTGCTCCTGAATTCGGCGCTCACGACGGAGGCCGGCAAGGCCGGTGCGCATCTGCGGCTCGGCTGGGCGCAGCTCACCGACGAGGCGGTGGCCGCCGTCTCCGGCCGCGCGGAGCCGACGGTGTTCCTGCTCTGGGGTGCCCAGGCCCGCGCCCGCGAGGCGCTGATCGACACGGGCCGCCACGGCATCGTCGCCTCGGGTCACCCCTCGCCGCTCAACCGCGCGCGGGATTTTCCGGGATCGCGCCCGTTCGACCGGGCGAATGCGTGGCTCGAAGCGCAGGGCCGCGCGCCGATCGACTGGCGGCTGCGTCAGGGCTGAACCCATCTCGCCGCGACGATTCAAGCGGCCGCTTCCGAGCCTGCTTGGGTCGTCAGAGGCCCTGCTTGCCGGCAATCCGATCCGGCCCTCCGGGCGGACCGAACAGGCCGGAAGGGTTCCTCCCCTTCACGGCAGGCGTTCGTCCGCAGCTCGGTGCGGCAGAGCTCCCTCGAACAAGGCCTTTCGGCGGCCAGCGAGGCGGGGGGTGCGACTCCGACGGGACCGGAGCACGCCGGCAGATCCGTCCGTCCCTGCGTGGATCCGAGAGGGGCCGTCGAGGAAAGGACGGCGCCCTTCGGCAGGCTCGCCCGGACCCAGCTTCCTCACGCGTAAAAGTGCAGCAGCATCGTTGAGAAAAATACAACCATCGTGCGATTTCAAGGATCCTGTCCGGCATCACGAGCGTTTTCGAGGTTAATAACCAAGCAACTCACTGCGGTCGCTTGAGCTAACTGCCTGAACCGACAAGGCGCCGAGACGCCGTCTCAGGATGATGGGGCATGTTTTGGAACACACGTGCTGTTCGCATTCTTGTCGGATTGGCGCTTCTAGCCACCGCAATCGTCGTGATGCTGCCGGGCCTCACAGGTTATACTAGCCTCGATGGCACCGTGAATGCGCGCTTCGCCGTGCTGTCGGCGCCGATCGAGGGGGTCGTGTCCGATACGCCGCCGAAGGTCGGAACAGCGCTTCCCGAGGACGCGGAGCTCTTCCAGATCACGAACGATCGCATCGCCCGCACGGCGGAGGCGCAGCTCGATGCCGATCTCGGCGCGGCGCGCGAGCGCCTGAAGGCGCTGGACGGACAGATCGGTCAACTCACCGTTCTCAAGAAGGAGCTCGCCGCGCGCCTCGGCGACTACCAGAAGGCGAGCCTGCAGAGCATCCAGCAGGAGATCATCATCCGCCAGCAGCGGATCAGCACGGCTCAAGCCAACCGCGTCTCCGCCGAGGCCGACCTCAGCCGCAAGCAGACGCTCGGCGCGACCGGCGTGGTCGCCAACAGCTCGGTCGAGGCGGCGCGGGCCGCGGCCGTCGCCTCCGGCAACGAGGGCACGATCGCCCGAGCCGAACTCGACCGACTCCATCAGCAGCTCGACGCCCTGAAGCGCGGCACCTTCGTGGGCGAGGGCCGCAACGATGTTCCGTACTCGCAACAGCGGGGAGACGAGGTCACGATCCAGCTCGCCAACGTGGAGGCCCAGGCCAAGCTCGAACGCGCGCGGGTGCAGCTTCTGGAAAAGCAGCTTCTGATCGAGCGCGCCCGCAACGACAGGCTGTCGAGTGCCTCCATCCGGCTCCCGTTTCGCGGCGTGATCTGGCGCAACAACGTCGTCGGCGGCTCGAATGTGGTTGTCGGCAATGAGCTGACCCGCCTGCTCGACTGCCGGGACCTGTTCGTCGATATCCTGCTCGACGAGGTCGATTACGACCAGATCAAGCCGGGCGATCCTGCGGAAGTGCGCCTTCTCGGAACCTCGGACGTGATCGCCGGACGCGTGAACTCCGTGCGCGGGGCGAGTGCGGCGGTGGAGGAGGTGACCCTCGCAGCCGTTCCCCCGAAGAGCAAGGGCAAGAATGCCCGCGTCCGGCTCATCCTCGATCAGAACGCGATGCAGACCGACTACGAAAACTTCTGCCATGTCGGACGCACCGTCCAAGTCCGGTTCGCACGGTCCGCGGCTACGCTGCCGTTCGTCAATTGGGTGAAGAGCCTGTGGTTCAGTATCTCCTAGAGCTGGACCTCGCTCCTCTCGCCCCGACCTGCCTCGTCGGAGCGTTCTTCTACGTCTTCGTGACGAACTGGCCCCGGGAGAAGACCTGGGCACGGAGCATCGCCTGCGCCTTCGTTCTCGCGGTGGCGGTGCGTTATCTCCTCTGGCGCTTCTTCCACACCGTGCTGCCGCATCCCGTCGACGGCAGCTTTGCCTTCATCTGGACTTGGGCCGTCTTCTGCGTGGAACTCGGCGCCTTCGCCGACATCCTGCTCTTCCTCGTGGTGATGAGCCGCTCGGTCGATCGGAGCGCCGAGGCGAGCCGGCTGGAGCAGGCCTTCTTCGCGCGCCCGGAATCGGAATTGCCGACGGTCGATGTCTTCATCCCGACCTACAACGAGCCGCTCGACGTGCTGGAGCGGACCATCGTCGGGGCGCTCGCACTCGATTACCCGCGAGACAAGCTCAAGGTCTACGTCCTCGATGACAAGCGGCGCGATTGGCTGAAAAAGTATTGCGAGGAAAAGGGCGCGATCCACGTCACCCGGCCGGACAATTCCCACGCCAAGGCCGGCAACATGAACAACGGCCTCAAGGTCTCCTCGGGCGATTTCATCGCGATTTTCGATGCGGATTTCGTGCCCTACCGCAATTTCCTGCGCCGCACGCTGCCCTTCTTCACCGATCCGACGATCGGCATCGTTCAGACTCCGCAGCACTTCTTCAACAAGGATCCGGTCCAGTCGAACCTCTCGCTCGAGAAGGTCTGGCCCGACGAGCAGCGGCTGTTCTTCGACGAGATGGCCGCGAGTCGCGATGCCTGGGACGTGAGCTTCTGCTGCGGCTCCTGCTCGATCGCCCGGCGCGCCGCGCTCGACGTGATCGGCGGGTTTCCCCACGACTCGATCACCGAGGATCTGCTCACGACGCTGGCCATGCTCAACAAGGGCTACAAGACCCGCTACCTCAACGAGCGCCTGTCAATGGGCCTCGCGGCGGAGAACCTGAAGGGATACTTCGTTCAGCGGGGCCGCTGGTGCCGCGGCGGCATCCAGACGATCTACCTGCATAACGGCCCCCTGCGCGGGCCGGGCCTGAACCTGTTCCAGCGGGCGATGTTCCTGCCGCTGTCGTGGCTGATGCAATACACGACGCGGTTCGTGATTCTCGTGGTCCCGGCCGTCTACCTCTGGACCGGCGCGGCACCACTCTACTTCACCGGCTCGCAGGACATCGTCTTCTATCAGCTGCCCGTGCTCACGGCCTACTTCCTGCTGATGGGATGGCTGACGCCGACGCGCTACCTGCCGCTGGTGTCGAGTGCGGTGGGCACCTTCGCGACCTTCCGCATGCTCCCCGTGGTGATCTCCAGCGTGATCAAGCCCTTCGGCGTGCCGTTTCGCGTGACGCCGAAGGGCAGCGGCAACGAGGAGAACGCCTTCGACGCCTACACCTTCTTCTCGATCGCCTTCTGGATCGCCGTCACGGCGCTCGGCCTCGTCATCAACATCGTGCCGGAATGGTCGCGCATCGGCGAGGGCGAGTTCTCGCTCGTCTCGGCCTACTGGGCGGCCCTCAACATCCTCGTTCTGCTGGTGGCGGCCCTGATCTGTTTCGAGAAGTCGCGCCCGCTCCTCGACAGTTTCGCGACCGACGAGCCGGCCCGAATCGTCGCCGCGGACCGGACCCTGGATGCGCGGATCGTCAGCCTGTCGCTCGACCGGGGTGTCGCGTCGTTCCCGACAGATCCCGGCCTGCGCCCCGGTGACCGGATCCGGATCGAGATGGAGCGCTTCCCCCACCTTGACGCCACGGTCGAGGACGTGACGCCCGGCCGGCGTCGCAAACCGGCCTGCCTCCGCTTCTCCTACGCTCTCGCGGGCGAACGCCGCGACGCGATGATCGTCAGGCTCTACACGGGCCAGTACTCGCAGGACATCGACGACATCGACAAGTCAGCCATTGCCCACGGCCTGTGGCACCGCCTTTTCGGGCGAGGCGGAACCTATGGTCCGGCCTGAGCCGACCTTCGCTTAGGCGACACCGAAGCCCCCTGACGGCCGGGATCAGCGCGAGGCCGAGTGTCAACTGAAAGCGGCGATCCGATCACGGCTTCCCGCCCGCAACAGCTCCCGTCCGATCGTGTCGGTCGATCTCGGTTCGAAGTGACGCGCCCGATCGCACGGCGCCCAAAAACGAAGCCGCCCCCGGCCGAGTGGCGCGGGGGCGGTTCTGATCGTCCGAAGGAAAAAGAGGTCAGGCGGCGATCTTGGTCGCGCCGATGACGGTGTTCTCGTTGGCCAGCCGAACGGCGGTAGCCGGAGCGCGGTGGGTCGCCTGGATGCTGGTCATCTCCCCGGCGGAGACATGCGCGCCACCCTCGGAGCCGAAGCGCTCGGCCAGCATCACGACCAGGGTCACGTTGGCGATGGCGGCGGCGAGAACGATGAGGGCGATCATGGCGGGCACGTCCTTTGGTGCGATGCGATAAATCCTATATCGCACCGCACCCTGGAACTTGGTATACCAGATACCGAAACGCCGATATGCGACCGGCGCATGGCGGCGCGCCGGCTCGCCCTCCTCTCCTTACGGCTTCTTGGTCTCGCCTGCGGCCGGGGCGCTGCTGCCTGTGCGCTCGACCTTGGCCGCCTCGCGCAGCTTGACGATGGTGTCCTGCTGAGCCTTGCGGGTGAGGTACTGGTCGATCTGCTCCTTCATCTCGTCGAAGGTCGGCACCGGCTTCGTCCGCTTCTCCTCGACGCGCAGCACGTGCCAGCCGAACTGCGTCTTGACCGGGTCCGAGACCTGGCCCGGCGTCATCTTGAAGGCAGCGTCCGCGAACGGCTTCACCATCCGCTCCTGGGTGAACCAGCCGAGATCGCCTCCTTCGGTCTTGGAGCCGGGATCTTTCGACACTTCGCCCGCGATCTTGGCGAAATCCTCGCCGCCCTTGATGCGGGCGGCGATCTTCTTGGCCTCATCCTCGCTCTCGACGAGGATGTGGCGGGCCCGCACCTCCTCCTCGGGCTTCATCGACTTCACAGTCTGGTCGTAGAGCGCCTTGGCGGCCTCGGGCGTCACCGCCTTCTTGGCCTCGCGCTCGAGGTAGTCGTCGAGCAGAAGCTTGTCGCGGAAATAGGCCAGCTTGCGCTTGAACTCAGGGCTGTCGCCGACCTTGGCGGCCTCGGCCGCCTGCGCGCCGACCTTGAGATCGATCATGTAATCGACCAGCAGGTTCTGCTTGGCGCTCTCGTCGACGCCGGGCAGCGATAGGGCCGGATCCTCGCCCGCGAGCGCGAGGTCGGCACCGGTGATCGGCTGCCCGTTGACCCGCGCCACCACCGTATCGGGCGAGGCCGCCGCAGGCGCCGGCGTCGCCGCTTTCGGGGCCGGCGTCTGGGCGAGGGCAACGCCGGACAGGCACGGCGCGGCGAGGATCAGCGCGAGGGCGCTCGCGCGCCGGAGGGAGAACGGAATCGGCATCGGAAGCGTCGTTCCTTGGGCGTCGTCCCCGCCGAGCCGGTCTTTAACGCCGTCCGGCTTCGTCCCGCGGGGCTCGTCGGGATGCGGCAGGTGCCGCGAAGCGCGGACACAGGTGGAATCTCTTCGAGGCAAAGGCAAGCGTGGCCTTGATCACCGCGCGCGCTCGTGACCATGCCCCGGCACTACCGGATGCGCCTGCGGATATTTACCTCTATAAGCCCGCTCAATGCAGGCCGGCGGCCCCTCATATGCCGCCCGCGACGACCTCACGACCGCAGGTTCACGATGCTCGGTGCCCTCGCCAAGAAGATTTTCGGCTCGTCCAACGACCGCCGCGTCAAGGGTTTTCGCCCGCGCGTCGCGGCCATCAACGCGCTGGAGCCCGAAATCAGCGCGCTCACCGACGAGCAGCTGCGCGCCCGCACGCAAGCCTTCCGCGATCAGCTCGCCGCCGGCACTCGCCTCGACGACCTGCTGGTGCCCGCCTTCGCCACCGTGCGCGAGGCGGCCAAGCGCGTGCTCGGCCAGCGCCATTTCGACGTGCAGATGATCGGCGGCATGGTGCTGCACGAGAGCGGCATCTCGGAGATGAAGACCGGCGAGGGCAAGACGCTGGTCGCGACCCTGCCGGTCTACCTCAACGCGCTCGAGGGCAAGGGCGTCCACGTCGTCACCGTCAACGACTACCTCGCCTCCCGCGACGCGGAGTGGATGGGCCGGGTCTACCGCTTCCTGGGGCTCACCGTCGGCACCATCGTGCACGGGCTCGACGACGGGCAGCGCAAGGACGCCTATGCCTGCGACATCACCTACGGCACCAACAACGAGTTCGGCTTCGACTACCTTCGCGACAACATGAAGTACGAGCTCTCGCAGATGACGCAGCGGGGGCACCACTTCGCCATCGTCGACGAGGTCGATTCGATCCTCATCGACGAAGCGCGCACGCCGCTCATCATCTCCGGCCCCGTCGATGACCGCTCGGAACTCTACGTCGCGGTCGATTCAATCATGCCGCAATTGCTGCCCGAGCATTACGACCTCGACGAGAAGCAGCGCCAAGTCTCGCTGACGGAGGCCGGCAACGAGTTCATCGAGGAGGCCCTGCGCGAGGCCGGCATCCTCAAGGAGGGCGATCTCTACGACGCCCACAACGTCACCCTCGTCCACCACGTGAACCAGGCGCTTCGCGCCCACACCCTGTTCACGCTGGACAAGGACTACATCGTCAAGAACGACGAGGTCGTCATCATCGACGAGTTCACCGGCCGCATGATGCAGGGCCGGCGCTACTCGGAAGGGCTCCATCAGGCGCTGGAGGCCAAGGAGCGGGTGACGATCCAGCCCGAGAACCAGACGCTCGCCTCGATCACCTTCCAGAACTACTTCCGCCTCTACAAGAAGCTCGCCGGCATGACCGGCACGGCGTCCACGGAAGCGGACGAGTTCGCCGAGATCTACAAGCTCGACGTGGTCGACATCCCGACCAACAAGGAGATCGAGCGCGTCGACGAGGACGACGAGGTCTACCGCACCGTCGAGGAGAAGTACGAGGCGATCATCAAGGAGATCGACAAGGCGCATCGCCGCCTGCAGCCGGTGCTGGTCGGCACCGGCTCGATCGAGAAGTCGGAGCTGATCGGCGAGCTGCTCAAGAAGGCCGGCTACACGCTGCTCGACTATTCCGACCCGAACGCGCTGACCGACGTCTACGCCGCCGCCCGCGAGAACCGGGTGACGAAGCGCTTCGCCGTGCTCAACGCCCGCTTCCACGAGCAGGAAGCCTACATCGTGGCGGAAGCCGGCGTGCCCGGCGCGATCACCATCGCCACCAACATGGCCGGCCGCGGCACCGACATCAAACTCGGCGGCAACCTCGAAATGCGCATTGAGAAGGAGCTCGGCGGGCTCGCCGAGGGGCCGGAGCGCGACGCCGCCATCGAGGCACTCAAGGCCGAGATCGCCGAGAACCGCGCCAAGGTGCTGGCCTCGGGCGAGAAGGCCGACCCGGAGGCGGGCCGTAAGAAGGATCTGCCGGGCGGGCTCTACATCATCGGCACCGAGCGCCACGAGTCGCGGCGCATCGACAACCAGTTGCGCGGCCGTTCCGGCCGCCAGGGCGATCCGGGCCGCTCGAAGTTCTACCTGTCCCTCAAGGACGACCTGATGCGCATCTTCGGGTCCGACCGCATGGACGGAATGCTGCAGCGGCTCGGCCTGGAGCAGGGCGAGGCGATCATCCACCCCTGGATCAACAAGGCGATCGAGAAGGCGCAGCAGAAGGTCGAAGCGCGCAACTTCGACATGCGCAAGAACGTGCTCAAGTACGACAACGTCATGAACGACCAGCGCAAGGTCGTGTTCGAGCAGCGCCGCGACCTGATGGGCCAGGACAGTGTGCGCGACACCATCGACGAGATGCGCCACGGCGTAATCGACGACCTCGTGGCCGTGCACATCCCCGAGAACGCCTATGCCGAGCAGTGGGACGCGGAAGGGCTGAAGCAGCGCGCCCTCGATGTGCTCAACCTCGATCTGCCCGTGGAGGAGTGGGTCAAGGAAGAGGGCATCGCCGACGAGGAGATCCGCGAGCGCCTGCGCAAGGCCTCCGACGAGTCCTATGCCGCCCGCGTCGAGCGCAACGGCGCCGAGGTGATGGCCTATGTCGAGAAGCAGGTGGTGCTGCAGGTGTTCGACCACCTCTGGCGCGAGCACCTCGTCTCCCTCGACCACCTGCGGCAGGTGGTCGGCTGGCGCGGTTTTGCCCAGCGCGACCCGCTCAACGAGTACAAGTCGGAGGCGTTCGAGCTGTTCAACGGCCTCGTGGCGGCCCTGCGCGAGCAGGTGACCGCGCAGCTCGCCCATGTCGAGATCATGCAGCAGCAGCCCGAGGATTTCCCCGGCGCCGGATTCGAGGGGGCGGGTTTCGGCGAGCCGCAGCTGCCGCCGATGTTCGCCGAGCATCGCGATCCGACCACCGGGGAGAACGAGTTCGCCTATGGCGGCAGCGACGGCGGAGCGGGGGGCGCCTACGGCTTTGCCGCGCGCGACCTCTCGTCGGATACGGCGGTGCTGGAGCGCAAGTCCGACGACCCCTCCACCTGGGGCCGGGTCGGCCGCAACGAGCCCTGCCCCTGCGGCTCGGGCAAGAAGTACAAGCACTGCCACGGCCGCTTCGCCACCGAGGCGTGAGCCTTCCGTGAGCGGCCCCATCGTCTACGGGCTGGAGCCGGATCTCGACGCGGAGACCTTTCAGGGTGTCCTCGTCGAATCCGGCCTCGCGCCGCGGCGGCCGGCCGAATATCTTGAGCGGCTCGACCGGATGCTCAGGGGCTCCGACCTGATCGTCACCGCCCGACGCGACGGGCGCCTTGTCGGCGTGGCGCGCACGCTGACCGACTTCGCCTTCTGCGCCTACCTCTCCGACCTCGCGGTCGCCCGCGACTGCCAGGGCCTCGGCATCGGCCGCCGGCTCATCGCCGAGACGCGGGCGGCGGCCGGGCCCGAGGCCTCCCTGCTGCTCACCGCCGCACCCGGCGTCGAGGACTATTACGAGGCCATCGGCATGCCGCGCGTGCCGCACGCCTTCCGCTATGACAAGGAACGCTGAGCGGGCTCAAGGCGCCTCGTCCGCCAGCGCCTCCAGCACGGCATGCGCCGCCGCGATGCGCGCCGGGATCGGAAAGGCGCGGTTGGCCAGCATGACGAGACCGATGCGCTTTGCGGGCACGAAGGCGACATAGGCGCCGAAGCCGTTGGTGGAGCCGGTCTTGTTGAACAGCGTGGCGCCCTTCGGCGCTTCCGGCGGATCGAGCCGCGCGGCGGGCTGCGCCTCGAACCGCATGGTATCGGCATTGGCGGCCTGAAGGCGCTCGAGCGTGAGCGGATAGGGCAAGAGTTCCCAGCCGAGCGCCTGCACCATCTCCCCGGTCCGGGAATATCCGACACCGGTGCCTTCGACCGCCCGCCGCAGCGGCGGGTCGAGGCGGCCCGGATCGAGATGGGCCTCGATGAAGCGGATCATGTCGGCGGCGCTGGATTTGACGCCGTAGGCCTCGGCATCGAGCACGCCCCGGCCGACCCGGATCGGCCTGTCATCCCGACCGTAGCCCCAGGCGTAGCGTTCCATCTCCGAGGCCGGCACGCGGATGAAGCTGTGCGCGAGGCCGAGCCCCGGAAACAGCCGCCTCTCCATCAGGTCGGCGAATTCGCCACCCATGGCCACCGCGGTGGCGGCTCCGAACAGGCCGAGGCTCGGGTTGGAGTAGAGCCGCTGCGTTCCGGGTGGCGCGGAGGGCTGCCACTCGCGGAAATAGGCGAACATCGCCGCCGCGTCGGTGACGCCGTCGGGGAATTGTAGCGGCAGGCCGCCCGCGGTGTAGGTGCCGAGATCGAGCAGACTGACACGGTCGAGGGCGCTGCCCCGCAGCGGCGGCAGGAACCGGCTCGGCGCGTCGGCGAGCGAGAGCCGGCCGAGCGCCTGCGCGTAAGCGGCGAGCGTCGCGGTGAACGTCTTGCTGACCGAGCCGATCTCGAACAGCGTGTCCCGCGTCACCGGGCGCTGCCGCTCCCGGTCGGCGAGGCCGAAGGTGAAGACCGCGGAGTGCCCGCTCCGCGTCACGGCGACGGCGAGGCCGGGCACGTCGTATGCCTTCAGGAGCGGGCGGTAGCTGCGTTCCACAGCGGCGGCGATCCGTGCCGGCGGGTCTTCGGCCGCCGCGGGACCTGAGCTGCGCAGCAGGCCGCTCAGGACAAGGGCGAAGAACCCCACCTTTCGCATTGCGGAAATGGCGTGTTTCCTTCTTGGCTGAGGCGAGCGAGGCGGACGGGCGGCCATGACGGGCGAGGAAAGTGCCGAAAGCGCGGCAGGACCGGAGGCCGCCCGCCCGCTGGTGCGGAGCCTGCGCCTGGGCCTCGACGCGCCCCGGACCGGCCCGATGCAGGCCGCGCTCGCCCTCGCCTGCGGGCCGCTCGACTGGCTGGACGCCCATCGCGCCGGCTTTCTCCACGCGGACGAGGCGGCGCTTCTCACCGACCGTCTCCACGCCCGGCGCCGCCACGGCCTGCTGATCGGGCGCTACGCCGCCAAATGCGCGCTCGCCGCGCTCCGGCCCGATCTCGATCCTCGGGCGCTGGCGATCCGGCCCGGCGTGCTGGAGCAGCCGGTCCTGTCCGGCGCGGGTTCGGACAAAAATCTCGGCATCAGCCTGTCCCATGCCGGCCCGGTCGCGGTGGCGGTTGCCTTTCCCGAGGCCTGCCCGATGGGAATCGACTTGGAGCGAATCCGGCCGGCCAACGTCGCGCTCCTGACCGGCCAGACCCATGCGACCGAGCG
>JAESFL010000563.1_pt1 | contig 23913 bp, 23 predicted proteins | sample 9269401 | NCBI WGS metagenome assembly JAESFL01 (sample SAMN14506025, study PRJNA617098) | algae metagenome | isolation source: Gloeocapsa sp. UFS-A4-WI-NPMV-4B04 and co-occurring heterotrophs from desert... | place: USA: Utah | collected 2006-10-01 | reverse complement strand
TACAACTCTGCACACAAATGATGCCGTTGGGGCAATTCCGCGCTTAAAAGATATTGGTCCAGATCCAGGGTTACTGAGTGATGCTTTACTCGGAGTTGTAGCCCAGCGCTTGGTACGTCGTGTTTGTCCTCATTGTGCAGAAGCTTACACACCAACAGAGGCGGATTTACGGGTGCTAGGCTTGGATCGAGAACAGATGCTAACCGGAACTTGGCAGCGAGGCCATGGCTGTTCTATGTGCTTCAATTCAGGCTATCTGGGGCGGGAAGCACTCGTGGAGTTGCTAGATATTGATGATACAGTGCGGGAGCTGATCTACGAAGGCACGATGAGCCAATTACATCGTTACCTCAAAGAAACAAATTTTGCATCATTTAGAATAGGGGCGATTGAAAAGGTGACAAGCGGATTAACAACAGTTGAAGAAGTATTAAGAGTCATACCTCGTAGCGCTTTGCATAGTAAGGTGATCAGTAAAGATCGAACGGTTAAGTTTAAGTCAGTCAGTGCCTCAGAAATGAGAAATTAAGCGATCACTCATTATCTGCCAATAGTCATTTTTAGCGAACTTTGGCTATCCACAACTGGGCTAGTTGTTAAGTTTTTGTTTAAATTTCTGCAACATCGCCTCCAAGAAGCTTTGTAACTTGCATTCCCCAAATTCGGGAATTGAGTATAAGTAATCTTTGTTTTGAGCATCCGTGTCCCAAAATATTTTTACTCCTGTGGTTTGTTTTGCTCCAAAAGCCGTGTAATCATTGCGGTTCTAGATGTAACTCCCAGTTTAAAAAACATTCGCCTTAAGTGGGTAGCAACTGTCCAAGGGCTAATGTCTAGTTGATTTGCAATAGATTTATTAGGAAGACCTTGAGCAACTAATTTAGCGATCGCTTGTTCACGAGGGCTGAGATTAATTTGCTCTTTCGACTGGGGGCGACAACGTATAAGGTAATAGCGTACCCCATCAATATTAAATTCAAAAATTACTTCATTTAGTATTTGCTCAGTTTGTTGCATTACTGGGTTTGAATTACAACTAATAATTTGTTTAATTAAACCTTCCAGTAGCGCTTCCTTTTCCGGCGAAACCACATTCTGAGTATCAGATATAGCAATTAGCTTATTTGTTTTAAAAAAAGTCATTGCTTCTATTCATCCTTCAGGTATTACTAAAACGTAAATTCAATCGTTGTAGCAATGATTCCGAAATTAATACATAAATCTTAATAGAGCAGAAAAATTATTGTACCTAGTTTATATTGAGAACTCATTAACTTAGCTATTAGCTTTCTAAACTTGAAAACTAAAGCACAATTTTATATTAATAATTCAAAATCAAGTGAGATTCTTTTAGGATAATATGTTGAGGGCAAACTTAATTATAATAAACAAAAATATCATGAGGTTATATTTTTATATTTAAATAAGGTTTATCTTTTGATAAAATTACGTTTAATTAGGGCTGAAAGTCACATTATTAGCTACTTCTAAAAAATTTTAACAATTAAACTTATTTGAAATCCTAAATTAATTTAAATATTTAAAGCATTGTCAGTTATTAAAAATAAATAATTAAATGGATATTGAAAAATAGGTTTTATGAAATTTAAGAATTGCTATCAATTTAGAAATATTTTGTTTTTTAGCTCTAATTATTTATGAATATAACTCATTTGAGCGACACTCAATTGAATTACTTAAGATGTGTTTCACAGGAAAAAGTGACTGGCAAAAGCATTCTAACTACGGTTATAGGTAGAGACGAACAGCATTCTCATCCAAGGAGTCAGATGATGTTGGACGGAGAAACTATGCAGCACGAATTTGAAGGCGAATTTGAGAACGAATTCGAGAATGAATATGAAAACGAATTCGAGGATGAGTACGAAGGCGAACAATTTGGAGGAAGTCTTCTTAAAGGCGTTAGTAGTTCGCTTGGACTAGGCGAAGGCGAGTATGAAAGCGAGTATGAAAGCGAAGCTTTCCTTAAACAAGCACGTAAATTAGCTAGCCGCTTTGCTCCTGTACTCAAGCAACTTGCGCCCCATGCTGCACGAATTGTAGGTACAGCAGTCGGTGGCCCTGGTTTTGGACAGGCAGCTGGCACCATCGCTGGCCACTTATTGCGTGAAGGGGAATTTGAGTATGAATTTAGCAGCGAGTTTGAGGATGAGTACGAACTAACAGGAGAATTTGAGAGTGAATACGAGTACGAAGCTTCCCCACAACAGGAATCTTTAGCCGAAGCCCTGGCTGCTGCTGCCAGTCAAGCGGAGAGCGAAGCAGAAGCAGAAGCTTACATCGGAGCTTCGATAACTAGAATTATGCCGCTCAAATCAATCTCCATGTGTCGAATTGCTCCAAATATTGTCAAAGGAGGAGCTTACCTAACTCGGACACTGCGTAAATCTCGTACTACCCGTCCTCTAGTAAGAACAATTCCAACCATTGCGCTGAGGACAAGTAGAACTTTAGCGCAGCAGGCAGCCCAAGGCAGGCAAATTACACCTGCTGTAGCTGCCCGTGTGATGGCTGGTCACACCCGCAAGGTGCTTAGTAGCCCAACTACCACTGCCAAGACGCTTCTTAACTCGGCCAAGGTAGCTTCCAAGGTATCCAAAGCTGTGCCAGCGCGAGAAAGAGTGCGTAACTGAACAGCGAATTGTAGACCAAAAAGGAGCAGATGAAGATATGTATCAGTATGAACTGGAAACAAATCTAGACCGCGGATTTCAGTCTGAATTTGAAACAGGCGTAGGAGAAGACCGCGAGTACGAGAGTGAGGAATTTTTTCCCTTACTAGCTCCCTTGCTAGGAAAAGTTGCGCCAATGGCGATTAAAGCGATCGGTGGCTTGCTTGGGCGGCGGCGCAGAAGGCGGCAAAACGAATTTGAATTTGAATCTCCTCAAGGTGAATATGAAGCCGAATACGAAGGGGAATACGAAAGTGATCCATTTATTGGCAAACTGCTGCAAGGACTAGGCAGTATGGCGGGCATGAATGAAAGCGAATACGAATTTGAACAATTTGAATCAACACCAGCCAGCGAGTCGGAAGTATTAGCAGAACATCTGGCACACATGGCAGCTAATAGTGAAAGTGAAGCCGAAGCCGAAGCGTTTATTGGCGCTTTAGTACCGTTAATTGCGCGTGGATTTGGTGCGGCGGCTCCATCCCTGATGCGGGCTGCTCCTCACCTAATTCGGGGGGCAGCACGGGCAGCTCGCACACTCTACCCCAACGCTCGTACACGCCCCCTCCTACGGACATTCCCTGGTATTCTCAAAAAAACAGCATCAACGTTAGCGCGTCAGGCAAATAGTAATCGCCCGATCGCACAATCAACTGCGGTGAAAGCGCTTGCAGGGAATGTCGCTCAGGTGTTGGGAAATCCCAGGACGACTGCCCAAATAATGAAGCGATCACGCCTCATCCATGCCAAGAAGTGTCCTTGTTGTAATTCCGTCAGGCGTGGCGTTTGATCTGTAATGTCAACTCTTAGGGGCTAGAGTTTTAGGAACATCCAACACTCAGCCCTCAATAGCAACCAGCAACTATATTGTTGGATTGTGGGAAAGGGATTATGAATGGAATGTTTGAAACGCTGACACAACTAGGTGCAGCAGACGATTTCCGCTCAAACCGAGGCGCTAGTCCAAGCTTAGATCAAGGCAGCACCAAATCAAGATATTTAAAGTCTTCTAATTTAGAGCCTTGGCTAAGGGTGCAAGCTTTGAATGTCAATCGCCACGCAGCAGCGTTGCGACTGTTTCGTCACGATGAGTTTGGGACAGATCCAGCCAGTCCTAGTGATGCTCATATTGATGCGGTGAATAAATTGATGACGCAATTGCGATCGCAGTTGCAGGAAATATCAAGGCGAGTGAGTAGCAGCGCTCAAGCAGCGATCCAGCAGCCTGACACCGTACTGCTACAACAACTAATGACTCGTAAAGATCGAGCGCACGAGTGGGTGCGCTCAATCGAACAGATTTGGGACTTTTATTTCGAGCTATTTGGACAAAGACAAACTAGATTTGGCAACTGGCTTTTGGCAGCAGACAGAATTGCTCTAGATTGTTACCAAGTTGTCTATATGGGATTGGGGGTAACCAAGTCAATTCCTGCACCTGCGCCGTTTTCATATATGAAGACAGGTTTTTCCCCGGCAACATTTCGGCGCGGCATTCCGCTCTCAAAGCTCAGTCAGCAGATTAATCCTTTTCCGTTGATTCAGCTACCATATCATCGCTTGGTGAATCCCTGGACGTTGGGGGCAATTTTGCACGAAGTTTCCCATAACCTGCAAACAGACTTGAATTTGCGCCAGGTAATTCCGCGTGCGATCGCCCAGCGTTTACTCAAAGCCGGAATGAGCCAATTTGTTGCTGCCACTTGGACTCGTTGGCACAGTGAAATTTTTGCCGATATGTCTGGGTTATTGCTGGGTGGTCCTTACATTGTGGCTTCATTAATGGACATTGCCGCGCGATCGCCCGAAAGTACCCTGCACTACAGTCCTGGCGCTCCCCACCCAATTCCATTTTTGCGCGTTTTCATCAGCACTTATTTACTCCACCGCATGGGTTTTCCCGAAGCTGCTAACAATTATCGTCGCATCTGGCAGCGCCTCTACCTTAAAGAGCGTGCAGGCAATATTCCCTTGGAAATCCTCGAAACCTTCAGCCAAGCAAATCAATTAGTGGTTGATACTATTTGTTTTACCCGTTATGACGAGCTAGGCGGTAAAACTTTGGCTGAGGTGACAGGCTTTAAACCCCAGCACCAGCAAATGATTCAAGAGGCAGGACAGCGCCTAGCAGCAGGAAACGATCCGGGAATAATTCCAGAGCGGTTTTTGATTGGGGCATCACGCGCAGCACTGAACAAACAGCAGGCGGAACCTGGAGTAATTACGCAAAACTTCTATAAAGCGCTGGCAAGGAGATAAATTATGACATCTAATGACAATCGCAAGTTGATTATCGATGTTTTGCCAACTGTAGAACAAGTTGCAGGAACGGGTGTAAGCAGTCCAGCAACTGCTTTAGATATTAGAGGTGGATCGCTACAGCAAATTGTAGATAGTGCGATCGCAGAAGTCTTAGGGCGAAACTTCAAGACAAGTGATCCGAAAGCATTTCGCACTTCGCTGGCTCAAGCTTTCACTCCTCAAGAAAGTGATGGACGCACCGTTTATGTCTGGAGTCCTCGCACCTATGCTGTCCAAAGTGAACTTGGTGGGGCGATTTCCGGCGCTCAAGCAAGCCTTTACTATCGTGCTACAGCTGCGCTCAATAGCGTTCTCCCACTCCTGAATGCCCTGACTCCTCTCGATCCCGCAGCGGATTTGCAGAATATGGATGCAGCGCGAGCGATCGTCCGTACTGAGATTGTGGAATTAGTCAACGAACTTGGTGTTGACAGAGGGCCTCGCTTCGGGAGAGTAACAAGCTTGTTTCGACGACTTTTAGGTGGTAAAGGCGATGGCACAATTGATGGTCAACTCAAAAATCTAGCTAAAACTTTTGGATTTGACCGCAGGCGGATCAATACAGTTGAGGAAGAACAAAGCTACAGCAACTACCTGATCATTTTAGATTACGTGATCTCATTAAACGCAAGTTGGGAGACTTACAAAGCAGGGCGTGTGGGAGAAGAATACCTAGGTACGCAGCTAGTTAAGTTGTCACAAGCTCTATCAGTTGTAGCGGAATCTGTATATGAAGTTTACAGAATCATGGATTCTGTTTTTCTGGGTGCAGCAGAGCGTCAGACTGTAATTATCGATTTTAATAAAATAAGCTGGCCCGAGGGGGAAACTTCCCCCTGGACACAAATACTGGATCAGACACAGCCTCAAATGAAGCTTCAAGAACAGACACCGCCTCAGATGACTCTTGAAGAATTGCTCTCTTGGGTATTGCATTTTGCAACATTTGAAGGGCAGTCATTGGCTAGGGAAGGCGGCAAGCTAGCTATTTCGCAGGTTGTCAAAGAAACAGCAGAGGACTTAGCAAATTTAGTCAAGGCTACTTCTTACGCCGAGATTAAAAACTCTGCTTTTAAACGAGCAGGTGTTAAAGCTTCGCTGAGAGATTTAGCTTCTCAACTAAGAGAAGTAAAAAACTTGGCAGGGCAACTATACCCACCTAGCCTCACTTTGCTATGACTGTGAGCAGGGACTTGTAGTCAATGAATTTCCTCAAAGCAACCAGCGCACCTGACACTTCAGCTAGGAGACTTATATGTCAACGACAGGAGAAAATCAAGGCTTATACGATCGCATCGCGGCTCTTAAAGAAGCTCTAGCGGATAGACTCGCGCCGCAACTAATTCAGAACCCCCAATTAGCCGATGCCCTTACCCAGCAGATTGAAAGTTTGCTTGGTGACGCGATCGCTGCGGAAGCGCAAATCCCAGCACCTCCAGATGGCGGACTCGCCGAACTAATTGGTATCGGCCCCCAAGCAGCTACTAAGGTGACATCAACACGCTTACCTGAAGGAGTTGATGATTACGATGACCAAGTTGCCTCAGAACGCATTTTAGCAGTTGCTGACCTCTACTATCTCTATCAACATGAGAAAGTTGGCGTTTTCCGTGCTGTACGCAAACTTCAAGAACTTTTCAATGCCGGAGCCGTAAGATTATCAAACGGAGATGGGGCTTACGGATTGTATCGCTTTGATCGGCGCAGTGTCCTACGGTACACGCAAAAAGACCGCTTACAAACCTACCGCCGAGTATTTGGTTACACGACTATGCCGCCATTGGCTAACGCCAAACCTAATACTCAATTTCACGGTTTGTTTACTCAATTCATTAACTCTGTAGCTGAGTTTTGGCGCGATAAACGCATCTCAGATGTAATCCGCGAAAGGGCTTACGATCCAAGTTTCGGTAGCATTGCTACAGTACGACGCGCAGGTTTAGATTTACGGAATAACTTGAAGTGGGCTTCTTATGGTCACGTCAGTGTTCTCCGTGTTGAAGTTCTACAACTGCTGGAAGAAGCTTTCAAAATCTTGGGTGCTAGTGATGTCAAGAAACTCTTTGGCGCAGATAACGCCTGGGATGTAGTCGAAGAAATCATGCTGCGCTACTTCAAAGAAGATGTAAATGCCTCTCAGCGCCACCGGATGGCAGTTGCAGGGCGTGGTACTATCCGCTGGCTGGCTCAGAAATACATCCTTAATTCCTCACGCGCTGAGTTTGAAGCATTGCTGCGCGAGATAGCTGATTATGTCGAAGAATGGCTTACCAGTGCGGAAACTTTGGGCATTGCCTATCGCGGTCATACCCAGCGCGTGGTTCCTTTCGAGCCGCGTCGAAATGGTCATAAAAGCTTGAGGAGTGTAGAACAAGGTTGAGCATAGAATTGGCAAAAACATTTGCGCGATCGCGCAGCCCAGTGCGTCATCTTCCAAGGGGTATCGGTGGTCAATTGAAGCCACTCTCACACACTGAGAGTTGAATTGCTCAAGCAACAACAATTTTAGGCGAAATATGAATTACCTACTTGACCAAGAGCTATTAAAGGACTACTCAGAATTCGAGGATGAGTACGAGTTGGGGATGCGGGGACAAGCAGGACGCAACCCCGCTCAAAAGTTTGCGGCGTACCTCAAGCGACAAGGTTTCTTGCCTACGATACATTTCACTCAACGCTTTCTCAAGCGAGTCCTGTCTCGTGGTCTTCGCTTTGACCCACGCACGTTCCGCAGCGAGTTTTATCAGGCAAAACACTATCGGCAAACACGACCAGGTTACAACACACGCTTTACTATGGTGCGCGGTATTCCTATTGTTTATCGTCCAGGTGGTGAAGACGGCAACCGAATTGTGTTGGTTACCGTGTTGGAAGAAGGTAAATTGCCACCTGTCGCGCCTGCTTCCCCACCACCTCAACGTGAGGCAGAGGTAGAGTTGGAGCAGCTTCTAGAATCACTAGGAACTTTGGAGGGTGACTATACTGAGTTGGACTTTGACCTAGACAAGGAGAATGCAACAGCGCCTCCAACCAAACGTCGTTCTGGGGTTCAGCGTACCGCCCGCTCGCTTACTGGTTCACCTGATTGGTTGAGAAAATTTACGGAACCTTTACACAGTAAGCAGGCTAGAAATGCAGAAACAGAAATATTGCAGAAACTAGACGAATGCCATAAACTAGGAGCGCGATATGAACATTTAGTAAGACAAGACTTACCTGCGTCAGGAATCCAGGGAGTCAAGGGGCCAGGGTATATTACGGATATAGGTCCTTACTATGAAGTAACTACTGAAGGACGTAACGAGAAAAACGGGTTTAGTAGCCGTAAGCTTATACAGATTGGGCAAATGCTGGAACACGAGGGAAAATTATTCCTCACTGTGCCACGACTATCGCCGAAAGCACAAAGGCAACTAATCGAGCTAGGAGAGAAACTAAAGAGCCAAGGCAAGAAGGTCTTTCTCATTGTCCGCCAAACCCAGCCATAAGCGATCGCTTGTTTGAAACTTGGTAGCGATTCAGAGGATGATAAAGGATGTCGCCCTTAAAGATGACGCAATGACTCTCGTGATCGCGCTCAATTCTGACTCTATTAACAATTTAGCTCTCTCGCCTGCCCAAACGGTGATCGAAAATCTGCTCCAAGACGGGGCGATCACATCTCACGAGCAACAACTACAATTTGCTATTGACTATGCCCAAGAACCAGAAGATCCCAGGGAACTCTCAGAAATTCCCGAAGTTCGACTGTGGTTTATTCGTCTAGATTCTTGCTATCCTTGGTTGCCGTTTCTTCTAGACTGGAAAGCTGGAGAACTTGTCCGCTACACCGCCATGCTTGTGCCGCACCAATTCAGTACCCAAGAAGGCATCCAGTACAATCCAGAAGCCCTAGAAATTTTTTTGATGCAGAAGCTGTTTGTCTTAACTCAATGGTTAAAACAACAAGGTATCCCCAGCCAATCACGGCTGAAGTCAATGGCTCAGTTGTTAGGTTACGAACTAGACGATTCTCTTTTTAACTTGTTGTAAAAGATAAGAAGCAAAAAGACAGAATATTTAATTCTCCTACTCCCTGCGCCCCCGCTCCTCTGCTCCTCTGCTCTTCTAGCCTCTAGCCCCTAATTGCTGGCAAATCCAGTCAACCGCAACTGGTAAATCTGCGGCAATGTAATCGGGTCGAGTGTGGTGTTGATATTGACCACCCAAAACGCGATCACCATACCCACTCTGTACCAAAATTCCACAACATCCAGCATTGTGAGCCATATCAATATCTGTAGCCTTATCTCCCACCATAAAACTACGGCTCAGATCCAAGTCATATTCCCAAGCAGCTGCAACGAGCATTCCCGTATTCGGTTTACGCCAGGTTGTCCAACGAGTGAAGGCTGGCTCAGTTCCCCCTTCTGGTGGGCTGAGGTGAGGGCAGTAATATAAAGCATTTAACTTTGAACCAGCCTGTTGTTGCAAAAGCTGGCAGAGGCGTTGATGTAAAGCTTCAACGTGGCTATTTGGGTAGTAACCTCTAGCTGGGCCTGATTGATTGGAAACGAGACAACAAAATAACTGTCGCTCATTTAGCTGCCGTACAGCCTGCGCGACACCTGGAATTAGATGTAGATCCTCTACGTTGTGAATATAGCCAGCCTCTACATTCAACACTCCATCGCGATCAAGAAATACTGCTGGTCTAGCCACCCCAGATTTTCTCCAAAATCATTTGTGACGGGATGTCTGCCATTTTTGTAGTTGCAGATTTAATTCCAATAAAGCGATCGCTTTGAGGCAACAATTTTTTGGGATCTGTAGGACCAAACAAAGCAATAGTATACGTTTGCACAGCTACAGCCAAATGCATCGGCGCACTATCAGTACACAACATCAAATTTGCTCCTGCAATCATCGCCGCTAACTTCCCAATATCAGCCGGAGAAGTCACCTTGATATCGGGCGATGACTGTAATAACTGTTGTACTAGCTGCTGATCTTCTGGCCCTTGAATTACGACTATGGGCAAATCAGGTTGCTTTTGCCGGAAGTTTTCGATAATTTGTTTCCACTTCTGGGCGGGGTAGATTTTATCAATGCCCTTAGTCTTAGCTAGTTGGCTAGAGCCTCCGTGAATTAAAACGTAGCCACTTTCTTGAATACCTAGCCGTTTTTGTTCGCTTTCTGCCCAATCAATATCTGCTTTAGGGACATTAAGTGCTAGTTCTGGACAAGGAGAATTGATGTCCAAACCTTGCAGCAAATCGTGGTACATCGCAGCAGCATACTGCTGTGTTTTCAGTGGTACTGGGTTAGTCAGAAAAAGGGTTCCCGGGCCAGTGTAGCCAATTCGCGTGCGAATTCCAGTCAGCCAAAGCAGTAAACCTACAACCCAACGTTGTCCAAGAGCGATCGCTATATCATATTCGCGATCGCGCAATCTACCCACCAAGTTTCCCCAATCTGCCAGACTGTTACGATCTTTGAAATCGAATGGAATCACATCTTGAACGGACTTACACACCCGATAGGCAGTCTTTGAACGCGGTTCTACTACGACATCTATTTCAGCGTCTGGGTAGTACCGCTTCAAATCATCTAGAGTGGGAAAAAATAGAATTTGGTCACCAATCCCGCCAGGGACTAGGGCTACTATTCTCATAATATTTCTTTACGCTTACTAGCTCTTTATCTTAGGAGTATACCTAGTTGAATAAATATTATGTGCGGATTTTTGACCCTTCCCTGGCTAAAACATAGGGGATTCTAGGAGGATGTTCCGAAGCGGGATTAATCCGCGCTTCGGAACAGCTCTCTCTAATTTAAGAAGATTAATCCTTCTTGGGGCAGTCAAAGACCCTCTAGACACTCGACCGAAGCCTTCGTGCTTACTTTTTCTTCCAATATTAAGTGAACCATTTAAGTCAGCGTTAATCAGATGTCTACCCTTTGTCCGATACAAACCGCGTTTTAGTCGCTTCCCAGAGAACTGATAAGTCTTGGGATTGTCGGTATTGTAAACAGGGATTCCGTCACCATCAATAGCACTAGCCTTACTGGTGTAAGATTCTTCCTGTTCAGTATAGGTCAATCCATATCTTTCACACAAAGCTTTCAACTTAGAACGCAAAGAGTGAAACGGGATTTGGACAAAGTTTTGGTTATTGCGCTTGCCAATGTTGATATCCTGTTTAATGCCAAGGTTGTAACCAACAATCACCCGTGCAATCTGATACTGAATGCAGTGGTTCACTATGAACCGTGCCGTCTTGTTCAGGTAATCTCTCAACTGATTATTGCGCTTTACCAAAAGCTTTACCTGTTGATTGGTAAAGCCCTTAATCCCTTGCTTGTCTTTAATAGACTGCAAGTAAGCATTACGCTTGTTGAACCATTGGTTAATAGATTTAATTGGTTTGCCATCCATAAGAAAGGATGCCCCATTGGTGAGAGAGTTGCGGGAGGAATCCTTCCCCCCGCAATCTCTCGTATCAACACAAGCAGCAAGGTTATCTACTCCCAAGTCAATGCTAATTGCATTACTGGGATTAACTTCTACTCTTTCTGGTTCTACTTCACTGATAAACTCAACTTCAAAGAATCGACCATTATATTTGGGGTGAATGCGAATCTCTTTAAGGGATTCGTAGTCAATTCGCTCTGGGAAATTAAGCCAGATTTCTCCAAACTCTTTCTTGAATTGAGTAGACATCGGTATCCGAAACTTGCCATCTTTGATGGGCAGTCTTGGTACTTTTGTTTTATCTCTACGAGTAGACCACCCGCAGGGTATTATCAGCAAGAAGTAGCCATATGCAGGCAAGTAATGAGGGAGTTTAACCTGTTGTTGATATTTCCCTGTTTAACTGTACTAGACTTGTCGGGTAATAACCATGATAATGTCTGAAAGCCTTGCCATGCATGGGTTATAAGCATTTTTAATATGATCATTTAAAACGCCTGCTATGCAAGGCTTTCAAGGATTTTCTGTCTTATTTCCAGACAACTCTACTAATCAACCCGTAGAAGCTTTTGAATGTGCGGTCTACCACCTTCAAGGTTTGTTGAGCAATGTCAGTATTAAGCAACTGATAATTCTCGTTGACTTTGCACTGGTGGTAATTCGATTCATAGCGTAAGTGTTTGCGTTCCTGAAAGAAGTAGTGGCGGACTGTGTAAAGCCCTACGTTGTAGAGGTTCTTGCTCAGTCGGCATAACTCCCTCAAAGCCAAGAATTCTGACTTATTCAGTTCTCGCACTTGGTTTTTTTGGGTCAGGTACATAAACACTGCTTCGCTACTGGTTTAATTACATAGCGAAACAGACAGGTTTTAACCTGCTGACCCGTTTTCCTCCCTAGTCTAAAGACACAGGGTTTCCAACGAGGATCTTTTATGAGCGCTAATCCAAGAGAAAAATGTATTTATTAATTCCAGCAGCTGGTTTAGGACGGAGGATGGGAAGCGAATGCCTACGGCAGGGCTTCGCCCAACGCAACAAACTCCTTTTACAATTGCGATCGCAGCCACTAATTACCTGGACTCTACTTGCAGCCCAAGCAGCACATTCCATTGATTGGTTAGGTATTATTGCTCAACCATCCGATTGGTCAGATTTGAAGGAAATTTTAGCCACACTATCCCTTACTAAACCAGTACAGCTAATTGTAGGAGGATCAACACGCCAAGAATCGGTTTACAACGGCTTACAGGCTCTGCCAGCAGCAGCAGAACAAGTTTTAATTCATGATGGAGCAAGATGCCTTATTACGCCAGATTTGTTTGATCGATGTGCGGAGTCGATTCGTCACTGTCCAGGTTTAATTGCTGCCGTACCAGTGAAGGACACAATTAAAGTGGTAGATGACTTAGGGTTAATTCAAAGTACACCAGATAGGCGACAATTGTGGGCAGCTCAAACTCCGCAAGCATTTAATGTCCAGTTGTTGAAACAGTGTCATGAACAAGGCCGTCGTCAACATTGGGAAGTAACAGACGATGCGGCTTTGTTTGAAAAGTGTGGCTTAAGCGTGCGAATTGTTGAGGGAGAGGAGACAAATTTAAAGATAACAACACCAGTTGATTTAGCGATCGCTGAATTTATCCTTCAACAGCGCTTAGGCGAGGGGTCAGGGGTTAGGGGTTAGGTAGCAGGGGGAATTTAACTGCGAAATGCTAGTTAAAAATGTGTGAACTTAAAGTTGGAGATATTGGGGAAAAAGAGCTTTTAAAGCGATTGCAGCGTTTTTGTCCCTTAGAGATTGTTGGGGACGATGGAGCTGTAATGGCAATTCAGCCAGGGCAACTTTTGGTGGTAACAACGGATGTATTGGTAAATGAAGTACATTTTAGCGATCGCACCACTACCCCAGAAGACGCTGGCTGGCGAGCTGCTGCTGCTAATTTATCTGACTTGGCAGCAATGGGCGCTTTGCCACTGGGTATTACTGTTGGCTTAGGACTCAAAAGTGATGTTTCAGTCAGCTGGACTGAGCGGCTATACCAGGGAATGACTAGCTGCTTACAACAGTACGACACATCTATTGTGGGAGGTGATGTCTGTCGCTCACAAGTAATTACCTTAGCAATTACCGCTTTTGGGCAAGTTCACCCCAGCCGTGTCATCCGTCGTTCAACTGCTCATGTTGGCGATGCGATCGTTGTTACGGGTGTTCATGGTGCTTCACGTGCAGGCTTAGAATTACTGCTCCATCCCGAAGTAGGACAAAATCTAAGTAATGCCGAACGCGCAGCCTTAATTTTGGCACATCAGCGACCTCAACCAAGACTTGATGTACTGCCACTTCTCTGGGAAGTTTTAGGGATCAAGGAGAGCCTTTCACGTCCCTCTGCTCCTTACTATCGGGTTGCTGGTATGGATAGTAGCGATGGTTTAGCAGACGCTTTAGTCCAAATATGCCAAGCTAGCGGCGTTGGAGCAAAAATTGAGCAGAGCCAGATTCCTGTACCAGCTGCGCTAAAAAATTGGGTTCCGTCGTCCCCAGCCTTGGAGTGGGCTTTATACGGTGGTGAGGACTTTGAGTTAGTATTGTGCCTTCCTCCAGACTTAGCGACTGTCTTGGTGCAAAAACTGGGTAATGATGCGGCTATTGTGGGAACAATTACACCTAATTTGGAAGTGCAGTTGAGCGATAAAACAGGTAAAAACCCCGACCAAGTTCTTACTCTTAGCCGAGGCTTTCAACATTTTTAAGCTATCAGCTTATATCTTATTTTTTACAGCTGAATACCGAATCATTGGCAACTGTATATTTATCAAAGCTGACTACTCAACTTGTCCACTTCTGAGCCATTAACTCTGCCAAATCGACTACGCGCTGACTGTAACCCCACTCGTTGTCATACCAAGCCATGACCTTTACCATGTCACCGCCCATAACCATTGTTAAACTGGCATCCACAATTGAAGAAGCATCATGACCCTTGTAGTCAGAGGATACCAGTAGCAGGTCACTGTATTCCATAATTCCTTTCAAGGAGTTTTCTGCGGCTTCTTGGAGAACTTGGTTTACTTCTTCAGCAAAGGTAGGTTTCACAACCTGTATTACCAAATCCACCATTGAAACATTAGGAGTAGGTACTCGTAAAGCAACACCATTCAGCTTGCCTTTCAACTCTGGCAACACTAAAGCTACTGCTTTAGCCGCGCCAGTTGAAGTTGGTACAATATTCATCGCTGCTGCCCTTGCTCTGCGTACATCCCGATGACTAGCATCTAGCAAGCGTTGGTCGCCAGTGTAGCTGTGAGTAGTCGTCATCGTGCCTTTGATGATCCCAAATTTCTCGTGCAATACTTTGGCGATTGGAGCTAGGCAATTAGTGGTACAGCTAGCGTTACTGATAATGACGTGCTTGTCGTGGTCGTAATCTTGATCGTTTACGCCAACTACAAACGTACCATCATCGTTTTTCCCTGGGGCAGTGATCAGAACTTTCTTAGCACCAGCCTTTAAATGCTTAGAAGCACCTTCTTTGCTGGTAAAAACACCCGTCGATTCAATAATCAGATCAATTCCCCAATCTCCCCAGGGCAAGTTTTCGGGGTTGCGATCAGATGTACATTTAACGGTCTTACCGTTGACAGTGATCGAGTTTTCATCACAACTGATGTCAGCATTTTTTAGCGTTCCCAGCATCGTGTCATACTTCAGCAGGTGCGAATTAGTTTTCGGGTCAGAAGTATCATTGATGGCGACGAGTTCGATGTTGCTATTTTCTCGACCTAGCCAGCAACGCATAAAATTGCGTCCGATGCGCCCAAAACCGTTGATTGCGACTCTAATCACAGCGTCTTGCCCTCTGGTGTGTACTAAATAATTAAATGCCTACTATTGAGGATCAATGATATCGCAAAGGGTGGTGCATTATAACTTGTGCGTGCCGTCTAGAATAGAAAAGCTCAGAATTTATTAGGATTAGTAATGGCAGTTAGCCGCTTATGGTTGCTTTCGTAGACAGACTTTATTGTGAGTAGCGCTCTAAATTCTCATATTTTCAGGCACCAAGCAACGAAGCGATCGCCTCTCGACGTAATACTGCCGCTTAAAATGTCAAGATACTCTGACTAATGAAACTTGCTAACTTTGCCATTCCATGTATAACCCTTCAGGCACTTGCTGTTGGGCTTTTTGTACACACAACTGAATTTTATCGCTGCGTTTTAAATTAATTTACAGGCTTGAATATCTGAACGCTGTTTCAAATTAAACTTTCCACACTCAGTTGTGCTTGGTGATTTACTGAGTATTAGGGCGATCGCTGACTACAACCAAAAATATTGTGAGTGTTAAATAGCAAAGGAAAAATTCTAACTAACACCAAACTACAACCTGAAAATAGGTTAAGTATAAAAAATCCTAATTGCCCAATTGAAACCCTGAATCAAGAAATCTTGTAGCTGCCAATATACTTTAGAAAAAAAGTCAGTAACTGCAAAAAAGCAATCTTTGATATGATATCGCCTAATATTTGTGCAGTATGCTGTGGTGTGGTGTGTAAGGAGCTAAAGATGCCAAATTCTGTTGATTTTAGCGGCAAGCCATTTCATTTTATTGGCATTGGCGGCATTGGAATGTCAGCCCTTGCTTATGTTCTAGCCAAACGGAAACTGCCAGTATCCGGCTCAGATATTCGTTCTAGCCATATTACCCAGAGGTTATCTGCAATTGGATCACATATTTTTCATACACAAGATCCTAGCAATCTAGAATTTTTTCTGCCTATATCTAATTCTGCTTGTTCGTCGTTACCTGCTGCTGTAGGTAGTGCTAGTAGTAATACACCCGTACTGCTAGGAGAACCTTATAATTCAATTAGCAAATTACCAGCAAAAAAATTAAAGGCGAACTTGCCTCAAGTAATTTGCTCAACAGCAATTAATCCTGCAAATTTAGAATATCAAGCGGCATTAAATTTAGGTTGTCCTATTTTTCATCGCGCGGATTTATTAGCAGCCATAATTCAGGATTACGAAAGCATTGCAGTAGCAGGAACTCACGGCAAAACTACAACAAGTAGCATGATCGGATATATGCTTCTCCAAGCTGGTATTGACCCAACAATTATCGTAGGGGGAGAAGTAAATGCCTGGGAAGGTAATGCGCGTTTAGGGCAAAGTCAGTATCTTGTTGCTGAGGCAGATGAATCAGATGGTTCTTTAGTTAAGCTATCTGCCCAAATAGGCGTGATCACCAATATTGAACTTGATCATCCCGACCATTACGAAACATTGGAAGAGGTGATTGATACTTTCCAGGTGTTTGCCCAAAGGTGTCAAACTTTGGTAGGTTGCATTGATTGTGCTACAGTACGCGATGCCATTCTTAGCAAAGCCCGCTTGGGGGATAGCCGCCAGCCTACAGTTAGCTACAGTCTACAACCCGATACAGGCGCAGACTACACAGTAACCGATATTGATTACCATGCAGATGGCACTAGCGCCCAAGTTTTGGAACACGGAAAAGTATTAGGGTTATTAAACTTGCGCTTGCTAGGGCAGCATAACCTCAGTAATGCCCTAGCAGCCGTAGCTGTGGGTCGTTTGTTGGGTTTAGACTTTTCAGTTATTGCCTCAAGCATTGCCACCTTTGAAGGCGCACGTCGCCGCTTTGAACTAAAGGGTGAAGTCAACGGTATCCTTTTTATTGACGACTATGCCCATCACCCCAGCGAACTCCGCGCCACACTAGCTGCCGCACGTTTACAGTCAAGACCTGATCAACGAGTAGTTGCCATTTTTCAACCGCATCGCTATAGCCGGACACTTGCATTTTTACCAGAATTTGCTCAGTCATTTAGTCATGCTGATGCAGTTGTAATTAGCGATATCTACAGTGCAGGTGAAACGAACTTAGGGCAGATTAACGCCCAACAGCTAGTAGACCTGATCGCTACTCATCACTCGCAAGTGACTTATCAGCCTTCTTTGGAGTCAGTTTGCCAGTATTTGACACAAACACTGCGTCCAGGCGATCTTGCGCTGTTTCTAGGAGCAGGTAATCTTAATCAGATCATTCCAGAAGTGATAACCTCAATTCGCCAAACGAATAAACAAGAGAAAGAAGAATCCTTAGATAGAAAGCAGGACAAGAAAGCTAAAGAGTAGGGGAAAAATACATCTAGACGATTTTTTGAACAATTCCCCAATTGCACCTCTACTTTTTTGCCTTTTATCCACTTACATTCTTTTTTCTGCTGGTATGCATATCTCCCAAAACACGAACTCAACTATTCACAAGTCTTCTTTTTTGAGTGTGACTAAGGAAGAAAAAAATGACTTAAGCAAGTCTCAGCTAATTTACTTACCTGATACTGACTGCCAAATTAAGTCCCAGGTTCCCTTGGCAACTTTGACATCGTTTCGGGTTGGGGGGCCTGCCCAATGGTATGTAGCTCCGCGAAACCTAGAAGCACTAAAAGCTTGCTTTGAGTGGGCTAACACACAGGGTTTAGCAATAACACTATTGGGGGCTGGTTCTAATTTATTGGTAAGCGATCGCGGTTTACCAGGCTTAGTTATTAGTACGCGCCATCTCCGCCATACTGAGTTTAAACCTGATACTGGTCAAGTAATAGCTGCCGCCGGAGAACCCCTACCTCGTCTGGCATGGCAAGCAGCTGAACGGGGGTGGCAAGGCTTAGAATGGGCTGTTGGTATTCCTGGCAGCGTTGGCGGCGCTGTAGTGATGAATGCTGGCGCTCACAAAAGCTGTACAGCTGATATGTTGGTGAACACTCAGGTACTTGCACCTTCTGGAATTCTAGAAACTCTTACTCCCCAACAACTGAGCTATAGTTACCGCACTTCATCGCTTCAAGGAAGTCAGTGCTTGGTTACACAGGCGATCTTCCAACTGCAACCAGGCAGCGATCCAGAGCAAGTTATGGCGACAACAAGCCAGCACCTAGAACAGCGACGCACAACTCAACCTTACCACTTACCTAGTTGTGGTAGCGTTTTCCGCAATCCCAAACCTTATACGGCAGGGTTATTAATTGAGCAAACCGGACTTAAAGGCTACCAAATTGGTGGCGCACAAGTGGCAGAACGTCACGCCAACTTTATTCTTAACTGCGGGGGAGCAACGGCTAGTGATATTTTCCAATTAATTAATTACATCCAGCAGCAAGTTCAACAGCATCGGGGTATTTGGTTAAAGCCAGAAGTCAGAATTTTAGGAGAGTTTGAGTAAGACGGATTAGGGCAGAACCAAGGGCGACAATTGATTAGGGAAAGAATACATTAGTCAGGATAAAGATGAAGATTCTGAATTGTTTATTGTGCATTCCTTTTCTAGTCCCTAACCTCTAGCCCCTAACCCCTCTTCAGCGCATCTATAATTTAATGGAACTTTCTATTTTTTATTACACTCGGTCAAGTAGTTATGACACAAGGAAAGGGCTTTGGCTTTGGGCTAGGAAAAATGAAAGAACTAGCAGATGCCTTTAAAAAGGCACAGCAGGTTCAAGAAGGCGCAAAAAAGCTCCAAGAAGAACTGGAGCAAATGGAGATTTCTGGGGAGTCTGGCGGCGGTTTAGTTAAGGTAATTCTCAGTGGGAACCAGGAACCCCAACGGGTAGAAATTTCCCCAGATGCATTAGCAGAAGGGCCAGAAGTTCTTTCTGACCTTGTTACGGCAGCTATGAAAGAGGCCTACAACAAGTCAACCATGATGATGCGGGAGCGAATGGAAGACCTAACGAGTGGGTTAGAGTTACCAGGAATGTAAAACAGCAAGCGATCGCCCCTTGCTTCAATTGAAAGGGGAAAAGTAAAAGGCAAAAGCTAACAACTTTTGTCTAATTCCCTTTGTCCGCTTGGTGTGAATTTAATTCCTATCCAGGAGCGCCCTTGATGCCTTACAAGCTTTTATTTGTTTGCCTTGGTAACATCTGCCGATCGCCAGCCGCAGAAAACATCATGAATCATCTGATTGTCCAGGCGAACTTGAGTAAACAAATTAGCTGTGACTCTGCTGGTACAGCCGGATACCACATTGGTAATCCACCTGATGAGCGGATGACAATTACTGCGGCGGCTCAGCTAGGAATTAAACTGCGTGGTCACGCCCGCCAGTTTAAAAAGTCAGACTTTGAAACCTTTGACTTGATTCTGGCTATGGACGCGGCTAACTATCAAGATATTCTTGCTCTCGATCCAACTGGACAGTACCAGAATAAAGTGCGCTTGATGTGTGAATTTTGTGCTAATTATTCTCTTAAAGAAGTTCCAGACCCTTACTACGGTGGCCCAGAAAACTTTAGTTTAGTTATCGATCTTCTGCTTGATGCTTGCAATGGGCTATTACAGCACGTAAGTAGCAAGTGCGCAAAAGGCTCAATAGTAAAGGATAAAAGTTAAAAACTTCTACACCTCTTATTTTCGTCAAAGAAGAGACGAGAGCAAACTAGGTAAATAAGTTTAGGGGCTTAAAGTATAAAAATTTTTATCATAAAATGTTGAGAAATCTATGATTTTAATCAGAGATATGACCGCCGATTGCCGATTTTAAGCAAGCCTAAATATCATATCTAGCTAGTTTAAGCTGGATGGGTTAACAGAATATTGTTCTAATATTTTCAGTACCCCCCTATTGACGAAGCGATTGGACTACTCAATTCATTCGGGACAAGTGTTTAAGGTTTTAGCTCGAAAACAAACAAGCATCGAAATATAACCTCGATAAATAAAGTCAAAGGCTTTAATAAATAGAATAGATGCAAAGCTAGAAACAAACTAGGAAGGACTGATCTCAAAATAAGTAGATAATCGTATTGCTCATACAGTTTGTTGCAGTCTCACCTATTAGCAAAACATCTCCAAAAATTAAGCACTCTCAACCCCAGAACGCACTTTACCTACATCTCGGCTCAACCTCTGTGTTTAACCTCCAATGGTAGGGTTAAGGTAAAGGCAGTTTGGTCAGATGGAGTTGAGTCAAGGGTTAAGTCGCCATAATGTGCGCGTGCAATTTCCCTCGACAAACTCAGTCCAAGTCCTGTTCCTTCAACTTTGCGTGTCCGGGCTGGATCGCCGCGATGAAACCGCTCAAAAATGCGCTCTCGATCGCTTGGTGGGATAGTTTTGGAGGAATTAGTAATCGTTACCAATACAGTCGCTTGCTGTTGTCGAGCGTGAATCTTTATCCAGCCATCGGCAAGATTATATTTAATCGCATTGCTGATGAGGTTTTGCAAAACTTGGGTAAGTAAATCGCGATCGCCCTGCACCCGCAATTGAGCAGCAATCTCTATTTGAACCTCCAGATGCGGTGCTAGTAGTTCCAAGTCTTCCTCCATCTGGGCTAAAATCTCGGACAAATTGACTTCGACTTGATACAAGCTCATTCGTCCGGCATCGGCTAAAGAAAGCAACAAAAGTTTCCGCACAATTCCACTCAGGCGACGCACTTCATCTAGCAAGCTACTCAAGCTTTGCTGTACCTCTGATCCAACTTCAGCTTTTTGTAAAGTCCATTCCAGTTCTCCTTGCAAAATTGCCAAGGGTGTTTTGAGTTCATGAGCTGCATCACCACTGAAGCGAGAAGCCTGCTTAAAGCTCCGTTCCAGGCTCTCTAACATCTGATTAAATACCTGAATCAATTCCACAAATTCCACATCAGTTGTACCAATCGGAACCCGTTGATCCAATCCTTTGACTGTTACTTGTTCAATTGCCCTAGTCAATCGCCGGATCGGTCGCAAGGCATTTCCCGACAGCCACCACGCACCACCAGTAATTAGAAACAGGACAAGAAATATCGAAATCAGGAAGATGTTACGGATAGCTAACATTTCGCGCTCAATCGAATTGAGGCTGACAGCGATAGTCGCTATGCGTACAGTTGTTGGCATCGCAGCCTGAATATAAGGAAAAGTAGCTGTACCAACACGCCAGGTTTCTGTTGATGTATGTTGTGTCTTAAATCGCGGTGCGGGAAGTTTATTAGGTGGAGGGAAATCACGGAATCGCGGTCTTTCTAAACGTTCTTGCTCTAAGGATGAGGATCTGCTAACTGAAGGTAAGGGCTGAGAATGCGATCGCACTAGGTTATTCACTTTCAGGTCACTGGGCCAGTTATCAGACTGGTAAAGCGTATTACCATGCGAGTCGCTTACTAATAAAGCAATGAGTGTTTCTGCATCTGTGCCAAATATTTGGGGTAATAAAACTTTGTCAAACTGCCAAAATCGCATACGTGGGCGGCCCACCCGGATCAGCTGACTTTTGATCGCTTCATCCAGACGACTAACTTTAGCTTGGTAAATCAGCCACCAAGAACTCATCCCAAATCCCACAAGAGCAGTACCAGCTAGAATAGCGGATGTAAGGGCAATGCGAGTACGAAAAGAACTCAGTTTCACAAATCAAGACTCCGGTTGACGAAACCGATATCCAACTCCCCGCACACTTTCCAGCCAGCCAGACCCCCCAATCGGATCTAGTTTCTTGCGAATCCGTTGAACGCAGACATCTACGACGTTGGTAGTTGGGTTGAAATCATAGCCCCAGACGTGCTCCAGAATTTGCGTGCGGGTAAAGACTCGTCCGGGAGAGCGCATCAGGTACTCTAAAAGATTAAATTCGCGGGTAGTCAGTTCTACTACGTGCTGATTGCAAGTGACTTCGCGTGTGATGCAGTCTAGTTTAATCGGCCCAACACTCAGCAGGTTTTGGCGATCGCCTACACTTCGACGCACTACTGCATGGATGCGGGCAACTAGCTCCTCAACAAAAAATGGCTTGGCGATATAATCGTCTGCACCAAGATTTAGTCCGGCAATTCGGTCATCCAATTCATTGCGAGCAGTCAGCAGAATCACAGGAACATTCCGATGAGCTTGTCGCAAGCTCTTGAGAATCGCTAGCCCATCCTTTCCGGGAACCATGATGTCGAGCAAAACCACGTCATACTCATTGTCTATGGCACGGTGATAGCCCTGATTACCATCATCGCAGTAATCAACAACAAACCCGTGTTCCTTCAGTCCAGCGTTGACAAAGTTAGCGATCTTTGCCTCGTCTTCAATAAATAGAATATGCATAGTCTCACCTGAGACTCTTATTGTATATTCCCTAGCTGCCTACTTAAATTACAAAACTGTAATTTAGATTTGGTCAAGCTGTAATTTTCAGCAGGCTTAATTAAAACATGACTCTGCATTCTCTATTAGCAAGGATTTCAATTGTCATGATTAAGCAACTGTTAGTTTTATCTGCTGCATCTATTCTAATTGGCGGCGGCGGTTTTATCACAACGAAGGCGATCGCCGATCAGTCTACCTTAATGGCACAGAATTCAGCACCACAAACTGAGCAACGAGAACAAGGATCAAGACAACGACGTGGTTCAAAGTTTGAACGTCTGACCGGAATAACTGATGCCCAAAAGGCTCAACTGCGGCAAATTCATGAGGCTAGCCATCAACAGATTGATGCTATTCCCACAGCCGAGCAAAAAGCCCAAATCCAAGCAATTCGCAATGACACCAAAACTAAGATGGATGCAGTTCTGACTGATGAACAAAGGCAACAACTACAACAATCATCACCATCTAATGGGGGAAGAGGTCGTGTTCCAAAAATCAGTGGACTGACCGATGCTCAAAGATCTCAGATGAGGGAAATTCGCTCTGCTAGCCGTCAACAGATGGATGCTATCCTCACATCCGAGCAAAAAGCCCAAATCCAAGCAATTCGCAATGACACCAAAACTAAGATGGATGCAGTTTTGACGGATGAACAAAGGCAACAACTACAGGAGTTGCGCCAGCAGAAACGACAAGACCGTCAGCAACGGCAGTCTTAGTTAGGGCATTTGCTTTAGGACTATTCGAGCTAGTGTAGGCTAGCGGAAATAACTAGATCGTTTTATAGCTGCTCTTAATCCTGGAGCAAGCCTGCGATCGCTTCCCCAAAGATTTATATCCCGTGCTAAAGCCGAGGCACGAAAGGCAACCTTCTAGCTTAGGTTAACCATAGACAGCACTGAACCAACAGCTAAAGTCTTAAGATTTTAGTCAGAAATGGATGACAACTATGAAGTTTTATAACGTTAAAGTGGGAGACAAACTTTCTTGGGTTACGCAAGGAACAACTTGGATTAATGGTCAGCATCAAAAACGGCTTTTAAACTATCCAGCCGAAGTAGTAGAAGTTTTTGAAACTACTTTTATTTGTAGAACCACAGATGTTTATTACCTGTATAAATGCAATAAAAGTGATGGAGTAGCTGTTGGTCATGGGCGTGACTGTGGTTGGGCTGAAAAAGTAAAAACTTCTTCTTTACAGCAAATCTCATGTAATTAGCACCCTTCGGCTAAACTATGGAGAGGAAAACTATTAACGCCGTCAGATGCCTGTTGCTTACTCGACTGATTTACGCACCCGTGTGATAGAGGCTTGGAAA
>JAESFL010000562.1_pt1 | contig 23935 bp, 11 predicted proteins | sample 9269401 | NCBI WGS metagenome assembly JAESFL01 (sample SAMN14506025, study PRJNA617098) | algae metagenome | isolation source: Gloeocapsa sp. UFS-A4-WI-NPMV-4B04 and co-occurring heterotrophs from desert... | place: USA: Utah | collected 2006-10-01 | reverse complement strand
CAGTCCTCCCCGCAATCCGCGCGAGGTCGCCGCCAGAACAAGGGAAAGATCGAACTTGGCGCCCTCGAGATCCGCTCCGGCTCCGCTCACGTTCAGCCCCGGGAGAGCGCTTCCCCCGTCCTCGGCGTTCTGAAGCGTGAACATCACCTGGAAGAGCGGCGAGTGGCTCAAGCTGCGCTCCGGCTGCAGCTCGGCCACCAGCTTCTCGAAGGGCACCTCCTGGTGCTCGTACGCACCCAGCGTCCCCTCCCGCACCCGCCCCAGCACCTTGCGGAAGCTCGGGTCACCCGAGAGGTCGGTCCGCAGCACCAGGGTGTTGACGAAGAAGCCGATCAGCTCCTCCACCTCCCGGCGCGTGCGCCCGGCGATGGGGCTGCCCACGACGATGTCCTCCCCCCCGCTGTACTTCGAGAGGAGCACCTGGAAGGCACCCAGCAGCGTCATGTACAGCGTCGCCCCCTCGCTCCGCCCCAGCGCCTGCAACCGCTCCAGCAGTTCGGGAGGGAAGTTCACCGGGAGCGTCGCGCCCCGGTACGTCAGCACCGGCGGGCGGGGATGGTCCGTCGGCAGCTCCAGCAGCTCCGGTACTCCCGCGAGCTGCTCCTTCCAGTACGAGAGCTGCCGGTCCAGCACCTCGCCCTCCAGCTGCTCGCGCTGCCACACGGCGTAGTCCGCGTACTGCACCGCCAGCTCCGCCAGCGGCGACTCCCCGCCGCCGCGATACGCCTCGTACAGCGTGGCCAGCTCGCGGAAGAGCACCTCCAGGCTCCACCCGTCGCTGACGATGTGGTGCATGGACAAGAGCAGCACGTGGTCTTCCGGGCCCAGCCGCAGCAGCGCCGCGCGGAAGAGCGGCCCCGCCGAGAGGTCGAACGGCCGCCGCGCCTCCTCGCCCGTGCGCCGCCTCACCGCCGCCTCGCGATCCCCATCGGCGATCCGGGAGAGATCGTCGATCGAAAGCGCGAACCCGCCGAAGGGCGCCACCACCTGCACCGGCGAGCCGTCCACTTCCGCGAAGGTGGTCCGCAGCGCCTCGTGGCGCCGGACGATCTCGCCCAGGGCGCGCTCCAGCGCCGCCTGGTCCAGCGCGCCGCCCAGGCGCCACGCGACGGGGATGTTGTACGTGATGCTCCCCGGCTCCAGGCGGTCCAGGAACCAGAGCCGCTCCTGCGCGAAGGAGAGCGGCAGCGCCCCGGTGCGCCCGGTCGGCACCACCGGCGGAAGCACCGGGAGATCCGCGCGCCGCATCTCCTCCACGCGTCCGGCCAGCTCCGCAACCGTGGGCCGCTCGAAGAGCACCCGCAGCGGCAGCTCCACGCCCAGCAACTCGCGGATCCGTGAGATCACCCGCGTAGCCAGGAGCGAGTGCCCGCCCAGCTCGAAGAAGCTTACCCCCACGCCCACCCGCTCCAGCCGCAGCACCTCCGCCCAAATCCCCGCCAGCACCTCCTCCACGGGGGTGCGCGGCGCCACATACCGGTCCGCGTCCGCCGCGTGCTCCGGCGCCGGCAACGCCTTGCGGTCCAGCTTTCCGTTGGGGGTAAGCGGAAGCGTCTCCAGAAAGACGAGCGCGGACGGGAGCATGTACTCCGGCAGGCTCCGCCGCACGTGCGCGCGCAGCGCCTCCGCCTCCGCTTCACCCACGATGTACGCCACCAGCCGCGTCTCGCCCGCCTCCGCACGCGCCATCACCACGCAGTCGGCGACGCTCTCGTGCTGGCGCAGCACCGCCTCGATCTCGCCCAGCTCGATGCGGAAGCCGCGCACCTTCACCTGGAAGTCGAGCCGCCCCAGGTACTCGATGGCGCCGTCCGCCCGCCAACGCGCCCGGTCGCCCGTCCGGTACAGCCGCGCACCGCCCTGCACCGAGAACGGATCGGGGACGAAGCGCTCCGCGGTCATCGCGGAGCGGCCCTGGTAGCCGCGCGACACCTGCACACCGCCGATGTACAGCTCGCCCGGAACGCCGACGGGGACGGGCTTGAGCGCCGCGTCCAGGACGTACAGCGCGGTGTTCCACACCGGCCGGCCGATCGGCACGACGCCGGCCGCTTCGTCGCGCGGACAGGTCCAGCAGCTCACGTCCACGGCAGCCTCGGTGGGGCCGTACAGGTTGGTGAGCACCACCGGGCCGGCGAACCGGTCGTAGAAGCGCCGCACCAGCGCCGGCGGCAGCGCCTCGCCGCTGCACACCACGTGGCGCAGCGAGGGGCACCGGCCGGCTTCCACCGCTTCCACGAACGGCTGCAGCATGGAGGGGACGAAGTGCAGCGTCGTCACGCCCTCGCGCTCCACCACGTCGCGCAGGTAGGCGGGGTCGCGGTGCCCGTCCGGCCGCGCCATCACCAGCCGCGCCCCCTGCTGCAGCGGCCAGAAGAACTCCCACACCGACACGTCGAACGAGTACGGCGTCTTCTGCAGCACCACGTCGTCCGCCCCTAGACGGAACTGCGCCTGCATCCACACCAGCCGGTTCACCACCCCACGGTGCGCGTTCATCACCCCCTTGGGGCGGCCGGTGGAGCCGGAGGTGTAGATGACGTACGCCAGCGAACCCGGCCCCGCGCCGCCCGCTACGTTCTCCGCCGGCTCCGCCGCCAGCCGCTCCGCCAGCGCGTCCACCGCCAGCACCTCGACGCCTTCGCGCGCGGGGACGAATTCGCGCAGGGCAGCCTGCACCAGCACCAGCGGCACGGCGCTGTCGTCCAGCATGTACGCCAGCCGCTCGGCGGGCAGGCCGGGGTCCAGCGGCACGTAGGCGCCCCCGGCCTTCAGCACCGCCAGGAGCGAGACCACCATCTCCAGGCTCCGCTCCATCAGCACACCCACGCGCACCTCGGCGCCCACGCCGTGACCGCGCAGGTGGTGGGCGAGGCGGTTGGCGCGCGCGTTCAGCTCGGCGTACGTCAGCTCCGCTCCCTCGAAGCGCACGGCCACCGCTCCGGGCGTGCGCTCCGCCTGGGCCTCGAAGAGCTCGTGGATGCACCGGTCGGTGGGAACCTCCGCCGCCGTCCGGTTCCACTCCTCCAGCACGAGCGCGCGCTCCGACTCCCCGAGCAGATCCAGGTGCGAGAGCCGCGCGTCCGCGTCGGCGGCGACCTGCTCCAGCAGCCGCTCCAGGTGCCGCACCATGCGCTCGGCGGTGCCCGGCTCGAAGAGGTCGGTGCCGTAGGTCAGTCCTCCCCGCAATCCGCGCGAGGTCGCCGCCAGAACAAGGGAAAGATCGAACTTGGCGCCCTCGAGATCCGCTCCGGCTCCGCTCACGTTCAGCCCCGGGAGAGCGCCTTCCCCGCCCTCGGCGTTCTGCAGCGTGAGCATCACCTGGAACAGGGGCGAGTGGCTCAAGCTGCGCTCCGGCCGCAGCTCGGCCACCAGCTTTTCGAAGGGCACCTCCTGGTGCTCGTACGCGCCCAGCGTCACCTCCCGCACCCGCCCCAGCACCTCGCGGAAGCTCGGGTCACCGGAGAAGTCCGTCCGCAGCACCAGGGTGTTGACGAAGAAGCCGATGAGCGCCTCCACCTCCCCGCGCGTGCGCCCGGCGATGGGGCTGCCCACCACGATGTCCTCGCCCCCGCCGTACTTCGAGAGCAGCACCTGGAAGGCACCCAGCAGCGTCATGTACAGCGTCGCCCCTTCGCTCCGCCCCAGCGCCTGCAACCGCTCCAGCAGTTCGGGAGGGAAGTTCACCGGGAGCGTTGCGCCCCGGTACGTCAGCACCGGCGGGCGGGGATGGTCCGTCGGCAGCTCCAGCAGCTCCGGCGCACCAGCGAGCTGCTCCTTCCAGTACGAGAGCTGCCGATCCAGGACCTCGCCCTCCAGCTGCTCCCGCTGCCAGACGGCGTAGTCCGCGTACTGCACCGCCAGCTCGGGGAGCGGCGACTCCCCACCGTCGCGGTACGCCGCGTACAGCGCCGACATCTCCCGGAAGAGAACCCCCATGCTCCACCCGTCGCTGACGACGTGGTGCATCGAGAGCAGCAGCACGTGATCCTCGGCATCCACCCGCAGCAGCGCCGCGCGGAAGAGCGGTCCCGCCGAAAGGTCGAACGGCCGGGCCGCCTCCTCGCCAGCGCGGCGCCGGACCGCCGCCTCGCGATCCGCCTCGGCCAACCCCGACAGGTCCTCCACCGCCAGCGTGAAGCCGCCGAAGGGCGCCACCACCTGCACCGGCGAGCCATCCACCTCGGCGAACGTGGTCCGCAGCGACTCGTGGCGCCGGACGATCTCGCCCAGGGCGCGCTCCAGCGCCGCCTGGTCCAGCGCACCACCCAGGCGCCGCGCGACGGGGATGTTGTACGTGATGCTCCCCGGCTCCAGGCGGTCCAGGAACCAGAGCCGCTCCTGCGCGAAGGAGAGCGGCAGCGCCCCGGTGCGCCCGGTCGGCACCACCGGCGGAAGCACCGGGAGATCCGCGCGCCGCATCTCCTCCACGCGTCCGGCCAGCTCCGCAACCGTGGGCCGCTCGAAGAGCACCCGCAGCGGCAGCTCCACGCCCAGCAGCTCGCGGATCCGTGAGATCACCCGCGTAGCCAGGAGCGAGTGCCCGCCCAGCTCGAGGAAGCTTACCCCCACACCCACCCGCTCCAGGCACAGCACCTCCGCCCAGATCCCCGCCAGCACCTCCTCCACCGGCGTCCGCGGCGCCGCGTACTTCTCCTCCGCCAAGGCGAGCTCCGGAGCCGGCAGCGCCTTGCGGTCCACCTTGCCGTTCGGGGTCAGCGGCAGCGCCTCCAGCACGAGGAACGCGCTCGGCACCATGTACTCCGGCAGGCCCTGGCGCAGGTGCGCGCGCAGCGCGTTCGTCTCCACGCCGCCCACCACGTACGCCACCAGACGCCTGTCCCCCGGCGCGTCCTCCCGCGCCAGGACCACGCACTCGCGCACCTCCGGATGCTCGGCCAGCCGCACCTCGACCTCACCCAGCTCGATCCGGAAGCCGCGGACCTTCACCTGCGCGTCCAGCCGCCCCAGGTACTCCAGCGTGCCGTCCGCCATCCACCGCACCCGGTCCCCCGTGCGGTACAGCCGCGCGCCGGGCTCGCTGCTGAACGGGTCCGGGACGAAGCGCTCCGCCGTCAGACCGGGGCGGCCCAGGTAGCCGCGCGCCAGCCCGCGGCCGCCGAGGTACAGCTCGCCGGGCACCCCCGCCGGCACCGGCCGCAGCGTGGCACCGAGCACGTAGGCCCGCGTGTTGGAGATCGGCCGCCCGATCGTCGCCGGCCCACCCGCCCGGCGCAGCGTCCAGGTGCTGTACGTGGTGTCTTCCGACGGGCCGTAGAGGTCGTACACGCGCTCGATCCCGCCGCGGGCGTAGAGCGCGTCCACCAGCTCGGCACGCAGTGGCTCGCCCGCCAGGTTCACCGTCCGCACCCCGGACGGGATCCCGTCGCTCTTCAGCAGCGCCGCGATCGCCGAGGGCACCGTGTTCACCAGCCGCACCTGGTCCGCCGCGGCCGATTGCGGCAGCGCCAGCGCGTTCTCCACCACGATCACGCGGCCGCCGAGAGCCAGCGGGAGAAAGATCTCGAAGACGGAGAGGTCGAAGGAGATCGACGTCGCCGCCAGCACGCCGGACAGCTCCTCCGCCGTGAAGACGGTCGCCGCCCACGACAGGAGCGCCACCGCGCTCTCGTGCTCGATCGCCACCCCCTTCGGGACGCCCGTGCTCCCGGAGGTGTAGATCAGGTACGCCAGGCTCCGTGGCACGCTTCTGCCCGCCGGACGTTCGGCGCTCTCCGCCGCGATCTCGGCCGCCGCGCCGTCCACGCTCACCACCGTCACGCCGTCCGGGACGGGGAGCGTCGAGCGCAGCGACTCCTGCGTCAGCAGCGCCACCACGCCGGAGTCGGCGAGGGTGAACGCGAGCCGCTCGGCCGGATAGGCGGGATCGAGCGGGACGTACGCGCCCCCTGCCTTCAGCACGGCCAGGAGGGAGACGATCATCTCCATCCCGCGCTCCAGGCACACGCCCACCCGCGCCTCGGGCCCCACGCCCACGCGGACGAGGTGGTGCGCCAGCCGGTTCGCCCGCCCGTCCAGCTCGGCGTACGTCAGCTCCGCTTCCTCGACGACCACGGCCACCGCTCCGGGCGTGCGCGCCGCCTGCGCCTCGAACAGCTCGTGGATGCACCGGTCGGTGGGATACTCCGCCTCCGTCCGGTTCCACTCTTCCAGCACCAGCCCGCGCTCCGACTCTCCGAGCAGGTCCAGCGCGCCCAGTGGGCGTTCGGGATCGGCCGCCATCTCCTCCAGCAGGCGGGCGAAGTGGCCCAGCATCCGGTCCACTGCCGCGGCGTCGAAGAGGTCGGCGTCGTAGCGGATGCGCGCGCGGAGCGGCGCCTCGGCGTCCACGTCCAGCGCCAGCGGGTACCCGGGGCGGCCGAGCAGCCGGGCGCCGCGCCCCTCCACTCCGTGGAAGGGGGCGTCGAACGGCTGCGGCTGGTAGTTGACGAGGGTGTCGAACAGGGGGGCGCTCTGCGGGAAGCCGCTCCACCGCTGGATGTCGGTGAGGGCGGCGTGCTGGTGGGCGGCGAGGCCGGCGCTCCGGGCGCCGATCTCCCTCAGCCAGTCGACGACGCGCGCCTCGGGCGGGAGGGGGACGCGGACGGGGACGGTGTTGATGAGCAGCCCCACCATCCCGTCCGCTCCCTCCGCCCCGGCGGCGCGCCCGTTGCGCACCATCCCGAACACCACCTCGCGGCGTCCCGTGTAGCGCCCCAGCAGGAGCGCCCACGCCCCCTGCACCACGACGTTCACGAAGACGCCGCGGTCGCGCTTCAGGGCGCGGAGCGCGGCGTCGGCCGCGGGCGCAAGGCGGATCTCGCGCTCGCCGAAGCGGGGCTCGGCGCGCGGGTCGCGGGGGGCGCTCCGGATGGGGTGCACGGGGGCCGGCGCTTCGAGGCCCTCGAGGACGCCGGTCCAGTACGCCTCGTCCGCCGCGGCGTCCCGCTCGCGCAGCCAGCGGACGTGGTCGCGGAAGGGGCGGAGGGCGGGGAGCGAGGCTTCCGCCCCGTCCGCGCCGGCGTCGTACAGCGCCAGCACCTCGCCCAGCACCCGGGTCGACGACCACGCGTCGAGGAGCACGTGGTGGACGCTCCACACCAGCACGCGCTCGTCGTCGCCGGCGCCGGGGAAGAGCGCCAGGCGCATGGCCGGCGCCTCCGCCAGGTCGAAGCCGCGGGCGCGGTCCTCGGCCAGGTAGCGCGCCAGCACCTCTTCCCGCTCGGCGGGCCCCAGCTCCGCGCCGTCATGGCGGGCGATCTCCACGGGGACGTCGGCCACCACCTCCTGCACCGGCTCCGGGACGTCGTCCCAGCGGAAGCGGGTGCGGAGGACGTCGTGCCGCGCCACCACCCGGCGCCACGCCCGCTCCAGCCGGTCCGCGTCCAGCGGCTCGCGGAAGCGGCAGACCGCCTGCAGCACGTTGACGCCCAGGTCCGGCGCCAGCAGGGTCCGGAGGAGCATCCCGTGCTGGAGCGGAGTGAGCGGATACCGCTCCTGAATGCCGACGCCGCCAGCGTCACCCATTTCGGTCAAGGTCCCTCCCGAGACCCGGGCGGCGCTCCATGCCGGTGGCGGAGGGCGCGGACCCTGGTCGGCGCGGCTGAAGTGTTGTGCAGGCTCTATCCTTCGGACGATCTCTCGCACTTCCGAGCCACGCCGCCGACCTGGACGACCGGGCGCCGGGGGAGCCCGTCCGCGGCGGCGGCGCGGCCTGCGCGCGCTGCCAGTGCGCCCAGTCCGCGAACTGCAGCGGCAGCGGCTCCGGCGGCGAGGGCCGGCCGGCCGCGAAGGCCGTGTACAGCGCCAGCAGCTCGTCCAGGAAGCGCTGGAACGACCAGCCGTCGTGGATCAGGTGGTGCTCCACGTGCACCAGCCGCCAGCGGTCGTCCTCCATCCGCAGCAGCGTCCAGCGCACCAGCGGCAGGCGGTCCAGCTCGAACGGGTGCCGCGTCTCGCGCGCCACCACCCGGGCCGCCTCCTCCTCGCGCGCGTCGGGGGCGCGCGCGAGGAGGTCCACCGCCGCTACGTGCTCCGCCCGCCCACGCAGCTCCGCGCAGGTCAGCTCCCCGTTCGCCCAGCTGAGCGCCACCGCATGCGGTGCAAGCTCGGATTGCGCCTCGAACCGATAAAACACGGAAGCTCCGGGCGCGCGGTTTTCCACGCCGGCGCTGGGAAAGAGCGGCCGCGTTTGAACGATCCGGGAATCGGGCATCCTAAAGCTCCCACGAGTTCGATCGGCAGTTTTGGTGGCGCGCCGGGAAAGGCAAGAGGCGTGCTCGGCCGCCCTGTCAGCGGGGGATCACCGCCGGTACATGTGTTTCCAGCGAGCTCCTGTTTTTGGGAAACCCTTGCGCGGAGCCGTGCGTCTATCCTTATAGAGCCATGCCTCTACGGGCGCGAACGATGCCTTCGGCGCCTCTCCTCCGTGTCCCCGCGTGAACCCTTCCTTCGCCGCCTCTTACTGGCGTGCGGGAGGCGCCACCTGCGCGCGGGCGGCCTCGCGCTCGGCGGTGCGCAGCAGCGCAGCGCGCTCCGCCGGGCCGATCACGCGGCCGGCGGCGATCACCGTGTGGATGCGCGCGGTGCTGCGGATGTCGGCCAGCGGGTCGGCGTCCAGCAGCACCAGGTCCGCGCGCTTTCCCGGGGCGATGCTGCCCCCGTCCGGCCTGCCCAGCGCGCGCGCGGGGTTGATCGTGGCCGCGCGCAGGGCGTCCAGCGGCGAGAGGCCCGCCCGCACGAGCAGGGCGAGCTCGTCGTGCAGCGACGAGCCGGCAAAGACGAAGGCCTCGTCGCTGGCGTCGGTGCCGGCCAGAATGCCCACCCCCTGCGCGCGCGCCATCGCCACCAGCCGCCAGTTGTTCGCCTCGATCATCCGCCGGAAGGCCACCTCGTCCGGGGGCGGGGCGTTGGCGCGCCAGCGCTCCGCCAGCGCGGGCGGCACGAAGCGCAGCCGCGGGTCCGCGCCGGCCTCGCCCGCGGCGAGCGACCCGTGCGTGACGGCCAGCGTGGGGGTGAGCCAGGTGCCGTTGGCCACGAAGCGGGCAAAGGTGGGGCGGCACGCGTCCGCGGTGGGGCCCCGCGCCGCCGCCTCGCGCAACCGGTCGCGGGCCTGGCGCACGCCCGCCGTGTCCGGCGGGGTGGCGGCGCGCGCGGCCAGCAGGCCCGCCAGCAGCTCCTGCCCCCCCGGCAGGCAGGCCAGGTACAGGTTCTCGGTGACGTGCTCCACGGTCCGCTGCCCCGCATCGCTGGCCTCGGCCGGAGTCACGGACTGCGGCACGTGCCCGGCGAAGGGGATCCCGCGGCGCTTCGCCTGGTCCGCGATGGCCAGGAAGACGTCGCGCGGCAGGCGGTCGTACACCTTCAGGAAGTCGAAGCCCTGCGCCTTCAGCGAGTCCACCAGCGCGCGCGCCGCCGCCGGGCTCGCCACGCCCAGCCCGTGCGCCCACGAGGGCGGCACCCCGTCCAGCATGGGCGTGGACCACGTCACGCGCGGCGCCTGGATCGCCCCGCTCTGCACCTGGCGGCGCCAGTAGAGCAGCGAGTCGCGGTAGCTCCCCATCTCCCGCACGCCCGTGACGCCGTGCGCCAGGAACAGGGGGAAGAACCACTTCGCCCGCCCCTCGCGCGAGGTGTGCACGTGCATGTCCCACAGGCCGGGGATCAGGAAGCGGCCTCGCCCCTCGATCACCTGGGCCCCCACCGGCACCCGCACCGACGCAGCGGGGCCCACGGCCGTGATGCGCCCGCCCGTCACCAGCACCGTGCGGTCCGGCAGGGTGCTCCCGCCCTCCACGTCCACCACCGACACGTGCACGATGGCCACGCGCGACACCTGGGCGTGCGCGCACAGCCCCGCAAGGACGGCGAGGGTGAGGAGGGCCGCGGCGGCCGCGAGCCCGGCCCTCATCACGCCCTCTCGGCGACGGCCAGCTCCATGGACACCTCCCGGCTGCGTGGAAGGGTCCCCAGCAGGGCGCGGATGAGCGCCGGGTACGTGTCGAACACCTCCTCCGCCTCGTCCAGCGGAAGCCGCTCGCGGTTGGTGTGGGCGAACGACTCCGCGCCCGGCGCGTAGCCCAGCGTGGGCACGCCGTGCACCCCGCAGCTGTAGCCGCCGTCGGTGGCGAAGGCCCAGGAGCGCACGGTGGGCGGCCGGCCCCGGGCCGCCGCCACCACCCGCGCCGCCGTGCGTACCAGGGGGTGGCCGGGGTCCAGCAGGAACCCGGGGGTGAAGAGCGATCCCTGCTCCTCCAGCCCCGTGTACGAGCGCTGCCGCCCCTCCACCGCGCGCACCTCCAGCGTCACGCCCTCCATCCGTTTCCCGTCCAGCCGCGCCCGCAACGCCTCCACCTCCGATTCCTCGTCCCACCCGGGGAGCACGCGCCAGTCGACCACCACGCGCGCCAGCTCCGGCACGGCGTTGCGGCTGCGCGGCTCCGTCTCCACCACCGTGGGCGCCAGGGTGGATACGCCCAGCACCGGGTCCGAGGGGAGCCCCGCCGCCATCTGCTCCAGCACCTGCAGCACGTGGGGGAGGAGGGCCGCGGGGTTGCGCGCGCGGTCCGGCGCGCTGGCGTGGCCCGCCAGCCCGCGGATCTCGATCTCCAGCTCCGCGTGCCCGCGGTGGCCGATGCACAGGTCGCCGCCGGTGGCCTCGCCCAGGATCACCACGGCGGGGGAGACCTCGCCGGCCCTCATCAGGTGCGCCATCCCCCACCCGCCGCGCTCCTCCATCACCGTGCCGGCCACGTACACGTCCCCCGCCGGGCGCTCGCGCACGAAAGCCCCGGCGGCGTACACCTGCAGCGCCAGCGCGCCCTTCACGTCCGCCGCGCCGCGGCCGTGCAGCCACCCCCCGGCCACGATCCCGCCGTAGGGAGGGTGCTCCCACCCCGCGGGGTCTCCCTCGTCCACCACGTCCAGGTGCGAGCACAGCATCAGCGGCGGCGACTCGCCCCGCCCGCGCACCCGGCCGATGACGTTGCCGAAGGCGTCCGTCCAGGCGTCGTCGAAGCCCAGTGCCTCCATCTCGCTCATCACCCGCCGCGCCACGTCTCCCTCGAGCCCCGAGGGGCTGGGAATGCGGATGAGATCGGCCGCAAAAGCGATGGCCCGCTGGAACGTAGATTCGCCGTGCACGCGGGAGCCCCGGGGAAGAGTGGACGAGGATCGAGGTCCATTTCCGGAGCGAATTTCACGCCACCCGATCAAGAGTGGCGACAACAGAAGTTGCTTCCGGGGAGAGGGCGCTTGCGCACGCATACCGTACCCCCCGGAGCCCGGAGCCGCCCTTGAAGATCGGAACCGTCGCCCCTCGAACCGCCGCGGGAGGCTACCTGCCGTTCCCGGGCACCCGGGACGAATGGGTGGCGGACAACGGAGCCCGCGCCCCGTGGCGGAAGCGCTGGAGCCGCTGCTGCGCGAAGCAGGCCTGGGCAGCACGCACGCGCGCATGCGGCGGCTCTTCGCGCGGCGGGGGGGCAACTTCTCCCTCGGCACCGGCCTGTCCCGGGCGGACCGCGTCTTGCCCGGCGACCCGCTCCCCCGGCCCGTCCCGGCCGCCGGGTGGCGTGGGGTGGAGCAGGGGGCCATCCAGCGCGTTCGCGCCCTGCACGCCTACCTGGACGACATCTACACCGGCGGCTGCCGCATCGTAAACGAGGGGAGGATGCCCCCCGGGCGGGTGACCGGGTGCCCCGGCTTCGAGCTGGCGCGGGTGGGCACGCGCCCCGTCGCCGGGGTGGTGCACGTGTCGGGCATCGACGTGGTGCGCGGGGCGGACGGCGTGCTGCGGGTGCTGGAAGACGACCTGCGGGAGCCCGCGGCGGCCATGTACGTGGTGGCCGCCCGCGCGGCGATGCGGCGCCTCCTTCCCGGGCCGCTGGAGAGCGCCTCGCCCCGGCCGGTGGACGGCTACCCCCTGCGCCTGCGCGCGGCCCTGCTCTCGGAGGCGCCGCCCACCCCGGGGCGCGAGCCTCGGCTGGTGGTGCCGGGGCGCGGGCGGACGCCCGGCGGCCTGCGAGCACGCGGCGCTGGCGCGGGGGATGGGATGCATCCTGGCCGAGCCGCGCGACCTGGCCGTGCGCGGCGGACGCGTGCACGTGCGCACGCTGCGCGGGCTGGAGCCGGTGGACGTCGTCTACCGCCGCTCCTCCACGCGTGCTGGCGCCGGAGGTGAAGGAGGCGATGCTGCGCTCGAGCTGGAGGGCACCCTCACCCGCGCCAACGCGCGGGGCAGCGGCGCGGCGGACGACAAGGCCGTGTTCGCGTACGTCCCCGAGATGATCCTGTTCTACCTGGGCGAGGAGCCCATCCTCCCGCAGGTGCACACGCTCGACTGCCTGATCCCCACGCACCTGGACCAGGTGCTGGCCGAGCTGCCCGCGCTGGTGGTGAAGCACACCAGCAAGGCCGGCGGGTACGGCATCGTGATCGGCCCGGAGTCGACCCCGGGGCAGCTGCGCGCCCTGGCCGCGCGCATCCGCAGGGACCGGCGGCACCACGTGGCGCAGCCGTGGGTGTCGCTCTCCACCTCCCCCACCTGGACGGACGGCGGCGTGGCGCCGCGCCGCGTGGATCTGCGCCTGTACGTGATCACCCGCGCCTCCGGGTCGTGGGTCGCCCCGGGCGCGCTCACCCGGGTCGCCCCCGCCCGCAGTCGCCCTTCGTCAACTTCAGCCAGGGCGGGGGCGCCAGGGACACCCGGGTGATGGCGGAGGATCGCCCGTGACGCCGCGCGCCGCACACTCCTGCTTCCTGCTCGGCGTGCGCGCCGAACGGGCCACCGCGGTCGCATCGCTCCTCTCGGCGGCACGGACGCTTCGCATCGACGGGTACCCGGATCCGAACGCGCTGGCCCGGGCGGTGGCGCGGACGGTGGCGCGGACGCGGTGGCGCGGACGGCCGGCGCGCCGCCCCTGGACGGCGCGTGGGAGGACCGCCTCCGGTGGGACCTCCGCGTCCCCTGCTCCGTCTCCACCCCCGTCCACGAGGCGCGGCGCGTGGCCCGCCAGGCGCGCGACTCGCCGGCCGGCGAGCTGTGGCCCACGGTCAACGGCCTCTACGTCTGGCTCGGGTCCGAGGCCCGCGCCGCCTGCGACGCCGAGCCGGAGGCGGTGTACGGCGAGGTCCGCGTCCGGTGCCTGCAGTTCCATGGCGAGATGGCGGAAGCGCACCTGCTCGACCATGCCTTCCACGCGCTACGGCTGGGCGCGGCGGCCGAGCGGGCCCGCTTCACGGCGCGCCGGGTGGTCCGCCCTCCCCGGTCCGCCCCCGGCGCCTCTCTCGCGGGCGAGGCCTCCCCCTGGCCGGCCGCCCTGGGCGCCTGCGCACCAGCGGCGCGCGCGGCCTGGCCCCCACGGGCGCCGGCGCCGCCGCGTTCCTCCTCTTCGCGCCCGCCCTCCCCCGCTCCGCAGCGGCGCGGCCGCGCGCGCCACGTCCTCCCTCGCCGCCCTCCAGCGGGAAGGCGACGAGCGGCTTCAGGACGCGGCGAATGCCCTCCGCGCCCTGCACGAGGAAGGGGGCGCGGCGGACGTAGTGGCGGGACGCGTGGAATCTGCGGCGCTGCTGCTGGAGACGGCCCTCGCGGAGGCTGAGCCCCGCGGCAGTGTAGCCCGCCCGCCCCGCGCCCCCGCCTAGCGGGAAGGCGGCTCCGACCAGGCCCGCGCTACCTCGGCTGGCTCTTCTCCGTGCCTCGGAAGGTGGAGCTGGAGTGGTCGCCCTGGTGCACGACGCACAACCTGCTGAAGCGTTGGAGAGCGAAGCGCGCGCGGGCGTGTCCCCGCATCCAGCCCTGCGCCCCGCGTGAGGGGGCAGATCCGCCCCGAGTGGGTCAGACCATCTTTCCCAATTCGTTGTGCAAAGCCGGGGACGACGGAACAGCCTCACGCGGAGGGCGCGGAGAACGGACGAGGGCGCGGAGGAGCTTCGGGGCTCCCTCCGCGCCTCTCTCTTTTCCTCCGCGTTCTCCCGCGTGAAAACCCTTTCCCTTCACTGCACACGCAGATCCGGGAAACGGTATCAGATCATCTGCCGCTTGGCGAGGTCGGCGAACGGGCCCTCGACCTCCAGCAGCTCGGCGTAGGTGCCGGACTGCACGATGCGTCCGCCCGCGATCAGGTAGATGCGGTCCGCCTTCATGATGGTGCTCAGGCGGTGGGCCACGATCACGCGGGTGATCTGCAGCCGGTTCAGGTTCTCGGTGACGATGGCCTGCGTCTGGTTGTCCAGCGCGCTGGTCGCCTCGTCGAAGAAGAGCATGCGCGGGCGGCGCACCAGGGCGCGGGCGATCATCAGCCGCTGCCGCTGCCCGCCGGAGAAGGTGCTGTTCCCCTCGCCGATCAGCGTGTTCATCCCCATGGGCAGCGCCTGGATCTCCTCCTCCAGCCCCGCCATCCTCACCGCCTCCCACGCCTCCTCCAGCGTGGCCGCGCTGGCGCCCACGATGTTGCTGAGGATGTCGCCGGGGAGCGGCCCCGCGTTCTGCAGCACCGCGCCCGTCTGGCTGCGCACGGCGCGCACGTCCAGGTCGGCCAGGTCCTGCCCGTCGTAGTAGATGGTGCCCCCCTCCGGCTGCTCGAAGCCCAGCAGCAGGCGGATGATGGTGCTCTTTCCCGACCCCGACGGCCCCACCAGCGCCACGAACTCCCCCGGCCGCACGCGGAACGAGACGTCGCGCAGCACCAGCGCGCCGTCCTCCTCGTAGCGAAAGGTCACGTGCTCCATGTCGATTTCCCCGTGCAGCACGCCCGGGTCGTGCTTGCCCAGCGTGGACTCGGGGGCGGCGCTCAGGATCGGCTTTACCTGCTCGTACGGCGGCACCACGCTCAGCACGTTCAGCAGCTGGCCGCTCACCGTAAGCATCCCCGCGCTCACCGTGGCGAACGCCATCAGGAAGGCGATCATGTCGCCCGTACGCAGCGAGGCGTCGCCCGTCATCAGCGGCAGCATCGCCGCGAAGAGGATGATGTTGGCCAGGATGGGGAACGACACGTTGAAGGTGCGCAGCGCGATGCCCGTGCGGCGCACGCGGTACTGCAGGCGCCGCTGCTCCGAGAAGCTGCGGGCCCACAGCGAAAAGGCGTGCACCTCCGCCCCGGCCACGCGCAGCTTGCTGATGTGTGTGAGGAGCTGCAGCACCAGGCCGGAGATCTTGGCCTGCAGGTTGGCGATGGTGCGCTGGTGCTGCAGCTGCACGTAGCTGCTCACCACGCTCACGGACACGGTGGCGGCCAGGAGCAGCGCGCTCCACATCGCCAGCCCGGGGTGGATGTGGAAGAGGAGCCCGAACTGCACCAGCGACATGGTGCCCGTGAGCAGCGCGCTGATGGTGACGGCCGAGAGGATCTCCTGGATGGAGCCGATGGCCATGGCCCGCGACGCCAGGTTGCCCGCCGAGTAGGTGCGGAAGAAGCGCACGGGCAGGGAGATGAGACGGTCCCACACCGCCGCCATCAGGTCGCCGCCCAGCTTGGCCTCGATGCGAAAGAGCGCCACCCACCCCGTGAGCGAGAGAAGCGCGGACGAGACGGACACCACCAGCAGCAGCACGATCACCTGCAGCAGGTACCCCCGCTCCGCGCGCGGGATGATGTCGTTGAACACCGTGCGCGCCGCGATGGGCGTCACCAGGCTGAGCATGGCCGTGAGGGCGCTCACCCCGATGAAGAACACCACGTCCCGCCGGCAGCGGCGCACCCCGAAGCGGGCGATCCCCTTCAGGTCCACCGGGTCGTCGCCGAAGCGGCGGTAGAAGGTGTACGCGTGCGGCGAGATGCGCGCGGCCACCTCCGCGTCCACCTTGCACCGCTTCCTCCCCGCCGGGTCGTCGTACACGTAGCCGGGCCCGGGGGTGGGCAGCAGTGCCACGGGGCCGTCGTCCAACCACGCCAGCAGCGGTCCGGCGTCCTCGCGCCACCACCCCTCGGTCAGCGCCACGGGGCGGATGTTGATGCGCGACGCCCGGGCGATGGCGCCCAGCGGGTCGCGCGAGTTCTGCGTGGACTGGAGGTTGGTGGGCGCGCGGATCTCCAGCCCGATCGCGTCGCCGATCTGGCAGCAGGCGGCCAGCAGGATGTCCGCGTCGGTGGGCTGCGGGCGCAGGCGCGCCACGCCGCGCCGGATGCGCTCCCCCACCTCGGCCAGGCGCGACCAGGCGTGGCGGAACGACTCGCGCTCCTCCGTGGTCTTGCGCAGCAGCCGCTCGCGCTGCTCGGCCTCGGCCTTCTCGCGCTGCTCCAGCGCCAGCCGGAGCACGGCGTGGTGGAGGCGGTTGAGCCCGGCCGCGGCCTCGTCGTCGCGCTGGGCGCGCAGGGTGTCCACCGCGTGCACGCGCGTCCCCGCCTCGGCCTCGATCCACAGCCGGTGCGACAGCGGGAAGAGTCCCTCTCCCTCCAGCCGCAGGTGGTGCCGCCCGGCCACGTGCGACGATCCGGCCAGGTGGCGCACCCACACCGCGCGCGACTCGGCGCGCACGTAGCCGCCCTCCTCCAGCAGCACCACGTCGCCCGCCTCCAGGTCCGTCACCCGCTCGGAAAGGACCTCCGGGCAAACGCTGCAGCTGAGCAGCTCCACCCATCCCTCCACCAGCCCGCCCACCGCGCGCCCCAGCTCCACCGACGCCCGCGAGCTCCACAGCTCCGCCTGGGGGATGCGGATCAGCTCGGTGTCGCTGGCGCCCACGGCCAGCAGCGCGACCCCCTCGGTGTCCAGCGAGGGGGCCACGTCCATCATCATGTGCCCCTTGTCCGCGCGCAGCAGGTGCGACCGGCGGCCCACCACGCGGCCGTCCTCGCCGGTCCTCACCAGGAAGACGTCCACGCGCCCCTGCGCCACCAGCCACGCGGAATCGCCGCGCAGCAGGATGGGCCGGTTGCTCCCCACCCGTACGTGCTCGCCCTGCTTCTCAAAGATCTCGGTGCCGAGTTGAGCGATCATGGAGCCTGGCCGAAAAAGGTCTTCGAGTGGCAGGTGTCGCGGGCGAATGGAATTCGCTGCAACGACTACACGAAGTCCCCCTGCGGGGACTGCACGGTTCCGGCTGATCCTGAAGGACGAGTCCGCGAAGGCGGACTTCGCGTCGTCGTTGCCCGAGGCGCCGAGACTTCTTCAGTCGCCGGGCCGCCCCTGGTTCCCGGACCGTCCTTGCTTCTCCCGCCGCACCCTGGCGGCTCAGTCGCTGTCCACCAGCTCGCGATAGGGGCCGGGGACCTGGACCATCTCGTCGTGGATGCCGCGCTGCACGATCTTGCCGCGGTCCAGGACGATGATCTCGTCGCAGTCGCGGATGGTGCTCAGGCGGTGCGCCACGATCAGGCAGGTGCACCCGCGGCGGCGCAGGTGGTCGTCGATGGACATCTCGGTGAGCGGGTCCAGCGCGCTGGTGGCCTCGTCCAGCACCAGGATGGACGGGCGGCCGGCCAGGGCGCGGCTGATCTCCAGGCGCTGGCGCTGGCCCCCGCTGAAGTTGCGCCCGCCCTCCTGCACCGCGCTCATCAGCCCGCCGGAGCGCAGCGCCACCTCGTCGTAGATGCTGGCGTCGCGCAGCGCGTCCACCGCGTCGATCTCCGGGATGGTGGCGTTCCACAGCGTCACGTTCTCGCGCACCGTGCCCTCGAACAGAAAGATCTCCTGCTCCACCATGGCGAGCGAGTCGTGCATCACCTCGCGCGGAACCTGGGAGCGGGGGCGCCCGTCGAAGAGGATCTCGCCCTCCCACGGCTCGTGCAGCCCCGCCACCATGCGCGCGATGGTGCTCTTGCCGGAGCCCGACTTCCCCACCAGCGCCACGCGGCTCCCCGGCTGCAGCGTGAGCGAGAGGTCCTCGATGAGCGGCGGATCGAAGCGGCTGTAGCCAAAGGTGATGTTCCGCAGCTCCACCAGGCCCGCCAGCTTGTCGGCCGCCTCGGGCGGCGGCTCGGCAGAGGTCCCCTTGGGGGCGTGCGGATCGGTGCGGGCCTGCAGCACGTCGTCCAGCCGCATCAGCCCGCTCTGCACCTCGTGGAGCTGCGTGCCCACCACCAGCACGCGGTTGATGGGGGTGAGGAAGGCCAGCATCAGCGCCTGCAGGGCCAGCAGCATGCCGATGCTCAGCTCGCCGTCCATGATGCGCAGGCCGCCCAGCCCCAGCATCAGCGCCGTGTTCACGGACAGGAGGAGCGCGGGGAGCGGGGTGAGCGCCACCACCACCAGCCCCAGCCGCTGGTACGAGCTCAGCACGCGCGCCAGCTGCCCGGACCAGCGTGAGAAGAACTCCCCCTCCGAGGCCGTGGCCTTCAGCGTCTCGATGGATTGCAGGCCGGACATGGCGATGCCCATCAGCTTGCCGCGCTCCTGCATCACCCCGCGCGAGATGTCTTTGCGCTTCTGGGCCGTGTACTTTACCAGCAGCAGGTTGAGCATGGCGGTGCTCACGCCGATGAGGGTGAGCACCACGTCGTACTGCAGCATCAGCAGGCCGTAAAGCGCCACCAGCATGAGGTCCAGCACCGTGGTGGCCAGTTCGGTGGAGAGCAGGCGCGCCACGCGGTCGCCCAGCTGCACCCGGCTGGCGATGTCGCCGGCGGAGCGGTGGACGAAGAACTGGTAGGGGAGGCGGAGGACGTGCCAGAAGAACTCGCCCGAGCTGCGCAGCGACAGCGCCGTCTCCAGCCGCAGCAGGTGCTGCTGCTGAAGCCAGGTGAGCACCGCCTGCACGATGAGCGTCCCCGCCATGAAGAGGAGGAGGGGGCGCAGCCAGTCGTGCAGCGACCTCACCAGGATGCTGTCCACGAACACGCGCACGAAGGCGGGCACCGCCATCCCCGGCACCAGCAGGGCGAGCCCCGCCACCAGCACGAAGATGAGCCCCGCCCGCGTGCCGTTGAGCCAGGGGATCAGCGAGCGCACCAGGTGCGGCGGCTTGCCCCCCGTGGTGAACTCCGGCCCCGGCGCGAAGGTGAGCACCACGCCGCTGAACGACTTGTCCAGCTCCGCGTCCGTTACCGTGACGGCGCCGCGGCTGGGGTCGTTGATGAACACCTTGCCGCGCGCGAACCCTTCCAGCACCACGTAGTGGTTGAGCTTCCAGTGCAGGATGGAGGGCACGGGGAGCTTGCGGAGCTCGGCGGGCTCCTTCTTGTAGGCCACGACCGTGAGCCCGTACGCCTCGGCGCCGCGCACCAGGTGGCTGGCCTTGCTGCCGTTGCGCGACACGCCGCACGCGCCGCGCAGCTCCTCCAGCGACACGTAGCGCTCGTGGTGGGCCAGCACCATCCCCACACACGCGGCGCCGCACTCCACCGCCTCCATCTGCAGCACGGTGGGCACGGGCACGCGCGCGGCGCCCCCGCCCACCGGCGCGCCGAACCACCCGCGGACCCGCTCGGCGATGGCCGTCACCGGCCCCCCTGCACGCCGCTCCACTTGCGGAGCGCGGGCAGCACCAGCTCGGCCGGGCGCTGCTCCTGCACCGTCACCAGCGCCTCCACCAGCGTGCCGCTCTCGATGCCCATGGGCGGGCCCTTGGACGACGACCAGCGGTAGCGGCTCTCGGTGCTCGTGTCCGGCACCAGGCGCGCGTAGATCTGGTACGGGGCGCCCTCGCCGGAGAGCTCCTGCACCAGCTGCTGGTTCTTGAGCGTCTTCAGCATCGCCTCGCTGGTGGCGGGGTAGTCCGAAACGAACACCACTTCGCCCACCAGCATCCCGAACTCCTCCTGACGCACCGTGGAGGGCGCCAGGTGGATGCGCATCCCCGGCTGCACCCGCTTGCCGTACTGCGACGGCACGTACACCGCCGCCACCAGCCCCTTGGACGCATCGCCGCGGTCCAGGCGCAGCACGGCCTCGCCGCGCTCAACCACGCGGCCCTGCTCGGCCATCACCTCCAGCACGCGCCCCGTGAACGGCGTCACCACGCGCGACTTGGTGGCGAGCTCGCGCTCCAGACGCGCCACCTCCAGCTCGGCCTGCGTCACCTCGGTGCGCCCGGTGCGCACGGCCTCCTGGGTGCTGTTGTCCACCTCCAGCCGCTGCAGCGAGAGCTGCGCTACGCGGCTGCGCCCCTCGCGGATCTGCCGCTCCAGGTCGTCGTGCTGCTGGCGGGTGGTCTGGATGGCCATCTCCGTGATCAGCCCCTTGTCCAGCAGCTGCTGCTGCGCCTGCAGCCGCTCCCTCACCCAGCGCAGGCTCTGCTCGGCGGCGCGCACGGAGGCCTCCAGGTCCGCCCGCTCGCGCGCCACCCGCGCCGCCTCCAGGCCGGTGCCGCGCGTGGTGAAGCTCTGGATCTGCGCGTAGCGGTCGCGCGCGGCGGCCAGGCGGCTGCGCGCGGCGCGGATCTGGTCTTCCAGCTCCGGCTGGCCCAGCCTCACCACCACCTGCTGCTGCGTCACGCTGTCGCCCGGCTCCACCGACACCTCCAGCACGGGGCCGGTGGCCGGCGCCACCACGTCGAGCACGCCGCCGGTGCGCACCAGGATGCCGCGCCCCTCCACGCGGTTGGAGATGCGCCCCACCAGCCCCCACACCACCACGACGGCCAGCAAAATGCCGACGGCGGCCAGCGCCACCCATCCGCGCGGGCGCGTGACCTTCAGCACCTCGTCGAACCGCTCGGGCGACGAGGCGCGCTCCATCACCGCCTGGCGGAAGATCGGCTTCTCGGTCTTGGTGTTCATCGGGGAGCCCGGTGCCGGTTCACGGTGTGGAAGGGGCGAGGCGCGCCACGGGCCCCTCGGCGGTGTACTCCAGCAGGGTACCCTCCTCCAGGGCCAGGTTGGCCAGCGCCTGCGCGTAGAGCACCCGGCTCGCCACCTCGTCCAGCTCGGCCCCGGTGAGGGCGTCCTCGGACAGGAGCACGTCGATGATGGTGCCCGCGCCGAATTGGTACTTGCTGCGCTCGTTCTCCACCGCCACGCGGTAGAGCTCCACGGCGCGCACGCTCTCGGCCATGGTCAGCCCCCCGCGGCGCAGCGCCTCGGCGGCCACCATGATGCCGCTGGCCGCCTCGCGCATCAGCTCCTCGCGGAAGAGCAGGGTCTCGCGGTAGAGCGACTGCCGCTGGATGAGCCTGCCGCGGCTCAGCTCGTTCCTCAGCGGGAAGCCGTACTGCAGCTGCACGGTGGCGCCCAGCCCCGGGTTGCGCCCGTCGAAGATCCCGTTCACCGACTCGAAGCCCAGCCCCGAGGCCCGCTCCCGCACGCGCAACGCGCCCGAGAGGTCGATCTGGGGCCGCAGGTCGTTGCGGGCCGCGGCCACCAGCACGTCGGCGGCGCGCACTTCGTCCGCCACCGAGGCCACGTCCGCGCGCCGCGCCAGCCCGGCCTGCACCCGCCGCTCCAGCGCCGCCGAGTCCGGGTCGAAGGCCACCGGCTCGGGCAGGGGCGTGGCGGGCGGGGGAAGGCGCAGGATCTCCCGCGCGGGGAGGCCCATCAGCAGCCCCAGCCGCTGGCGCGCGTTGATCACCTCCTGCTCGGCGGTGAGGCGCGCGGCGCGCTTGCTGGCCACGTTGGCCTGCACCTGGTTGAGGTCCGCCGCGGGCCGCTCGGCCGCCTGCACCAGCGCCGTCATCTCCTGCACCATGCGCTCGGCGCGCCCCGCGGCGGCCTCGCGCACGGCCAGGCGGCGGTGGGCGCCCACGTACGTCCAGTACGCGTTCACCGCCTCGCGCACGCTCTCTGCGGCCGTGTGGCGCAGGCTCAGCGTGTCCGCGGCGTAGCGGGCCCGCGCGGCCGTCTCTCCCGCGCGCGAGATGGCGCCCCAGCGGTCCTTGGCCAGCGGCACCACGAACCCCAGCTGCGCGTTCAGGTTGTTGGCGCGCGAGCCCTCGCTGGCCTGCGTGAAGTCCACCGTGGGGTTGAGCACGATGCCCGAGCGCAGGCGCCTGCGCACCCCCGCCTGGAACTCGCGGCTCTCCGTGCTGAGCGGGATGGGGTCCGTCCCGCCGATCTCGGGGATGCGGTCGCGCCGCCCGCCCGCGATCACCTGCACGTCGGTGGAGAAGAGGGACGAGGACGCGAGCACCTCGCCCCGGCTGCTCTCGCTCAGCAGGCGCGCGCGCAGGATGTCCGGGTTGGCCGCGAGGACCTGCCGGACCACCTCGTCCAGCGTGAGCCGCGCCCCCGCCGCGCCCTGCCCCGCCAGCGGGAGGACCGAAAAAAGGGCACACGCCAGCAGCCCGGCCCCAAAGAAGCGGGGCCGCGAGGGCACTGCGCGCATCGTCATTCCCTTACTCCCCGCGGCTGCTGGTGAGGGGAGGTGTGTCGTCGCGGTACACCAGCCCCGCGCCGCCCACCGGGCCGCCGGGCGCCAGCTCTTCCTCCATCCAGGGCCGGTCCAGCCCGCCCACCACCTGGTCGAGGTCGTCCATCGACAGCACCGAGTTGTCGCGGAGCCCCTGGGCCGCCAGTTGTTCGGCCACCTTGCTTCTCCCGCTGTGGGTTCGCTTGCCGTTGCGGTGTTCCGGGTTTCCGGGCCCGCATGTTCTCCGCCGGTGGGGCGTCAGCCGGGCGGCGACCGTGCCTCCGGTCCCCGCCTGCCGAGCCCCTCTCCGGAACCCCCTGCACGTATCGCGCCGTTTTGTTCGGGATACAGTTGCATCACCGTGGGTTCACCGCCCCGGAGAGCAAGCGCCGTGCTCCCGCGAGCGTTCGCTCCATCTGTTTGACCGGGGCACCCTTACGCACCGCGCCCCCCGCGCCGGCCGCACCCGCCGAAGGAGTCCTCCATCCAAGCAATTTGAGTCCAGCCTCTATTTCTAGAACGAGATGGGGCCCCCACTACGAATGAGGGGTAAAGGCCTCCTTAGAATCGAACCACCGCTGGAAGGGCACATCTTCCGCAGCGATACTGCTGGTGCCGGGTACTGCATCGTTGCCCGAGGAAGCAGTGGGCAGGGGGTGGAGAGCGGCGTGCATCAATCCTTCCTCTGTCGAACGGTTCTTCGCCGGATCATTGCTCGTTGGCGCTCCTCTTGTGCAGCTTGGAAGCTCTGCCGCACTGCGCGTATCGTATCTACTGCTTCCGACAGCTTCGCAGCCTCGGCCCCGTGGACGCCTGCATCAGCGAGCACCGCCGCCAGCCGTCTCTTACCCTACTTCAGCTTCCGTTCGGCTTTCTTCGTTGGCTTAGCGTTCCAGACACGCTTGTCCTCGTCTGCACGATCCATAATGACCAGGTCACCCTCCTCCAGGATCTGCAGCGTTGCGGAAATATTGGGCTCGCGGACGCCTTCAGCCTTTGCGAGGGTATCGACAGGTACAGATTGCCGGTCGACCACAGCTGCGAGCCCGAGAGCTTCGGAATGCGGAGCGTACCTTGCCCATCAGCGAGGCTGCGCTCCGACCTCACTAGCTGAAGCCCCAACCGGAAGAGGCTTAGGGCCAGGTCGTCGACGCGGATGGTCGCTGCCTGGTAGTCAATGGTTGAGCTTCACTCGCACAGTACGTCGTCCCGTGGAAAGCGGGATCGAGAAACAGGGAAGTCGACACATCTCCCAGGAAGTGTGCCCCTGGAACCGCTTCGCCACGCCGTCGGGCGAGGAGGCGTTCCTGGCGCGCGAGGGGGTGGACGGGCCGTCGCTGATCGAATGGATGACGATGACGCAGGAGGCGTTCAGCGCGCGCTTCAAGGGCAACCCATCAGGCGCGCCAAGCGCCACGGCTTGCTGCGCAACGTCGCCGTCGCGCTGGGTAACTAGTCGGAAGTTCCGCAGTCTGAATCGCGGCAACCTCATAGAGTACATGAGGTTGCCGCTCTTTTCGGCTCACGTTGCACCCATGTAAATGCGATGCAAAGACCTTGTTCTGTTTACTTCGTGCGCTTATCTTTGGCTCATGTACATCGACGTCGTCCCCAACCGCTCCTCCCCGCCCGCCGTCCTCCTGCGCGAATCCTCGCGCGAGGACGGCAAGATCCGCAAGCGCACGCTCGCCAACCTCTCGGCCCTGCCGCCCGA
>JAESFL010000561.1_pt1 | contig 24002 bp, 25 predicted proteins | sample 9269401 | NCBI WGS metagenome assembly JAESFL01 (sample SAMN14506025, study PRJNA617098) | algae metagenome | isolation source: Gloeocapsa sp. UFS-A4-WI-NPMV-4B04 and co-occurring heterotrophs from desert... | place: USA: Utah | collected 2006-10-01 | reverse complement strand
GGAAGGACGCCTTCACGGCCCTGTTTCTCGACCGTGTCACCCTGGTCGCGAACTACGACATCGAGGCCCATAGCCCGAGCCGGTCACTCAAGGTGCCGAGCGTGGTCGCCCTCAAGAGCTATGTGGCGCTGGCCCGCAGCCCGGCCTTCACGCGCTACAACATCTATCTGCGCGACACCTTCACCTGCCAGTATTGCGGCCTGCGTCTGCCCTCTGGCGGTCTGACCTTCGACCACGTCGTGCCCCGCTCCCGTGGGGGCCTCTCCACCTGGGAAAACGTCGTGGCAGCCTGTTCGCCGTGCAATCTGCGCAAGGCCAACCGCACGCCGGACGAGGCGGAGATGCCGCTTCTCAACGAGCCGCACCGCCCGACGCGCCATGAGCTCCACCGCCGCCAGCCGGAATTCGACCACCGCCAGTACCATCACACCTGGCTCGACTATCTCTACTGGGACAGCGAGCTCGACAGTTAGACCATCGTTCCGAATGGTGGTTGCCGACTTTCGGAATAAGGAGATGCTTCTGGCTGTTTCAGCGGAGCGGCTGCGGCGGCTCGTTGAACATCGGTTGGTTGGTCGGCCGCGGCAGGTAGGCCCGCACCACAAATCGTTCGACCGGCGGTGGCGCACGAAAGCGCGGGCGCGGATCGCGGTAGGGGATCTCGGGCGGGAGGGCCGTCACTGCCGGGCCGGGTCGCGCGCGCCTGTCGACTTCGCCGGCCTCTGCCTGCGGAAGCGTCGCGAAACCAGCCAGGGTCGCGGCTGCGAGCGGAAGCAGGTGACGCATGGACAGGCCCCCGTGTTCGATCGCCTCAGAACTTGATGGCGGCACCACCGCGAACGGTATTGATGTTCACCTTGTGCCCATCGAAATCGTCAAAGAGCACGTATTGATACTCGCCGCGCAGAAGAAAATTCGACGTAATCGCGTACTCGATACCGCCACCCAGCGCGACGCCAGCGACCGCTTTGCTTTTGGGCTTCGCAGGGAGTTGATAGAAGCCATCGGGGACTGACTTGTTCGGATCTTGAGGCGCGCCTGGATCGAAGGCAGTGTTTCCGTTCGCGTATCCGTGGTGGGTGACCGGAGTACCGGACCTCGGATTGGCCTGATAGGCTGCAGCCGCGGTCGCGTCGTAGCCGTAATTTTGAACTTCCGGTTGGTCCAGAATGGTGGCGCGGCCGATCGCCAGACCTGCCGTGACGAATGGCAGGAAGCTCCCAAAGGCGTAGCCAGCTCGGCCGCGGATGGTTCCGTAATCCTCAAGTTCAGTCTTCGAGAATCCGCGCAGATTCACGATGTCGAACATGTTGGCTTTTGTCGTGTAAAAGCGACTGATTTCGTTGTAGGAAATCCCGGACTTATTGAAGCTTGTATAATCAACCTCAAGGCCAAATACGGCGTCATCAAATTGGACGTTGTAGCCGGCATAGGCACCATAGGTTGTGCTATGGACCCGCCGGGATGAAAAGGTCAGCAGGGAAGAAACGCCAAATTCGGCTTCAATGTCGCGAGCACGAAAGTATTCGCGATATGGATTGCCGAAAACGTTCGTGAACCCCATAGACGCAGTCGAATAGCCCCCGTGTCCGCCGACATAGAAACCGCTCCAATCGATCAACGGAGCCGGCGCGAGGTAGTCATCGTCGGCGCCGCGCAGCACGCCGTAGTCGAGATCGGCAGCGAAAGCGGGCGAAATCAGAACGGAAGCCAGAACAGCCAGGGTCGCGATGCGCATCGTCGTCGTCCTCACGCACCGGGCCGTCGCGGCTCCGGGCTGACCCTTTCGTACTAACTCGGTAACCTTAATATTTTGTACCAAACCAACATTGGATGACGTCCCGAGATGACGGGTAAGCCGGTCCGGACCACGGAACGCCCATGATCGGTCCCAATGGGATCGTGCAGGGTGGCCTCCCGAAGGCCCGCCGGCGCCGTGTCGCTCGCGGATTGCTCGCGAAGGCTCGAAACGGCAGCGGCGCCCGGATCTGACCCCGGACGCCGCCTGTCGATGAGAAGCAGGGTTGGTCGGCTCAGTTGCCGAAGTTCCGCGCCGCAGATGGGAGGAGGCCGTCGGCGAAGCGATAGCGCAGGCCGACCCTGAACTCGTTGGCTGCCAGATCCTTCACGCGGGTCAGGCCGCCATACTCGTCGAGCCCGCTGCGAATCTTGCCAAGATTGATGTAGCGATAGGCGGCATCGAGGCTGAAGCCGGCACCGATATCGTAGGAGACACCGGCGGTCAGGGCCCAGGCGAAGGTCGTGACCGAGTGGTTGGCGCGGAAGGCGGCGTCGCGCGGGCCGGTGCCGGCGGCCCCGTCGCAGCCATCGATCAGGCAGGTCGTCTGCGTGTAGTTGCGGCTCATGCGCTTGTCGGCGAAGCCGACGCCGGCGCCGACATAGGGCGTGAAGCCGTACCACGTCCCGATATCGGCATAGACGTTGACGAGGCCGGTCAGCACGTCGACCTTGCCCGCCTCAAGGTTGTAGCCGGTCTGGAACACCGAGCGCGAGGAATAGCCGCGGAAGGACGAGGCGCCGCGCTGGTCGATCGTGGTATCGACGCGCAGCCAGGGATTGATCTGATAGCCGACACCGCCGCCGTAGCCGGCTTCCGAGCTCAGCCGCAATCCGACCAGCGGCGGCATGGCGGGGTCGCTCGGATCGGGAATGGCGTCGTCGCGCGGATGCTCGTACCAGCTCTGGGTGAAGTCGCCCCGAAGATACCAGCCGCTGCCGATGGCGACCGGTTCGGCCAGAGCGGGCGGCGGCGGAAGCAGATCCGCAGCCGAGGCGCTTCCGGGTAGCGCGCACGTGCCGGTCAGGACCCCGAGGAGCGTGCCGGTCGCGAGCGTGGCCGCCAGCGCCAGACGATGCGATGCAATCATGGGAAGCCTCGTCGGAGGGTGCGGTAGGAGGATCCGCGCCTCGATTGTCTGGAACTCTCGCTGACAAAAGTTATGATTGGCTTAACCTTAACCCGGGGCGGAGCCTCAAAGCTTGAAACAAGAACGGCGCGGGATGATTCCGCGCCGTACAAGTGTCGATTGAAAGTCGCTGTAATCAGTATTTGCGAACCAGCGGCGGGGGCGGCGCATAGTCGACTGCGGCGACGGCGACCGGGGCACCGAACATGTAGCGAAGGCCGACCTTGACGTCGTGCGCCTCAAGCTCCTTCACTCGATAGACCGTCTTCGGGCAGTCCAGAGTGCATGTGACGACGCCGGTCGTGGCCTCGCCCATGTTGAGGTAGCGGTAAGCGGCCTCAAAACGGACGTTCTGCGTCACGGCGTAGCCGAGACCGGCATGGAGCGCCCAGGCAAAGTTCGTCCGCTCGTTGTGACGGCCGATCCCGTAGCCGCCCTCGTAGGCGCCGAAGCCCTTGTCGGTCACGCCGCCGAAGCTGTGATGGGCAACGCCGACGCCGGCGCCGATGAACGGCGTCACGCCGTACCACGTGCCGAGATCGACGTAGCCGTTGGCGAGGCCGACGATGGAATCGAACTTGCCGCTGGTAACGTTGTAGCCGCCGGAACCGCCGAAAGTCTTGTCCTCGGCGACGAACGTCCACTTGCTGCGGAAGCGGTACTCACCGGTCGCATCGACGCGGAGCCAGGGATTGATCTGGTAGCCGAGACCGCCGCCGACGAAGTACTGGTTCGACACCTTGTCCTGGATGACGGCGTAGTCGTACGGCTTCGGCGGGTGTGAAACGTCTTCGGCAATGCTCTTGCGCAGGTCGAGCGAGCCGTAACCGCCATCGACGCGCAGGTACCAGCCGCCGGCGAACACCTCCGGTTCCGGCAGCGGCGCGGGCATGGGGGGCGGTGGCGGCAGCAGGTCGGCAGCCTGTGCCAAGCAGGGCACCCCGACGCCCGCGAGGAGCGTGAGAGAGCGCGCCAGTGCGGGAATTCTGGAGCGGCGGCGCATTAAGATATCCTTCACCCGTCGAGCGCGCCGAAAGGTCAGGCCGGCTCGAGATGCGAGTGCAAGGATGGTCTATGAAAGTTAAGCCGCGCTTAACGTAAAAAATTAGTCTTGTCGATCCGTTTCCTGGACCGTCATAGCCGAGAGAAACTCAGTACCATCGCCGATTGTGCCGCACGGTGGATCATCACCGCTCGGGCCGGTCCCGCCTTGCGAGGGGCCGCCCTGATCGCTCTCTGCCGGGAGGCAGTCCGTCGTCGAGTCGAGGAAAGCCCCCGAACATTGTCCGCCCGTTCTGCTCGGTGACGTTGTCCCGGGTCACCGCTTCGCTGATGCGCGCGATGACGATGCGGGATCGCCCCGAAGCGATCGAACGGAAACGAGGTCAGGCCGCCGCGCGGGTCACGGCGTCGACCACCTCGTCCACCACCTCGGCGACGAGGTCATGGTCGTCGCCCTCGGCCATCACGCGGATGACGGGTTCCGTGCCCGAGGGACGGATCACGAGGCGGCCCGACTGGCCGAGACGGTCCTTGGCATGGGCGATGGCCGTCACCACCGAATCCGCGCGCAGCGGCTCGCCGGAGCGGAAGCGGACGTTCTTGAGGATCTGCGGAAGCGGCTCAAAGCAGTGGCAGACTTCGCTCACCGGCAGGTTGCGGCGCTTGACGACGCTGAGGAGCTGTAGGGCGGCCACCAAGCCGTCGCCCGTGGTCGCGTAATCCGACATGATGATGTGGCCGGATTGCTCGCCGCCGAGATTGTAGCCGTGCTCGCGCATGTGTTCGAGCACGTAGCGGTCGCCGACGGCTGTGCGGGCGAGCGTCAGGCCGAGCCCGTTGATGAAGCGTTCGAGGCCGAGATTCGACATGATGGTGGCGACGAGGCCCGGCTGTGTGAGCCGCTCGTCCTCTTTCCACGAGCGGGCCACGGCCGCCATGAGCTGGTCGCCATCGACCTTCTGGCCCTTCTCGTCGACGATGAGCACCCGGTCGGCGTCACCGTCGAGGGCGATGCCGACATCGGCGCGCAGCTCGCGCACCTTCTGTACGAGGGCTTCCGGCGCGGTCGAGCCGACATCCTGGTTGATATTGAAGCCGTCCGGCTCGACGCCGATGGCGATCACCTCGGCGCCCAGCTCCCAGAGCGTCTCCGGGGCGACACGGTAGGCGGCGCCATTGGCGCAGTCCACGACGACGCGCAGGCCGTCGAGGGTGACGTGGCGGGGCAGCGTGCGCTTGGCGAACTCGATGTAGCGGGCATGCACGCTCTCGATCCGCTTGGCTCGGCCGAGGTCGCGCGACCCGGCGAGGCGGCGGCGCATGTCGCCGTCGATCAGGCTCTCGATCTCAAGCTCCAACTCGTCGTTGAGCTTGAACCCGTCGGGCCCGAACAGCTTGATGCCGTTGTCCTCGAACGGGTTGTGCGAGGCCGAGATCATTACGCCGATATCGGCGCGCATGGAGCGGGTCAGCATGGCGACGGCGGGAGTCGGCATCGGACCCAGCAGCAGCACGTCCATGCCGACCGAAGTGAAGCCGGCCACCAGCGCGGTCTCGATCATGTAGCCCGAGAGCCGGGTATCCTTGCCGATCACGACGCGATGGCGATGGTCGCCGCGCTGGAAGATCAGGCCCGCGGCCTGCCCGACCTTGAGGGCGAGTTCCGGCGTGATGACGCCGTTGGCCCGGCCGCGGATGCCGTCGGTTCCGAAGTGTTTGCGCAACGTCGCTTCTCCGCGCTCGGCGTGGCTCGCAGACGGCCACCTTACCAGATCATGCCCCCGGCCGGCGGAGCGGATCGCGGGCGTGGTGAATCGGTTGCTCCGCGACAAAGGCGGTCGAAATGGGGCGGTCGAGCCTGTTCGACCGGCGTCATCGAAGAAGTTGCGGGACCGATGCGACGAGCAGGGCGATGCCCGAAGCGGTGAGGAGCCCGAGGACGAGCCTGCGGAATGCCGCTTCACTCAATCCGACATAGATGCGGGCGCCGACGACCGCGGGAACGAGCATGGCCGGGAGCACCAGCCCGATCATCGGCAGCATGGTGCGGGTGATGAGCCCTGAGGCGACGTAGACCAGCAGGGTGACCGCGAGCATCGACAGGTTGAAGTTCTGGATGACGGCGCGCTGGACGTCCCGCTCGTAGCCGCGGAGCGTGCACCAGAGCGTCGGCAGCGTACCCGTGAACCCGCCGAGACCGCCGAGGAAGCCGCCGCCGAGGCCGATGGCCGCGTCGGCGATCCGGCCGCCGACGGTGATCCGCGGGAGGTCCTTCGACAGGAGCATCGCCGGGCACCACAGGACGAGCACGGCCCCGAGGAGGGCCTTGAACCAGTGCAGGTCGAGATGCGGCAACAGGAAGGCCCCGAGCGGCACCCCGGCGAGGCCGCCGAGGACGAAGGGGGCCAGCAGGCCGAAGGCGAAGCCTCTGCGCACGGTGAAGGCGGCGACGACCTGGCCTGCCAGGGCGCCGGTGACCGCCAGCGCCGCCGCAAGCTGCGGATCGATCACCCACACCCAGATCGACATGGCCACGAGGCCGAAGGCGAAGCCGGACAGGCCCTGGACGAAGCCGGCGATCGCTGCGCCGAGAGCGACGATCACGATGACCGAACTCGGCATGGCCGGCCGTTCTGTCCAACTCAGAGGGGTGGGGTGCGAGTCGCGGACATGAAAAGGGGCGCCTCTCGGCGCCCCTCCCCTACCCGTCTTCGGAGGTCAGCCCTGCGGCTGCGGGCTCGGTTCCAGCCCACCGTCGCTGCCGCGGGGACGGCCGCGCCCGGTCGAGGGCACCGGGGAGCCGCGCGCGGGCGTCGGCGGCACGTCGCCCGAGTCGCGCACCGGCGGCTCGCCCTGGAGCAGCTTGCGGATCTCCTCGCCCGAGAGGGTCTCGTATTCGAGCAGGCCCTGCGCCAGCGCTTCGAGGTCATCCTTGTGCTCGGCGAGGATGCGGCGGGCCTCCTCCAGGCCGGCTTCGACGAGGCGGCGCACCTCGGCGTCGATCTTCTGGGCGGTGGCCTCCGAGACCGTCTGCTGACGGCCCATCGACATGCCGAGGAAGACCTCGTCGTTGTTGTCGCCGTAGGCCACGGTGCCGAGTTCCGGCGAAAAGCCCCAGCGGGTGACCATCATCTTGGCCAGCCGCGTCGCCTGCTCGATGTCGGACTGGGCCCCCGAAGTCACCTTGTCCTTGCCGAAGATCATTTCCTCGGCGATGCGCCCGCCCATCATGATCGCCAGACGGGAGGTCATTTGCTCGAACGACATCGACAGCTTGTCGCGCTCGGGCAACTGCATGACCATGCCCAGCGCACGGCCGCGGGGGATGATCGTCGCCTTGTGAACCGGATCGGTGGCCGGGACGTTCAGGGCGACGATGGCGTGGCCACCCTCGTGATAGGCGGTGAGCCGCTTCTCGTCCTCAGTCATGACCAGGGTACGCCGCTCGGCGCCCATCATCACCTTGTCCTTGGCGTCCTCAAACTCATGCATCGTCACGATGCGCTTTCCGCGTCGCGCGGCGAGGAGAGCGGATTCGTTGACGAGGTTCATCAGGTCGGCGCCCGAGAAGCCGGGGGTGCCGCGGGCGATGGTCTTGAGATCGACGTCGGGCGCCAGAGGGACCTTGCGGACGTGGACGCGCAGGATGCGCTCGCGGCCGGTGACGTCCGGGTTCGGCACCATGATCTGACGGTCGAAGCGGCCGGGACGCAGCAGCGCCGGGTCGAGCACGTCGGGACGGTTGGTCGCCGCGATGATGATGACGCCTTCGTTGGCCTCGAAGCCATCCATCTCCACGAGGAGCTGGTTCAGCGTCTGCTCACGCTCGTCGTTGCCGCCGCCGAGACCGGCGCCGCGGTGACGACCGACCGCATCGATCTCGTCGATGAAGATGATGCAGGGCGCGTTCTTCTTGGCCTGCTCGAACATGTCGCGCACGCGCGAAGCGCCGACGCCGACGAACATCTCGACGAAGTCGGAGCCCGAGATCGTGAAGAAGGGCACGTTGGCCTCACCCGCAACCGCGCGTGCGATCAGGGTCTTACCTGTGCCGGGCGGGCCGACGAGCAGCACGCCGCGCGGGATGCGGCCGCCGAGGCGCTGGAACTTCTGCGGGTCGCGCAGGAACTCAACGATCTCCTGCAGATCCTCTTTGGCCTCCTCGACGCCGGCGACATCCTCGAAGGAGACGCGGCCGTGCGCCTCGTTTAGGAGCTTGGCCTTCGACTTTCCGAAGCCCATGGCGCGGCCCGCGCCAGATTGCATCTGGCGCGAGAGGAAGATCCAGGCGCCGATGAACACGAGGATCGGCAGCCAACTCACGAGCAGCTGGATGAACCAGGGCGTGTTGTCGGAGGGCGGACGCGCAGTGATCTGCACGCCCTTGGCCTGCAGCTTCGAGACGAGGCTCGGATCGTTCGGGAGGTAGCTGGAGAAGTTGCCGCCGCCCACGTAGGTGCCGCTGACATCCTGACCCGAGATCGTGACGGACTGGATCTTGCCGGCATCGGCGTCGTTCAGGAGCTGGCTGTAGGCGATCTCGCTGCCGCCGCCGCGGTGACCCGGGTTCTGGAACAGGGTCACAAGGGCGAGCACCAGCAGGAAGATGACGACCCACAGGGCGAAATTGCGGAAATTCGGGTTCATCGATCGGTCCTGGGAGGCGTGCGAGCGTCGTCCCGCAAGGTCGCGGCATACCCCACGCGCTCGAAGCCAATGTAGGCGGCCCCCCCTCGCTTGCCAAGTAAATCGGACGCGCCTGCGGCGAGGGTGACCGCGTAGCGTTAGCGCCCCACCCCGCCTGCCCTGCGCGGGGGCGCTGCGGCGAGACGGATCATCCCCTCGTCGTCTGCTTCGATCAGGGTGCCGCGAAGGGTGCGGCGCAGCGCCCTCCCCTCGGCGAGCGCCGGCAACAGGGCTTCGAGAACGAGGGCTTCGAGCCGTTCGAGGCGCTTCGGGACCGTCGACCCGTGATCCGGCACGACCCTGTCGAGAGCGGCATCGAGCACGCGCATCACGATCGCCTCCGGTTCCCGGCGCAGGCGATGGCCGTCGAGGCGCAGCGTCCCTTCCTCCCTGCCCGCGATCTCCGACAAGACCGCGAGGGCGCGCTGCCCGAGCGCGGCATCGTCCCGCGCGGCGCGGACGGCAAGCCGGCCAAGGCGAGCCGCGTTCAGGCCCTCCCCCGCCAGAAGCGGCAGGAGGGTGCGCAGCCGGGCTCGGGTGAACCGCGCATCGGCGTTGGACGGATCGCGTAGAAAGGGGAGACGGTGGGCCTCGCAATAGGCCACGAGGTCGACTTTCGGGATGTCGAGGAAGGGCCGCGCCAGCCGGATGTTCGGTGCGAGCGCACGCTCGCGGCGCATGCCGGCGAGACCGGAGGGGCCGCTGCCGGCGATGAGCCGCATCAGGACGGTCTCGGCCTGATCATCGAGCGTGTGGGCGGTGAGAACGTGAGCGGCGCCGATTCGCGCAGCGTGGTCCTTGAGGAGGCGGTACCGGGCCTCGCGTGCGGCAGCCTGGATACCGCTGTCGCGGCGCGGCGTGTCCCATGTCAGGATCGTGTGCACGAGGCCGAGATCCGCCGCGAGGCGCCCGACACCGGCCGCTTCCTCGCACGAACCCGCGCGCAGGGCGTGATCGACGGTGGCGACATGGACGCGCGCGCCGCCCGAGCGGGCCGCGTGCATCAGTGCGGTGGAATCCGGCCCGCCGGAGACGGCAAGCAGCAGCGGAGACGTCGCCGTGTCGAGGAACGGGACGAGGGCGCGGGCGAGCCGTTCGTCGAGGGACGCTCTCGCTTCCGATTCCTGCATCGTCTTCTTCCGAAAGCCGATGGCGACCTCTCGGAACGAGGTGCTCGCCGCGTCGTTCAGGCGGTGCAGCGGGCGCGCTTCTGCTCCCGCTCGACGCCTTGGCGCACGCCGGCACCCGCCCCCGGAAACTTCCGCTCGACCTCGGCCAGCGTGGCGCAGGCCTGCGCCTTGGCACCGAGGGCATGCAGGGAGGTGCCGAGCTTTAGCATGGCCTCGGGGGCGACGGGCGAGTTGGCGTAATCGGTCGAGACCTTCAGGAACTGCTCGGCGGCCTCGCGGGTGCGGTTGCGCTGGAGGTAGCTCTCGCCGAGCCAGTAGGTCGCCTTCGGCACCAGCCGGTCACGAGGATGGGACTGGATGAACTGGCGCAGGCTCATCTCGGCCTGCTCGTACTGGCGTTCGCGGATCAGGGCATAGGCCGCCTCGAAATCGGCCTGCGCGTCGCCGCTGCCGGTGGCGGCGATGCTCGCACTGGCGCCGGGCGCCTCGACCGGCCCGATCGAGCCGGTGCGCGCGGGCGGAGGCGAGAGATCGACCGGCCCGCCGAAGCCGGGCGGCGGCAGATCCATGTCGTCGGCCGCTCCGGCCTCTGCCTCCGCCACTGTTGGAGGAACGGAGCGGCGCAGGGGCGTTTCGGCCTCGGCGATGGCGCCGGTCGGCAGCGGCAGCGAGGGCTGCGTCGTCCCGAGCGGCTTCGGCGCCCCCGGCGCATTCGGGTTCTGCTCAGGGTCGAAGGCGTCGCTGCGCTTGCCCGGCCGAGCTTCGCCGGGATTGGTGCCGTAGGGGGAGGCGGAGGGCGGCGAGGCGGCGGGAGCCGGTGCCTTGCGGGCCGGGGCGGCGGTGCTCCCCTTCCCTTCCTGGAAGCGGAACTCGACATCCTCCTGGAACTTCCGAAGCTGTTCCTTGAGCTGCCGGTTCTCATACTGAAGTGTTTCGATCTGCCCGGAGAGTTGCCGAGAGACGTTCTCGAGTCGGTTGAGGCGCACCACGAGCTCGGAGGCGTCCTGCGCCTGCGCCGCGCACAACGCAGCCGATGAGATCGAGAGGCCGAGTCCGAGAGTCAGGAGGGGGCGGCGGAACATGGCGGCTGGCACCGATCGGTCTTCTGGCTCGCGGCCATCGTGGTGCGACCCCCGATTCCCGTCTCCGGGCGTTCGGCGAGGCACGCTCACCCGTTAACAGAAGGCCCGGTCGGCCGCAAAACCGGGCCTCGACTCGTGTCAGGATCCGGCGCCGCCGTCGAGGACGCTGACGGAGCGGCGGTTCTGCGACCAGCAGGAGATGTCGTTGCACACGGCCACCGGACGCTCCTTGCCGTAGGAGACGGTCCGCATCCGCGAGGCCGAGATGCCGCGGGAGGCGAGATAGTCCTGAACCGTCTGCGCGCGGCGGGCACCCAGCGAGTAGTTGTACTCGCGCGTGCCGCGCTCGTCGGCGTGCCCCTCGATGAGGAAGCTGTAGCGCGGGTAGCGCTGGAGCCACGACGCCTGCTTGTCGAGGGTGGCGGTGGCGGTCGGCGTCAGATCCGTCGAATCGGATTCAAAGAACACCCGGTCACCGACATTCACGACGAAGTCCTGGGCGCTGCCGGGGCGCGCGACGCCGCCCGCACCGCCTGCGCCGAAGCCGGAGGCGTCGGCGAGATCGCTGTCCTTGCTGCAGGCGCCGAGCCCGAGCGCGGCGCAGAGCGCCAGCGTCAGGGAAAGCCCACGAATGCGCGCGGGTGTCGACATCGTCTGTCTCCTCACGGCCGAGCCGTGCCGGTTGTCCTATCCGATGCCGTCTCGATCGAATGGCGATCGGGACCGGCGCCGAGTTGCTGCTTGGATGAGACCTCGATCACCGCACGCGCACTTGCGCCGGCTGAGAGCCTTCTCGTTCCAGATGGTGTAGCGGCCGATGGTTAAGTGTCTCTCACGGATGCGATCGTGCTGCTGTCTGCCCGCGAGACGGGGAGAGCCGTGACCGGTTCAAGCTCGACCGCACCGCGATGCCCCTGTTCAGCCGAAAAATGGGGCGCGCCGTGGGCGCAGGCCTCAGGCGCGCTGCATTGCCGAGCCATGTTGCGACGCGGCAACAGGGGGAGGCTCAAGCGGCACGCAGGGTTGCGATGGCCTTCCGCGCGTGGCGGGCGGCGTGAACCGCGGTTCCGAGTGGGGTCGCAATCTCGGCGCCGCTAAGGCAGGCCTGCTCCAGGGCGGCACAGGCCTCCGACAGGTCATGGAAGGAAAGGCCGCCGCTCGACGAGACGAGGTTGTGCGCGTCCTGAGCCAGCCGCGACGGCTCGGTGGCTGGCGGATCGAGGCGCGCCGCGATTTCGCGATCGAGCACTTCGAGCAGTTCCATAAGGCGGGAATGGCCGAACAGTGCCTCCAGCTCGGCCAAGCTGTCGGCGTCGAAGACGGTTGCCCGGGCAGGGTCGGGCTGCGGCGCGGCGGGCGGGATCATTCCATTGCTCAGCTTTGCGAAAGATTGCTATGCGGCTGTCGAGTTAACGAAGCATTAACCGTTCAACCGCGTGATGAAGTCCATCCCGAAATTGGATAAGGACCATGTCGTCAGTCACGACCGTGCTCATCGTCGAGGACAATTACCTGTTGTTGGAGATGCTGACGCGGCTGTGCGAGCGGGAGGGCATGCGCGTGCTGGCGGCCTCCAGCGGCGAGGCCGCGCTGACGGCCTTGCGGGACGGGGGCGAGTCGATCGACTGGCTGTTCACCGACATCGGTCTGCCGGGCCTCGTCGACGGCTGGGCGGTCGCCAGCGCTTATCGGGAGCGTCATCCGCAGCGGCCGATCGTCTATGCCTCCTCGGCGGTGCAGATCGAGGGCCGGACGGTTCGCGGCAGCCTCTATCTCCGCAAGCCGTTCGAAACGCGGGCGATTGTGGAGCTTGCCAGCATCATGGCCGCGCGCGCCGGCGAGGGTCGAGGCGTTCTTGCTCGCTGATGGGCCGGGCGCTGCGGCATCCTACGCCGCCACGGCGAACAGTGCGCGGATATCCGACTCTGCCTCCCATGTATCGAGGCGCACACAGCTGAGATCCTCCGGCCGGTGTCGGGCGTAGAGAGCGAAGCTCTCGGCGACGAAGTCGGGCAGATCGAGAAGGCGCGGCGCGGCGCGGCGCCCGTCACCCTTGAACAAGGTAGAGCCCGGCACGCCGTAACGCTCGGCGATGCCCGGTAGAACCGGCCAGACCGGCTCGGCCGCGAGGGTGTCGGGGGCGTAGGCGGCAACCGGGAGATCGAGCGGGGCGCAGCCTGCCTCGCGGGCAAGGCGCCGGGCCAGGTCGCCGAGCACGTGAAGCCTGGGGTGGTTGATGACGTGCATGAACACCCCGTCGCGGCTCCACCGGGCGAATTCTCGATCGAGGCCGAAGCCGACATCACGCGCCGTGCGCAGCAGGTAGGCCGCGCTCGAGTGCCACAGATCGAAGTAGCCGAGCCGTTCGAAGATGGTGCCGGTGTAGAGCCGCAGGGTCGCCTCGACGCTCAGCCCCCGACGGAAGCCCTGAAGCGCGATCGCCGAGTGATACGGCCCGATCGGCGAGGCGACGAGCCGCGACAGCCGCAGGCTCGCCTCGTCCCCGACGTGAACGAGATCGGGATGGAAGCCGGAGAACAGGATCGTCGGGAACAGCCGCAGGCCGGGTACGCGCTCGGCGAGGTCGTGGACGTTGCCACCGGCAACGAAGCCGACCGGGAAGAACTGCGAGAAGACATGGTCGGCGTCCGCCAGATGGCGCGCGAGCCGGTCGATATGCCCGAAGCGGCGGCCCAGACCCGCGATCAGGATCGTCTCCACTGCCGCCCCCGGCAGGAGCAGGCGCAGGGCCTGCGCGATCCCGGTGGCTTGGCAATTGCCGATCACCGCGATGCGGGGGCGGCCCGCCGATGCCCGCCACGGTCTCGCCCAGGATCGCGGGGAGAAGGAGCGCAAAGCGGCGGCCTGGACGGCCGGGACGAGCGGCTTGAAAAGGGCGGGGAGCGGGGCCAAGCGGCGCGCGGCCTCTCGCGGGCGGGCGTGCAGGAGTCGGATCAGGCGATGAACCCTTACCGCGATCTACCGGCCGAGCGGTTCTGGCGCAAGGCGGTGGCGGGCGTGCCGCCCTTCGCCATCGATCCGGGCCCGCGCGACAGCTTCCGCATCGCGCGTACCGACCGGGTCGCGACCGCCGGCTCCTGTTTCGCGCAGCGCGTGTCGCAGGCGCTCGCGCGCGGCGGATTCCGCTACCACGTCACCGAGACCGCGCCGGAGGGAATGGGAGAGGCGGAAGCGTCGGCGCGCCAGTACGGCACCTTCTCGGCGCGCTACGGCAATCTCTACGGCCCCCGCCAATTCGTGCAGTTGTTCGACCGGGCCTTCGGCGTCTTCGAGCCGGAATTGAAGGCGTGGCGGCGGGAGGACGGGCGCTTCGTCGATCCGTTCCGCCCGACGATCGAGCCCGACGGCTTTGCCGACGAGGCCGCGGTAATCGAAGCCCGCGATCACCATCTCGCTCAGGTGCGTACGCTCTTCGAGAGCCTTGACGTGTTGGTCGTGACGCTCGGCCTCACCGAGGGCTGGCGCTGCCGGACCGACGGGGCGGCACTCTCGCTCGCGCCGGGTGTCGCCGGCGGGCAATTCGATCCGGACGAGGTCGCCTTCGTCAACGCGAGCACCGCGGAGGTGATCGCCGACGTCTCGGGCTTTCTCGACCGCCTCTGGAACGTGAACCCGGCGGCGCGCGTCATCCTCACGGTCTCGCCGGTACCGCTGATCGCGACCTATCGCGACCAGCATGTGCTCGTTGCGAACGCCCACTCGAAGGCGGTCCTGCGTGCCGCAGCCGGCGAAGTGTGCGAGCGCGGCGATCCGCGCCTCGTCTACTTCCCCTCCTACGAGATCATCACCGGCCACACCAACGGCGGGCGCTACTACGAGGAGGACCAGCGCAGCATCGCCGAGGCCGGCGTCGCCCACGTGATGCGCAGCTTCATGGCGAGTTTCTCGCCCGAATCGGTCGAGAGGCGGGAGCCGCCGTCTCGTGTCAGCGAGGCGGAGTTCGCCGGCACGGCGGGCGTCGTCTGCGACGAGGAGACGATCGAGCGCAGCCTCGCCTGACCGAGGCGCGGATGCGCCGTCTTGACGGGATCCGGTCCGAGGCGGCGCTACTTGAGATGGGCGAAGTAGACGTCGCCGGCGGCCCGTTTCAGTTCAGCCCCTGCATCGCGGCCGATCGCATCGGCCTCCGCGGTCAAACCTTCACGGTGGACGGCCCAGTGGCGGCTGCCATCCGGCAGGAAGAGCAGACCATCGAGGATGATGCGATCACCCTCGACCTGCGCGAGCGCGGCGATGGGCGTGCGGCAGGAGCCGTCGAGCTCGGCCAGCAGCCCGCGCTCCGCATCGAGCGCCGTCGTCGTGGTGGCGCAGGCTACCGGCGCCAGCAACGCCCGAATCGCTTCGTCCCCGGACCGGCACTCGATTCCGAGCGCCCCCTGCGCCACGGCCGGCAGCATTTCCTCCACGGGGAGGATGCTGCGCGCGACCTCCGTCATCCCGAGCCGCTGGAGGCCGGCGAGCGCCAACAGCGTGGCGTCGCATTCCCCGGCTTCGAGCTTGCGCAGTCGGGTATTGGCGTTGCCGCGAAGGGGCACGATGGTGAGATCGGGCCGGTGCATTAGCACCTGAGCGCCCCGCCGCAGCGATGACGTGCCGACGCGGGCACCGGGCGGCAGTTCGGTAAGGCCGTTGGCCGCGCCCGCGCTGAGGAAAGCATCGCGCGGGTCATCCCGCTCCAGGATGCAGGCGATCGCGAGCCCGTCGGGCAGCCAAGTCTCCACATCCTTCATGGAGTGGACGGCGACATCGATCGTGTCGGCGAAGAGCGCCTGCTCCAGTTCCTTGGTGAACAATCCCTTGCCGCCGATCTCGGAGAGCGGCCGGTCGAGCACCCGATCGGCCACCGTCGAGACGACGACGATCTCCGTCTCCAGCCCCGGATGGGCGGCGACGATCCGATCGCGGACCATGCCGGTCTGTGCGAGCGCCATCGGGCTGCCGCGGGTTCCGATTCTCAGTGGTCGCGAGAGAGTCATGCTCGCGCTGTACCCGAGACGGCGACGCCCGTCACGCGTCGGCGCACATCCCCGTCCGCGTTGGATCGAGAGCCGTGCGCGACGCTTTGTCGGAAAACTTTTCGATGGGGGCTGGACAGGCCGCCCGCCCATTGCTAATTCGCCGCCATCGCACGGGACTGGTGGCCCGGCGGTCCAGCCTCTCCAAAAGAGGCTGCGGGCGCATAGCTCAGTTGGTAGAGCAGCTGACTCTTAATCAGCGGGTCCTAGGTTCGAACCCTAGTGCGCCCACCAATCAAATACCTGGAATGACAGAGTTCTCCCCGAGGCGCCCATGTGGCGCCTTTGTCGTTTCCGGGCCTTGGTCGGGGACCGCTCCGATGGCCTTCACCCACATGTCCGGTTCGTCTTCCTCGCGCATGCGCTCGCCTTTGATGCGCGACTGCGGCGGATCGGCCGGCCATCGGCTCCCCCTCCCTTGGGTGCCCGCCTTTCCACGCCATGTCGTCCGTCTCGCAACGGAGGCGCACAGATGGATCGTCAGCGCGACCGCGACGCAAAGGGAAGAGCTGATCGAAGATGCCCGGAGCAGACCGGCGGGGCGAGCCGAAGGAGCGATCGGGCACGGTGCGGACACAGTCCCGGCCGGTCAGGCCCCCCTCGCGAGTTCCGTCGTGATGTGTTTCACCGAGGGCGTCACCAGCGCCACGAACTGCGCCTCACGCAGGCGGCGGAACGGCTCGGATCCTTCGCGATAGCCGCGGGCACCGAACTGGAGCATGGCGGCCTGCGCCGCCTCCAGCGCAAGGAACGACACGTCGAGGCGAAGCCGCAGGGTGTCGAGGAAGGTGGCGCGGTCGGTCTCGGCATGACGCTTGACGTCTGCCGCGACCCGCTCGTGTAACGCGTCGGCGCGGGCCTCGATGGTCTCAAACCCGAGCGGCAGGAACCGACCGTCGTGGCGGCCGCGGGCATCCTCGCGCATCAGGCGGGCGACGCCGCGGGCGAGCCCCAGCCCCATTCCGGTCTGGAGCAGGACGAAGCCGTTGCGGATGCGCGGCACAAAGGCGCCCGCGTCGTGGGCGATCACGTCGGCGTCCGGGAGGTATGCGTCGCGCACCATCACGGTGACGGTGCCGGTTCCTTCGAGGGCGACGAAGCGGGCGTTGGCGGAGATCGCGACAGCCTCGCTGCCAGCCTCGAACAAGCCCATCACCCGCCGCCCGTCGGGCAGCGAGAAGATGCCGGCGAAACGGTGGCCGGGAGCGAGGTTCGAGACCCAGGGCAGGCGCCCGCGCACCCGGTAGCCCGCGCCCTCGCGCTCACCGCGGAGCGCCAGCGGTTCGATGCCGGAAAACGCCTTCATCGGGTTCGACAGCCCGGTGCCGCCGAGCCCCGCGCCGTCGGTGAGGGCGGCGAGGTGGCGGCGCGCGCCCGGTTCCTCGGAGCGGGCGAGGTACCAGACCAGCGCAGCCTGGCACCACATGCAGAAGGCGGTGGAGAGGCAGGCCTCGCCCGCTTGCGCCATCGCATCGATCGCCGCGAGCAGGCCTGCGGGCGAACCGTCGATATGGTGGGCGTAGGCCCCGGCCGCCCCGAGCGCCCGCAGCACGTCGTCCGGGTAGGCCCCGGCATCGATCGCCGCGAGGCGGGGGCGCAGGTCCTCGCGCACGATGTCCGCGACCGTTCGAGGCGAGGGCGCGATGCGGGCGGATGCCACCATGGCGGAGTCAGGCCCGGGCGAGAGTGACGGAGACCGGGTTCTGCACGGTGTTGAGCACCGGCGACCATTGCGCGGCATGGGCCACGAGGGCGTCGAGCTCGTCCGGGCTCGCGCCGTCGATGTCGAGATGGGCTTTCAGCCGGACGGCGGTGAGCCCGACCGGCTTCTCCGAGAGGTCGCCCGTGCCCCAGACCGAGGTGATGTTGATGTCGCCCTCCGATTCGATCGTGATGCCGCGCACGGTCCAGCCGCGGGCGACCGCATTGGCCTGGAGCCCGACCGCGACGCAGGTGCCGAGCGCGGCGAGCAGCGCCTCGGTCGGGTTCGGTGCGGTGTCGTCGCCGAGAAGCGCGGGCGGCTCGTCGACGATGTGGGCGTCGAGGTTGCGGACGTAGTTGAGATGGCGGAAGCGGCGCCCCTCGGCGATGGTTTTCGCCCGCACGGTCTTCACCACGGACGGATCGGCGCGGCCCCTCTCGGACAGTGCCTGGAGCTTGTCGCGGTCGATCGTTTCGAAGGTCTGAACGATCTCACGGGCGGTAGCGGACATTTTGAAACCAATCCTTAGGTGGCGGGAATCCAGCGGGCACGGGCAGCGAGCCGACCGAGTACGCTGTCGAGGGCGTAGCCGATCAGGCCGATCAGCAGGACGACGGCGGCGAGCCGGTCGTAGGAGAGAGTGTCGCGGGCGTCGTTGATGGCGTAGCCGAGCCCACTCGTGACCCCGAGAGATTCGGCCGGCACCAGCACGATCCAGGCGACGCCAAGCGCCAACCGCAAGCCCGTCAGGATGTCCTGCAGCACCGCGGGCACCACGACGGTCAGGAGGGTGGCGAGGCGGCCGGCGCCGAGGTTGCGCGCCATGGCGAGCCAGACCGGATCGACCCGCTTCACCCCAGCGGCCGTGGCGAACAGGATCGGCCAGATCGCGGCCGCCGCGATCAGGAAGACGATGGCCCCGTCCCAACTCGGGAAGGCCAGCACCGCCACCGGCATCCAGGCGAGCGGCGAGATCATCCGCAGCAACTGGAACGGCGGCTGGAGGATGCGCTCAGCCAGCCGCGACGATCCCATCAGCAGCCCGAGCGGCGCGCCGAGCCCGAAGGCGGCGAGGAGCCCCTGGCCGATCCGTAAGAGGCTTGGGGCGGCAGCCCGCCACGCCTCGCCGGAAGTCAGCAGCTCGGCGAAGGAGGCCAGCGCCGGGCCAGGGGCGAAACCGGCAAATGCCGCGTAGGCCGGCACAGCCTCCAGCACGAGGCCGGCGGCGAACCAGACCAGGCCGAGCCCGGCGAGTCCGACGAGTGGCGCCAGCCGGTCGAGCACCGGGCCGATCCGGGTCGGGCGGCGCGGCGGCACGGCCGCGACCTCGGCGGCGAGGGTGGCGCCCCCGCTCACAGGCTCAGGGTCTCCTGGCGGGTGAGCGCGGCCGGCCATTCGGGATGGCGCTTCAGGGCCGCGGCAACGAAGCGGTCGTCCACGAGGTCGCGCGCCACGAAGTCCGGATCGAGGCCCTTCAGGAAGGTGGCATCGCCTTCGACCACGGTGTTGCCCATCGCCTCGACGATGAGCTTCGTCGCCGACGGGTAGGGCCAGGGCTGGAAATCGATGCGCCGCGCCACCCAGTCAGGATGGCGGATCGCACCGCTGCGCTCGTAGGCTTGCCCGTAATCGGTGGTCGCCTTGATCACCACATCGGCCGGCATCGGAAGGTAGCCGCGGCCCTCCTTCGAGATCAGGCGGGCGACGTCCTCGCGGTTCTTCACGCAATAGGCCTGCGCCCGCACGATCGCCTCGACGGCCTTGCCGGTCCATTCGGGATTTAGGCTCACCTGCCGCTCGTGGGCGACGACGACGCAGCAGGGATGGTTCTTCCAGATGTCGCCGGTGAAGCGGAGCATCCGCGCGCCGGCCTTGAGTTCGCCCAAAGCATTGAAGGGCTCGGCGACGATGTAGCCGTCGATCTTGCCCGCTGCGAGCGCCGCCGGCATCTCGGGCGGTGGCAGGATCTGGAGGGCGCACTCACTCGGGCCGGCCTCGCCGCGGATCACCGGTGTCACACCGGATTGACGCAGGGCGTATTGCAGCACGACGTTGTGCATCGAGTACCAGTAGGGCACCGCGACACGCTTGCCGGCGAGGCCCTTGAAGTCCTCGATCCCGCTCTTGCCGCCGACGACGATGCCGGAGCCGTTGGTGTGAGCCCAGGCCAGGACCTTTACCGGGAACTTGTTGTTGTAGCGCATCCAGACCGGGATCGGTTTCAGGAGATGCGCGAGGTTGAACTTGCCCGCCGCGAACCCTTCGACCAGGGCCGACCACGAGCGCACCGGCGTCGGCTCGGCGACTTTGAGGCCGGCTTCCTCGAAATAGCCCTTGGCGTGGGCGACGAGGAGCGCGGTGGCATCGGTGATCGGCAGGTAGCCGATGCGGACGGTCTCGTCGTCGGCCGCATGCGCCGCCCGGCCCGACAACCCGAGTGCCCCGCCGCCGAGGAGCGCAGCGAGGCCGCCGCGGGCAAGCGCGTCGAGGGTATCGCGCCGCGTCCAGTCGGCACGCGTCCATTCGTGTGTCCACAGGGCGGAGAGGTCGTCGGGGGCGCTCATCTGGTCTCGGTTCTTTTGGGATTTTTCGGGTCAGGCGGCGGCACGCTGGGGCGCGGTCGGCCCGAGGCGGCGAAGCGCGGCTTCCGCGTCGTCGCCGAGCGCAAAGTCGTCCGCGACGCGGGCCGGGCGGCCGGCGAGCACCACGGCGCGTCGGGCGAGGGCCGCCACGTCGGCCAGATCGTGGGTGACGACGATCAGGGTCAGTCCGCGCGCCTCGGCGAGCCGCAGCACGTCGGCGCGCAAGCTCGCCCGCATCTCGGGATCGAGCGCGGAGAACGGTTCGTCGAGGAGCAGGATGCGCGGCCGGCTCGCCAGCGCGCGGGCGAGCGCCACCCGCTGCTGCTGGCCGCCGGAGAGCTGATGCGGCTTGGCCTCCGCCCGCTCGGTCAGGCCGAGATCGTCGAGCAGGCGCCGGGCTTCCGCTACGCTCTCGCCGCGCCCGAGCCGGGCCGGCAGCAGCACATTGTCGAGGACGGTTGCCCACGGGAGCAGCGCGGGCCGCTGGAACATCACCGTGCAGCCCGGCACCGGCCCACGCACGGGCGCGCCATCGACCTGCACCGTGCCCGAGGACGGGGCGACGAGTCCGGCGAGGATCTGCAAGAGCGTCGACTTTCCGACGCCGGAGCGGCCGACGATGCCGACACGCTCTCCCGCCCCCACCGCGAGATCGACGCGGTCGAGCACCGGCGCGGAGCCATAACGGTAGGCGACCGAGGCGAGGGCAAGGTGGGGCAAGGAACGCGTCATCGGCTCTTGGAATCGGGCGCGGCTGCGCCGTCCCCGGCCTCAAGAGCCGGTGATCGGCACCGAAGGCCGTGTTTAGTCAAGATCATCGATCGATGGGGGCAAGATCAATGACTGCAAAATCCAAATATCAGCCGGTTTCAGGAAGATTTTTCTGCGCAATGATGCGGCAATGATGCGTTTCGTCTTGGCGAGCTCAAAAGGGCATCGACAGCCGCCGCTTTGATCGCCGCGCGAGGCAAGTCCTTGCGTCCCTCGTCCCCTGCCCGCGGTCCAACCGCATCGGCCGGTCGTCCTGCGACGGCTCTGGCTTGGCCGAGGAGGACGGATGTGGCGGCGATCCCTCGCGAGATCAGGCTCACCGAGGGGCGCCGCCGCCTCGACGTGATCTGGGAAGTGATCTTGATCTGGGAAGTGATCTGGGAGGACGGCTCGGCCTCGCAGCTCACAGCCGACACCCTGCAAGCGCACAGATGGTGCGGGCCGGGATCGACGGCTTGCCGTCCGCATGCCCCGCTGATCTCGCCATCTCTGCGGTCGAGCCGGTCGGCGCCGACGCGGTCACTCTCGCCTTTGCCCGGCAGGCACGACCACGGAATCGTCTCGTGGCCGTAGCTGCGGGCCCTGGCCGAAGACGCAGCGGCGAGCAAAGTGGACTCAAGTGTTTCGGCGTCGAGCGCTGTTCGAAGTGAGCATTCGTGTCCCGGTCGGTGGGATGCCTGGGGATCCAGGCGCTACCGCTCGGTCGAAGCGGGTGTCCCAGGCGTCACGCACTTCTGTCGCGTTTTGGCGTATCGCCACGCCCAGCGCGCGGGGCCATGCATCCTCAGGCCGGTCGCTGTCGCCGAGGGCGACCTCGTCGCGCTGGAACGGGACACTCAGGATCGTTCGTCGACAGAGCCGATATGCATGCCGTCTCAGGCGAAGGCGGCCTCTCGAACCTCGAGCACGGTCAGGCGTCGGATCTCGCCCGTTCGTGTGGCCCAATCGATGGACTGCCCCTTGCTCAAGCCGATCAGGGCTGCGCCGATCGGAGTCAGGATCGAAACCTTGCTCTGCTCGATGTCGGCCTCTCCAGGGTAGACCAGCGTCACGGATTGCGTCCTTCCCGTCGAATTGTCACGGAAGTCCACCCGGCTGCCCATGCGTGCGAAATCGCCTCGCGCCGCCCCGTTGCGGACGATCTGGACCCGGTCGAGTTCGTCCGAAAGAAAGGAAGCGACCTCCGGCGCGCGATCCATGGCGCTCGCTGCCAGCCGCGACAAACGTTCGTGGTCATCGGCCGTCATCTTGATGCGCGGCTTCGCCGCACCAAGGAAAATCTTCTTCAATTTTTTAGATCCTTTTTAGAGTGTCGTCGTACTACGCTGCACTCGGGCCCGGATCGTTCTCGTCTTCTAGACGAAGCGAGAGATCATTTTCCGCTTTTGCTGGACTTGGCGAATACGAGTAGTTTCTGCGCGAGAACGGAAGCACGGTACTTGAACGCGGTGCCACGGCGTGCGCGGAGATGGGCTTCTCTCGCTCCGTCGCCATCTGCCCTGCGTCGCCGCGAGGATGACGTTCCGGTTCGCGCTCAGGGGCATCCATTGATCCCGCTCCGATACTGCATCAGGACCGCCCATCCGGCAGCCGGATCCGCGGCATGGTCGTCGAGCGGAGAACGCCCTCGCTTCACATGCCGGACGAAGAATTTGATGTGGTGATTGTCATGCGCACTTGCGGCGACAGCCGACAGCGTCTCGGCAAAACCCTCGCGCAATCCCCGAACTCTGCGTGCGCGGATGCGCCGCCGGCCCGGGGCTAATCGCCCGCGATGACGCGACCTGCCCGAAGCAGGGCACGGCTGAGGGGGGAAGTGCTGTACATGATCATCAGAACATCGGCGAAGTTGATGATCGTGTCAATTCGCTGCGACAAGGCAATTGAGGCGACCCAGCTCCGCAAAACCATTTCCTTAGGCCTGCTTGACAGCCGCACGCCTTAGCCTATGCTCCGTTAGATTATGCCGAACCGTCTCCAAAGCATTCGCCTTCTTGGGCGTGCGGGCAGCCTGCAAGCAGGCTCCTAAGCCCTGGCGCCTGGCCGGCCTGACAAGGCGCGGCCCGCTCCAGGGATAGATCTCCAGCACTTCGTTCTTTTCGACGCGCAGGTTCCGGACGGGCTGCGCCGTCAGCCACTCTGCGCGGCTTGGCCGTGCGGAGCGGTCATGCTGTGAGGTGTCAGAATGGGCGCTGTTCGGAAACCTCCTCCGATTACGCTTCCGACCTACGACTTCGACCGTCTCGTCACTCTTGGTCTTGCTGCGTATCAGCGCGGCGATCCCGAGGCCGACTTTCTTCTGTCAGAACTTGAACGTGCGGCATCTTTCGACGCTCGCCCGCCGCTCGGAGATGTCGTTGTCGTCACTTGTCGCGTGACCTATCGGCTCGACGATGAGCCGACGGTCCATGCGCGTCGTCTTGTATATCCAAGCAACGTGATCGCTTCCGAAGACGAAATCTCTGCGACGAGTCCGCTCGGAGTTGCGATGCTCGGTCTCGGAAGAGGGGACCGCATGCCGTTTCGCGACACCGCCACGGGACGCGAGCACGTCGTCGAAATCGCAGATGTCGGACCGCCACGGTGCACGAATGACGCCGTACCGCCCAGGCCATTCGATCGTCTTCTCGGCTGATCCTCACAGACCGTACCGGCTGCCGATCAACTTTCATGTCGGCCGCATGATCGCGGCCGCAACTTCGCAAACACCTTACCTCCACAGGACTTTGAGTAATGACTGAGAGCCGTTGGCCCGTGCATGGTCGCATCGCAGGCCCGATCGTGATGATCGGCTTCGGTTCGATCGGGCGGGGAACCCTGCCGCTGATCGAGCGGCATTTCGCGTACGACAAGAGCCGCTTCACGGTCATCGATCCGGTCGACACCCACAAGGATCTCGCCGACAAGCACGGCCTGCGCTTCGAGAAGGTCGCGCTCACCAAGGAGAACTATCGCGACGTCCTCACCCCGCTCCTCACCGAGGGCGGCGGCCAGGGCTTCTGCGTGAACCTCTCGGTCGACACGTCCTCGCGCGACATCCTCGAACTCTGCCGCGAACTCGGTGCGCTCTACATCGATACGGTG
>JAESFL010000560.1_pt1 | contig 24091 bp, 22 predicted proteins | sample 9269401 | NCBI WGS metagenome assembly JAESFL01 (sample SAMN14506025, study PRJNA617098) | algae metagenome | isolation source: Gloeocapsa sp. UFS-A4-WI-NPMV-4B04 and co-occurring heterotrophs from desert... | place: USA: Utah | collected 2006-10-01 | reverse complement strand
CTGCAGCTCCGCGATGTAGACGCAGCCCGTCTCGAGCACCGCCTCCCGCGAGAGGTCGATCTCGTGCAGGCTCAGCATGCCGAGGCGGTCGAGCACGGGGCGGTTCGGGCCCGGCAGGAAGCTCGCCCGCACCCGGTAGGCTCGATCCCCGAGGCGAAGGTCGAGGCTCGCGGGTTGCACCTGATCGGAGGCGAAGGGCGATGCGGTTCGGATCACCCCGGCCTCGGCGAGGCGCAGGATCGCTTCGCCCGATTGAATACCGTCCTTCAACGCAACCATGTGACCTTCCGGGGACCGCGAGGTGCCAATCCTCCTCCCTAACGCAGCGCACGGCCTCCGTCCAAGGCCGATGCGGGACTTCTCCCCGGCGTACACAGCGCTGGCTTCGGGACTTCCGGAGATTCGCCGGGCAGTTTCACCGGGCAGTCCTGTAGCCCCTCGCGGACGCGCCCGAGATGTCACGCCTCGGGTGGTTCGCCCTGCGCGTCATCCGGTTCGTCCCGGAAGGCGCTCCAGGCGAGCGACACCCGTGCGAGGGCGCTCATGAGGGTGAGGCCCGCGAAGGCATAGGCGATGAGGGCGAAATGGCCGGGCAAGAGGATCATCGCCACGAAGGCGAGGATCGTTTCCGTACCCTCCGCGAGTCCGGCGGTGAAATAGATCGACTTCACGCCACGCATGCGGCTCTCCAATCCGCGCTTGGCTGCGACGGCCGCAAAGGCCAGAAAGCTCGCCCCGTTCACGTAGAACGAGAACAGAAGCACGGCCGCGGGGAGCCCGTTAGACGACGGGTCGCGGAGCGCGAAGGCGAGTGGAATCGCTCCGTAGAACGCGAAGTCGAACACGATGTCGAGGAATCCGCCGCGATCCGTGCGACGGGAGGCGCGCGCCGTCGCGCCGTCGAGACCGTCGAGCACGCGGCTGACAACGAGGAGCACCAGGGCGGCCGCATCCACTCGGGCGACGATCGCGCCGGCGGCGGCAAGACCGGTGACAAGGCCCAGCGCCGTCAGCGCATCGGCGGAGACGCGCAGGCGCGCGAGCGCCCCCCCGGCGCGATCTAGCGGCGGATCGATGAGCCAGCGCATGAGGCCGTCGAGCATGGGGGCGGGCTCCAGCGGTCGCGATTGACGGGGTGAGAGGTGCGCCTTACCACGGCAGCTGCAATCTGTCGTTCGGCGGGGGCATGGTCCGCCTGGCGCCGGACCTGCGCACGAGAGGTTTCGATCGATGTACAAGGCCGTGACCCGAGGCATCAGCGTGACGGTGACGTCGCGCTTCATGCCGGAGGAGTCGTCCCCCGACGACGGGCGGTACTTCTTCGCCTATTCGGTCGAGATCATCAACGGCAGCCTGGAAAGGGTTCAGCTGCGCTCCCGGTACTGGCGGATCGTCGACGGGCACGGCAACGTCCAGGAGGTCCGCGGCGCGGGCGTCGTGGGCAAGCAGCCGGTGCTCGGACCCGGCGAGAGCTTCAACTACACGAGCGGCTGCCCTCTCAAGACACCGGACGGCACCATGGCGGGCTCCTACGTGATGGTCACGGCCTCGGGCGAAACCTTCGACGCGGAAATTCCCGCATTCTCCCTCGATAGCCCGAACGTCAAGCGGGTGATCCATTGAGGGCTTTGAGGGTAAGATCGGTCCTCTGGGGCGTGCGATGAGCCGGGCCGGCATGCGCCTCAGCCCGGTCGAGATGCTGGCCCGCCTGGTGGCGTTCGACACCGAGACCTCGAAATCGAACCTCGGCCTCATAGACTTCGTCGAGGGCTATCTGAAAAGCTGGAACGTGCCCTTCGTGCGCGTGCCGAACCCGGAGGGCGACAAGGCGGCGCTCTTCGCCACCATCGGACCCGCGGTCGACGGCGGCGTCGTCCTCTCCGGGCATACCGATGTGGTGCCGGTCGAGGGCCAGACCTGGACCGCGGATCCCTTCACCTTGCGTTCCGATGGCGGACGCCTCTATGGCCGCGGGGCCGTGGACATGAAGGGCTTCGACGCACTGGCACTTGCCCTCGTGCCGGAGTTCCAGGCCGCCGGGCTCAAGCGGCCCATCCATATTCTGCTGTCCTATGACGAGGAGACCACGTGCCTCGGCGTGGTGGACGCCATCCGGCGGCTCGGCACCGATCTCCCGCGCCCCGGTGCCGTCATCGTCGGCGAGCCCACGGAACTGCAGGTCGTGGATGCCCACAAGAGCGTCGTGACCTTCCACACGACCGTGCAGGGTTTCGAGGCGCATTCCTCGAAGCCGGCGCTGGGCGCCAGCGCCGTGATGGCGGCGGCCGAACTCGTCTGCGAGCTGAACCGGATGGCCGACGAGTTCATGGAGCGGGGCGATCCCGGCGGGCGCTTCGATCCCCCCTACACCACCGTGCATGTGGGCACGATCCAGGGCGGGACGGCGCGCAACATCCTGGCGAAGCATTGCAGCTTCCATTGGGAGTTCCGCGGGCTGCCGAGCCTCGACCCCAAGGAGATCCCCGATCGGCTCGACCGCTTCGCCGAGCACGTCGCCGCCACGCGCCTGAATCGTTTCGGCCCCTTCGGGCGCATCGAAACGACGCTCGAGGTATCGGTGCCGCCGCTGGCGCCGGATCCGGGCTCCGACGCGGAGGCTCTGGCGATGCGGATTGCCGGCCGCAACCGCACCGCGACGGCGCCCTTCGGCACCGAAGCAGGGCACTACCAGGCGGCAGGGATTCCGACGGTGGTGTGCGGGCCGGGCTCGATCGACCAAGCCCACCAGCCGGACGAGTACATCACCCTTGCGCAGTTCGAGGCCGGCGCCGCCTTCATGCGGCGGCTCGCGGCCTCCTGTTCCTAGAACGGTCAGCCCATTTCGGGCGGCGCGATCTTGGCCTCCACGGCCCGCCGCCCCGCTTGGATCAACCCGCTTCGGGCTGCGCGACCTCCGCCTCGACGACGGCGGGATCGAGGTCGTAGACCCGCGAGCAGAACTCGCAGGTGATGCCGATCCGACCGTTGTCGCCCACCATGTCGCGTCGGTCCTCCGGGGAGAAGCGGCGCATCATCGCCATGATGCGGGTGTGCGAGCAGCTGCAGGCCTCACGCACGCCCTGCCCCTCGAACACCCGCACGCCCTGCTCGTGGAAGAGGCGGTAGAGCAGGCGTTCGCTCGATACGCCCGGATCAATAAGCTCGTGATCCTCGACCGTATCGACGAGCATCTTGGCCTCCACCCATGCGTCGTCCTCGGAAGGGACGGCCAGATCGAGGGAGGGGTGACCGTCCGGGACGTCGCCCGGCGCGAGATCCGCCTGACGCACGCGCTCGGGCGAGGTCGGCAGGAACTGGATCATCAGGCCGCCGGCGCGATAGGCCCGCTCGCCGCCCTCGAACTGCTCCGCCACGGCCAGGCGCAGCCTCGTCGGTATCTGCTCGGATTGGCGGAAATACTGGTGCGCGGCCTCCTCGAAGCCCTGCCCCTCGAGGGCCACGACCCCCTGGTACCGGCTCCGGTCCGAGCCCTGGTCGATTGTCATTGCCAGGATGCCGTTGCCCAGAAGCTCGGCCGACTTGGCGCCGGGCCCGAGTGCCTCCACCCGCTCGGCGTCGAAGCGGGCCGTGGCCCGAATCCGGTCGGGGGCGTCGAAATCGACCACGAGCATCTCGATCGGCCCGTCGGACTTGGTCTGAAGCTGAAACCGGCCCTGAAGCTTGAGGGACGAGCCGAGGAGCACGGCAAGGGCGGCTCCCTCGCCGAGAACCCGCGCGACCGTGTCGGGGTAGCCGTGCCGGTTCAGGATCGTATCGATGGAGGAGCCGAGCCGCACCGCGCGGCCGCGGACGTCGAGTGCCTCGACCGCGAACGGCAAAACGGAATCGTCGGCTCCCTCGAAGGAGGTGGAATTCATACGCAAGATGCTCCGGGGCCGGCGCGGGCCAGCCTTGCAGGATGGGGGTCAAATCTGCACCCCATATGGGGGTTCCAGACCTGGTCTTCAGCCCTCCGGGCCCGTCTGGACGGCGCGGAGAGGGCTCGCGAAGGCTCGCAGGCCGACAGCTTCCGGGCACAGACCAAGGGGTATCTCGCCTGCCTAAGCCCCGACGGCCCCCAGGCACCAGGCCAGGATGCCCTTCTGGGCATGGAGGCGGTTCTCGGCCTCGTCGAAGACCACGGATTGGCGGCCGTCGATCACCGCATCGGTCACCTCCTCGCCGCGATGGGCGGGGAGGCAATGCATGAAGATCGCGTCCTTGGCCGCGGCACCCATCAGCTTGCCGTTGACCTGATAGGGCTGCAGGAGGTTGTGCCGCCGGCCCTCGTCCTCGTCGCCCATCGAGACCCAGCAATCCGTCACGACCGCGTCGGCGGCCTCCACGGCCTCGTAGGCATCCGTGGTCACGTGGATGTCGGCGCCCTCGCGCCGGGCCCAGGCGAGCATGTCGGGACGGGGGGCAAGCTCCGGGGGCGAGGCGATGTTGAGCCGGAACTCGAGCCGCGCCGCCGCATGGATCCAGGAGTTCAGGACGTTGTTGGCATCCCCCGTCCAGGCCACGGTGCGCCCGCTGATTGACCCGCGATGCTCTTCGAAGGTGAGGACGTCGGCCATGATCTGGCAGGGGTGGCTCAGCTTGGTGAGCCCGTTGATCACGGGGACCGTGGCGGCCCGGGCGAGTTCCACGACCATCTCGTGATCGAGAGTGCGGATCATGATGGCGTCGACGTAGCGGGAGAGCACGCGCGCGGTGTCGCTCACGGTCTCGCCGCGGCCGAGCTGCATCTCGCTGCCAGTGAGCATGAGGGTTTCGCCGCCGAGTTCCCGCATGCCTACGTCGAAGGAGACGCGGGTGCGGGTCGAGGGCTTGTCGAACACCATGGCGAGCACCTTGCCCTCGAGGGGGCGCTCGATGGCACGCTCGCCCTTGCGGCGCCGGGCCTTGATGGCCGCGGAGGCATCGAGGACGCGCCGGAGATCCGTCCCCGAGAAATCGGAGAGGTCGAGGAAGTGGCGGGTCATTCCGCCGCTCCACGCTGGGCGATGGCCTTCAGCTCCCCCTCGATGCGCGCGCAGGCGGCATCCATCCTATTGAAGGCCTCCGCGAGGTCCTCCTCCGAGATGACGAGGGGCGGGAGAAGCCGCGCGACGTTGTCGCCGGCCGCAATGAGGATCAGCTTCTCGTCCCGTGCCGCCGCGATGAAATCCGTGTTCGGCACGTGCGTCTTGAGGCCCATCATGAGCCCTTGGCCGCGCACGTCCGCGATCACCGCGGGGTGACGGTCCTTGAGCTCGGCGAGGCGCTGCTTGAGAAGGAGGCCAAGGTGTTGAACCCGATCCAGAAACTCGGGTTCGAGCACCACGTCGAGGACAGCGTTGCCGACCGCCATGGCGAGGGGATTGCCCCCGAAGGTGGTGCCGTGGGAGCCGACCGTCATGCCGCTTGCGGCTTCTGCGGTCGCAAGGCACGCGCCCATGGGGAAGCCGCCGCCGATGCCCTTGGCGACCGACATGATATCGGGCGACACGCCGGTCCATTCATAGGCGAAGAGCTTGCCGGTCCGGCCAACGCCAGTCTGGATCTCGTCGAAGATGAGGATGAGGCCGTGCTCGTCGCAAAGGTCCTTGAGCGCGCGCATGAAGGGGCCCGGCACCGGCCGGATGCCGCCCTCGCCCTGGATCGGCTCGATCATCAGGGCCGCGGTTTCCGGCGTGATCGCCGCCTTGAGGGCCTTGAGGTCGTCGAAGGGGACCTGGTCGAAGCCCTCGACCTTGGGGCCGAAGCCTTCCAGATACTTCTGCTGACCGCCCGCCGCGATGGTCGCGAGGGTCCGCCCATGGAAGGCGCCCTCGAAGGTGATGATCCGGAAGCGCTCCGGATGGCCCTTCGAGGCATGGTATTTCCGCGCCATCTTGATGGCGGCCTCGTTGGCCTCGGCGCCGGAATTGGAGAAGAACACCACATCCGCGAAGGTGTGATCCACGAGGCGCTGCGCCAAGCGCTCGCCCTCCGGGATCTGGTAGAGGTTCGAGGTGTGCCAGATCTTGCCGGCCTGCTCGGTCAGGGCGCGCACGAGGTGCGGATGGGCATGGCCCAGCGCATTCACGGCGATGCCGGCCCCGAAATCGAGATATCGCTGCCCATCGCGCGACAGGAGCCAAGGCCCCTCCCCCTTCTCGAAGGACACGTCGGCGCGTGCATAGGTGGGCAGCAGGGGCGAGTTCACGACACAAACCTCCTCTCCATCCGCCCCCATCGGGGAGCGGCCATGGGCATCGCTTGCCGAAAAGGCCCCGCGGCCGAGCTCTAGGACCAGAGGTCGCAGCCCGGGCCGGGACTCCGGCAAAAAACGAAAGAGCCGCCCTTCAGGGGCGGCGCGCAAAGGATTCTATTGGAGCCGAGGTGTCTGTCAATTCAAGAGAAATGAAGAGATCGATCAAAGGGCGCCGGGCCGTTGTCCCGTTTCCCTGGGGAAAACAGCGGGGCTGTTTCGGGGACTCTTGCGCCGGAGTCAGCCGGTCGGGTACCTTCTCGCCTGTCGAATACGATGTTTCGTGCGGCGGCCATAACCCCCAAAGGACATGCCTCGGCGACACGGTTGGACCCCCGTCTGCCCGTGAAGCGTGAAGGATTCCGGCGGCAAATGGCCCCTTGGAGGCGAGTTCATGATGGATGCGGGCGCTACCTGGACGGATGAGAGGGTCGAACTTCTCAAGAAGCTCTGGGGCGACGGCTTGAGCGCGAGCCAGATTGCAGCGGAGATCGGGGGCGTGTCCCGGAACGCCGTGATCGGCAAGGTCCACCGGTTGGGCCTGTCGGGACGAGGCAAAGCCACCGCCGCCTCGGCCCAGCGTCCCCGCAAGACCACGCAGGCCCCGAGCGCTCCGGCGCCCGTGGCTGCGCAGCCCGTGCGGCCGACCCCCATTCTCGCCCCCGCTCCTCCGTCCCTCGAGATCGACGCGGAGCCAGTCGCCGCCACCGCCCTCGTGGAAGACGAGATCGGCATTCCCCTGTCCGAGCGCGTCACCATCATGGATTTGCGGGAATCCATGTGTCGCTGGCCCATGGGAGACCCCACGAAACCCGAATTCCGGTTCTGCGGCGCGCGGTCCGTGACGGGCCTCCCCTATTGCGCCCATCATTCTCGGATCGCCTACCAGCCCGTCGCCGACCGCAAACGCGACCGCAGGCTGCTGCGGGCCTGACGCACCTCGGCTGCCGAAAACTGCAAAGGCGACCGCAAACCTTTGCGGATCTGAAGCGCTCAGGCCGTCCTGAGACGATCAGCCCTCCTTCGGGAGGGCTCTTTCGTGTCGGATGGTCGTTTGAGCATTTTCCGATGAGGTGTGTCCGGCTCACGTGAACACAGCGCCCTCCCGGCAACGAGGCCGACCCTACCGACGAGGAAGCAGATCTCAGTCGGCGACCGCGAAGGTCTCGTCGAAGGAATAGCCCGATCCCCGCACGGTGCGGATCGGATCCGGCTTGCGGGCCAAGTTGATGGCCTTGCGGAGGCGGCCCACATGAACGTCGACGGTCCGCTCGTCGATATAGACGTCGTGGCCCCAAACCCCATCGAGAAGCTGCTCCCGGGAGAAGACCCGCCCGGGGCTCTGCATCAGGAATTCGAGCAGCTTGAACTCGGTCGGCCCGAGGTGGAGCTCTCGGCCGCCTCGGCGCACCCGATGGGTCTCGCGGTCGAGCTCAATGTCACCTGCTACGAGGAGGTTCGCGATGTGGGCGGGCTTCGCCCGGCGCAGGAGCGCCCGGACTCGAGCGAGGAGCTCGGGCACCGAGAAGGGCTTCACGATGTAGTCGTCGGCGCCCGTCGCGAGACCCCGGACCCGGTCGCCTTCCTCGCCTCTGGCGGTCAGCATGATGACGGGAAGGCGCTCGGTTTCCCGGCGCGCCCGGATGCGGCGGCACAACTCGATGCCGGAGAGGCCCGGCAGCATCCAATCGAGCACCACGAGGTCGGGGATCTGCTCGCGGAGGCGGATATCGGCCTCGTCCCCCCGACCCACGCTGTCGACCTCGTACCCCTCCGCTTCGAGGTTGTAGCGCAGGAGGAGCGTCAACGGCTCCTCGTCCTCGACGATCAGAACCCGCGTACCCATGATGGTCTCGACCTTCGTTCCCTCGCCTCACGGCAAACGGGGCAAGCACCTCGGTTGGAGGACGACCCCAGGGAACCGAGTCGCGCTCCTCTTCGTATCACCCGCCGACGCGGCCTCGTGGGCTGCCCCGGCGTCGCGGACTAGACGTCCGTCTCGACCGTCGCGAAGCTCGATTGATCGTTCTTCGGCCGCTCCGCCGTAATGGCTTCGCCGATCACGAGGTAGTGGATCGTCTCTGCGATGTTCGTGGTGTGATCGCCGATGCGTTCGATGTTCTTGGCGCAGAACAGGAGATGCGTGCAGAACGAAATGTTGCGTGGATCTTCCATCATGTAGGTGAGAAGTTCCCGGAAGAGCGAGGTGTAGAGCGCATCGATCGCGCCGTCGCGCCGCCACACGTCGAGGGCGAGGGTCACATCCTGTTGGGTGTAGGCGTCGAGCACGTCCTTGAGCTGCCCGAGAACCAGATCGTTCATGTGCTGAACGCCGAGCACGATCTTCTGGGGCTGGAACTGGTTCGCGATGGCGAGGACGCGCTTTCCATTGTTCTTGGCAAGATCGCCGATGCGCTCCACGTCGCCGGAGACGCGGATAGCTGAGACCGTTTCGCGTAGGTCAACGGCGAGCGGCTGGCGCCGTGCGATCATGAGGATCGCCTGCTCTTCGATCTCGCGCTGCAGCACGTCAAGGCGGCTGTCGGAGGAGATGACACTCTGGGCCATCACGGTGTCGCGCCGAACAAGGGCCTGAACCGAGTCGATGACCATCTTCTCGGCAATGCCGCCCATTTCCGTGATCCGGCGACGGAGTGTTTCGAATTCGGCGTCGAACGCCTTCATAATGTGCTCGGACATGGAAGCGGTCTCTCGATAGTAGGAAGTTCCGACGAGGCACCATCAGCCGAAGCGGCCGGTGATGTAGTCCTGGGTCCGTTTGTCTTTCGGGTTCTGGAAAATGACGCTCGTCGGACCTTCCTCTACGAGCTTGCCCAAATGAAAGAAGGCCGTTCTTTGCGAGACGCGCGCGGCCTGCTGCATCGAATGGGTCACGATGATGATCGTATAGTTCTGCCGGAGTTCGTCGATGAGTTCCTCAATCTTGGCCGTCGCGATGGGATCGAGTGCCGAGGCAGGTTCATCCATCAGGATTACCTCCGGTTCGACAGCAATCGCCCGAGCGATGCAAAGCCGCTGCTGCTGGCCGCCCGACAAACCGGTGCCAGGCTGATTGAGGCGGTCCTTGGTCTCATCCCAGAGCGCCGCCTTGCGAAGGCTATCTTCAACAATCGCGTCCAGGTCGGCCTTGGTCCGGGCGAGGCCGTGAATACGAGGCCCGTAGGCTACGTTCTCGTAGATCGTCTTGGCGAATGGGTTGGGCTTTTGGAACACCATCCCGACCCGCGCGCGCAATTGGACGACGTCCAGGTTGCGATGGTGGATATCCTCACCGTCAATCTCGATCTTTCCGGTCATGCGGGCAATCGGGATGGTGTCGTTCATCCTATTGATGCTGCGCAGAAAGGTGGACTTACCGCAACCGGATGGACCGATGAAGGCGGTTACCGCGCGTTCCGGGATATCGACCGACACATCGAAGAGAGCTTGCTTCTCGGCGTAGAAGACGTTGACGTTGCGGGCCACGACTTTCGGCCGGCCGAGTTCCGTCTTGGACCAGCCTTGGGCTGGAGCCGCGACGTCGATTCTGGGTTGCTGGTTCATTGGTCCTAAATCCGACGAACGGGATGGAAGATCACCACTGCAGACGCTTGCGCAGGCGGTAGCGCAGCGTGATCGCGACAGCGTTGAGACTGAGGGTGAGCGCCAGCAGCACAAGACCGGCTGCAGCCGCATTGGCGTGAAAGTCGCTTCCCGGCCGAGAAATCCAGTTGAAGGCCTGGATCGGAAGCACCGTGAATCCGTCCACCAGCCAGTTGAAGTTGATGAACGGGAACTCGCTCGAGATCGGCGAGACCGGCAAGAAGGCAATGAACGTCAAGGCGCCGATCGTAATGAGAGGCGCGGTCTCGCCGAGCGCGCGTGACAATCCGATGATGACTCCGGTCAGAATGCCCGGGACGGCCGCCGGAAGCACGTGATCGCGCGTGACTTGCCCTTTCGTGGCCCCGATGCCGTAGGCAGCCTCCCGGATCGCGTAGGGCACCCCCCGGATCGACTCGCGCGTGGCCACGATGATGATCGGCAGGATAAGCAGGGCGAGCGTGAGTCCCGCGGTCAGAATGCTTCGCCCGGTGCCGAGGCCGTAGACGAAAAGTCCGAGAGCCAAGAGACCATAGACGATCGAGGGCACAGCCGCGAGATTGGTGACGTTGATCTCGATGATGCCTGTCATCCAGTTCCGGCGGGCATATTCTTCGAGGTAGATGCCGGCGCCGACGCCGAGTGGAACCGCAACAAGAGCCGTGACAAGAATGATCAAAAGCGACCCGACCCAGGCCGAGAGGATGCCGGCCGCAGAAGCCCGGCGCGACGGAAAGCTCGTGAAGAAATCCCAACTCAGGCGTCCCAGTCCTTCATGAGCCAAGTCCCAGAGCAGCAGCGAGAGGGCGATAAGGCCGATCAGTGTTGAGGCTAGACCGAGGCCAGAGAAGATCTTCTCACGGGTGCGACGACGCCGGATCTGGGCTGGGTCGATGGCTTGGGTTCGCTTGGTCAAGGGCTGGGCCATCTCCAGTGCGAGATCGTTCATCAGTAGGCCTCCCGGAACCTAGCACGCAGCCAGAAGGCCACGATGTTGAAAACGAGCGTGATCAACAATAGGGTGAGGCCGGCCGCAAAGATGGTCTGGTATCCGATGCTGCCATGTGGCAGGTCACCGAGTGCAACCTGGACGATGTAGGCCGTGATGGTCGCTGCAGGTTCGCGAGGGTCGATCGTCAGGTTGGGCTGCTGGCCAGCCGCGATCGCAACCACCATGGTCTCGCCAACCGCGCGCGAGATCCCCAACACGAATGCCGCAGCAACGCCTGAGATCGCAGAGGGAAGAACCACTCTGAAGGCCGTTTCCAAGCGAGTCGCTCCGAGGGCCAGCGACCCGTCCCTGAGCCCTTGCGGAACCGCTCTCATCGCATCCTCGCTCAGAGAAGCGATGTAGGGGATGATCATGATCCCCATGACGATGCCGGCACTCAGTACGTTGAAGCCGGGCAAACCAGGGATGATGGTCTGGAGCAGGGGAGTGACGAAAAGCAGCGCGAAGAACCCGTACACGACAGTCGGAACGCCGCTCAGCAGTTCAAGCATGGGCTTGACGACCTCGCGCACGCGCGGCGAGGCGAACTCGCTGAGATAGATCGCTGCCGTGAGCCCAAGGGGGCCAGCAACCGATAAGGCAACAATCGTCGAAAGCAGCGTGCCGTTGAGGAGCGGAAGAATACCATAGCGGGGATTCGCGAAGAGAGGCGTCCAGACGGTATCGGTCAGAAAGGTCCACAAAGGGACATGCCTGAAGAACTGGACGCTCTCGAAGAGCAGAACGCCAATAATGGCCAGGGTGATGGCAACTGACGATGCCGCACAGAGGAACAGCAGGATCTCTATGCCCTTCTCACGCATACGCATCGCGCGCAGTTGTGCGGCAGTGAGCTTAGAAGCCATGAACATCTCCGCGAAAAGGGGCAGGGGACGCGTGACCCCCTACCCGGTCTACTTGTAATCAGCCTTTGGCCTCACGGGTGACGATGTCTTCGATCTTAACGCCGACCTCGGGAACGCCACCGAATACAGAGCCCGTCTTGCCGTCCTTGAACTTCTTCAGGCCGAGTTCGTAAGCCCGGTCGGGAAGCTGAAGGTACTTGACCTCCTTGATGAGAGGAACGCTCTTCGTCATCGCGAACTCGACGAACTCGCGCACCTCGGGCTTCGTGTCCGCGGCCTTCTTACTGACATAAACGAAAAGCGGACGGGAGAGTGGGTTGTACGTGCCGGCGAGGACGTTTTCGAGCGACGGCTTTACGCAGCCCTGGCCCTTGCCCCAGTCGACGGCCAGGGCCTTCATCTTGTTGGCGTGGGGCGCATAATAGGCATAAGGAATGTAACCCAGCGAGTTCGGGTCCGTCTCGATCCCGGTCACGAGCACGTTGTCGTCCTCGCTCGCCGTGAAGTCGCCGCGGCTCGCCTTGGCCTTACCCACCACCGCCTCGGTGAAGTAGTCGAACGTGCCGGAATCAGCGCCTGCACCGTAGAGCTTCATGGGCTGACTCGGCCATCCCTGCTTGACGTCGGCCCAGTTCATCACCTTGCCCTGCGCAGCCGGATCCCAGATCTTCTTGAGATCGGCCACTGTGATGCACTCGCCGACCCAGGTGTTCTTCGGGCTAACGGCAACCGTGAGGGCGTCGAACGCGATCGGGAGTTCATAGAACTCAACGCCGGCCTGCTTGCACTCCTCGATCTCAGCCTTGAGAATCGGACGCGAGCCGTTCGACAAGTCGGTTTCGCCGCGGCAGAACTTCTTGAAACCGCCGCCGGTCCCGGAGATGCCGACCGTAACGCGGGTCTGGCCCTTCTTCTCTATCTGGAACTCTTCGGCGATGGCTTCCATCACCGGGAAGACCGTCGAGGAGCCATCAATGGCGATGGTCTTGGGCTGCGCTTGAGCGGCGGAGGCGGTGAACGCAGCTGCAATAACGGCAGCGTTGGCAAGATAGCGGGGTTTCACGGGTCGTCTCCCTGTTGTCAGACGCAGCGCGCGGTTCTCATAACCGCAACCAGCTTGGGCCGCGCTGCGAGAGGGGTATGGCCTCTCGGCTGCGGGTCTATGACGGCTGCATGACAGGTCGATGACGGTGAGCCCGTCTCGAGGCCGCAGGCTCCTAACGCTCAGGTGGGCTGTCTTCCCGAGGCTGGTACTCGGGCAGGCTGACCGTGAACAGGGCCCCCTCCCCCAGGCGGCTCTCGATGGCGAGGCGCCCCCGGTGCCGGTTGACGATGTGCTTCACGATGGCGAGCCCCAGCCCCGTGCCACCCTTGTCCCGGCTCTGCGCCACGTCGGCCCGGTAGAAGCGCTCCGTCAAGCGGGGCAGATGCTCGGGCGCGATGCCGGCACCGTAATCCCTGACGCCGAGCTGAACCTCGCCTTCTGCCCCCGGGGCGCCCCCGACATGGGCCAAGGTCACATCGACGAAGCCTCCCCGGTCGCCGTACTTGACGGCATTTTCCACAAGATTGTCGACGACCCGGGCCAGTTCGTCCCGATCCCCCAGGACCCTGAGGGTCTCCGGGGCGAGGTCGAGCCGGATCTCGACGCCGCGCTCCCGGGCGAGCGGGGTCAGAGTCTCGACGATGTGCCGAAGGATCGGCTGGAGCTCCACCGGGGTCTGCGGCGGCATGTGGGCCCACATCTCGATACGGGAGAGCGAGAGCAGGTCGTCGATCAGGCGGGTCATGCGCTGGGCCTGGCCGCGCATGATCTCCAGGAACCGCTCGCGGGCCGCGACATCGTTCCGGGCGGGTCCCTGAAGGGTCTCGATGAAGCCCATGAGGGTGGCAAGCGGGGTGCGCAGCTCGTGGCTCGCGTTGGCGACGAAATCGACCCGCATGTGCTCGAGCCGGCGCGCCTCGGTGAGATCCCGGAAATAGAGCGCCGCCACACTCGGGAGCTGCTCCGGATCGCCGGCTCGGACGGCGCTGATCTGCACGTCGAAGGCGCGCTCGGTTGGCACGCGCTCCACATATTCCACCCTCTGCCCCTCCCCCGTCCGAAACACCGCCTCGACGGCTCCCAGAACGTCGGGGCTGCGCAAGGCGAACGAGAGCGGATGCTGCAGCCTGAGCGGTGGCAGAAGGGTGTGGGCAGCCCGGTTGGCGTCGACCACCACGGAGCGGCGGTTCACCAGGAGCACGGGATCGGGGAGATCCTCGAAGAGAGCCTTGGCGAGCCCGCCCTCCTCCCGCCGGTTGCGGGCATCCTCGATCCGCACGGTGCGGACCCGGTCGCGATCCGCGATCAGGAGCGCGCTCAAGGTCACGGCCGTGATGGCACCGCCGAGCATCCAGCCGTCCAGGTGATCGCGGGCCGCCGCTACGGCGACCATGAGGGCGCTCGCCAGGAAAGCGCCCCGGATGGCCGCGCGACGGACGATCGACTCCGTCGAATGATTGGGGCAGGCATCGACGGGGTCGGGCATGGCTGCGGGAGGGGCCTCGGGAAGGGGTCTCGCTTGCGCCGCGGAGCTCACCAGTTCCGCTTCGGCTTCACGGCTGGGTCGTGTTCGTCCTCGATCAGGATCCCCTCGTCGTCCCGGCTGAACTCGGTCCGTCCGGTCCGCACCCGGTTGAGGATTTCGTAGCCCCCGAGCAGCGCGAGGGCGAACACGAAGGGCAAGAGGTAATAGCACAGGCGATAGAGCAGGAGCGCCCCGAGCACCGGCTCCCGGGGGTATGCCGACAGGGCCAGAAGGATCGTTGCCTCGAAGACGCCAAGTCCCCCGGGCGCATGGCTCGCAACGCCCAGCATCACCGCGAACACATAGACGGCCAGGAACGTCTCGAAGTTGATGCCGTGCCCGACCGGCAGGAGGACGTAGAGCACCCCCGCTCCCGCACACACGTCGCCGGCGCCGATCAGCATCTGGGCCACGGAGAGCCTGAACCCCGGCAGTTCCAACCGCCAGCCCTTGATGCGCACGGCCCGGCGCCGCAGGGACACCCAGACGAGGTAGCCTCCGACCGCGATCGCCGTGATGAGCCCGATGAGCTGATTGATCTGGATGTTGGTGTAGACGAGAACCGCAAGCGGACCCGCCTCGCGGATCAGGCTCCAGGCAAGGACGAGCCCCATGCCGAGCCAGAACGTGATTCCGGCAATCACCGTGAGGCTTGCCACGACGCCCGTGCTCAGGCCACGCGGCGCATAGATCCAATAGCGGACCGTTCCGGCGGTCAGCAGCGGGAAGCCGAGATTGAAGCTCACCGCGTAGCTCGTGAAAGAGGCGAGGGCCGTGGTGCGGTAGGGGATCTGCAGCTTGAGCTGGCGAAGCGCGAGGGCGTCATAGCAGGTGAGCAGGCCATAACTCACCATCGTGAGCAGAATGGCGAGGCCGATCTGGCGCGAGCTCGCCGCCGTGAAGGCCGTCCGCAGCTCGTTGGCATCGACCTCCGAGACAATCTGCCAGAGCACCACGAGGGAGGTCGCGAAGATCGCGACGCTCGCGACCGGGCCGATCCAGGCGAAGCGCCGACGCCGGGGCTTCGCCTGTCCAGGCACGGCTGTGAGACCGTGCGGCACGGAGCCCGCGGCGTCGGCATCGTCGAGCGGAGCGGCAACTCCATCGGGGGCCGAGCCGTCCTCGTTGGCTTGTTCCAGCGGGGCAGCGACACCGTCGAGGGCCGAACCCACCTCCGCTCCGTTCGCATCGGAGGCCGCCCCTTGGGTCGAGGGGCGCGGCTCCGTTGTCGTCGCGGCGTGAGGTCGGTGGTCGATCATGGGACCGTCGGCAGACTTTCCGGGTCGGGACCTCACCCGCATGGTGCTGCCGCCGGCTCGGCATTTAGGCCCTCACAACCGCAAGAGCTAGGGTCGCGGCGCCTTTTCGTGTGAACCGCGACCGTATCCTTCCCCAACGGAATGACCGCTTGCGGCACCCCCGCCAGGATGGCAGGGAGGTCCTCGGAGCCTGGCCTGCGTCGGATTGGAGCCGCGTCGACGTGGGCGGAGGCGCCTCCGGTTTCGGGTTCGCCCCGTTTTCCCGCCGTGCACCGGGTCCACTTCATCCGAAAACACTTTAAGCTCTGCCCCCGCGTTTCGTCCCTCAGCCCTCAGAAAGCCGAGCCGCCTTGAGCGACATTCTGGAGCATCCTTTGCACATCGTGGCCGAGTGCCTGCCTCAGCCCGTCTGGATAGCCAGGGCGGACGGGCAGCCCGGTTATTTCAACGCGCGCTGGTATGCCTTCACGGGGCAGATGAGCGGGCGGGTGCATGCGGACGACTTGTGGGCTGCTCTCCATCCGGAGGACCTCGAGCCCATGCGGCGGCGCCTGCACAATGCGCTCGGCCTCGGCGAGGGTTACGAGGCCGAGGTGCGACTGCGGGCGGCCGACGGGCGCTATCGCTGGTTCACCGTGAAGGCCGCGCCGATTCGGGACGCGGACGGAGCGGTGCGGCAGTGGCTCGGCACCTGCACGGATATCGATGCCCAGAAGACCGCGGTCGAGGCACGCCAAGCCCTCGCTCGCGAGATGAGCCACCGGGTCAAGAACCTGTTCGCTGTGATGAGCGGCCTCGTCTCCATGACCGCACGTTCGGCGCAGACCCCGAATGACATGGCGGATGCCCTACGGGGCCGATTGGGCGCGCTCTCCCGGGCACACGAGCTCGTGCGGTCGGCGCTCGGCGGCGACGAGGGGGCAAGCGAGGCCACGACCCTGTCGAGGCTCGTCGACGCGGTTCTCTCGCCCTACGGCGCAGGCGAATCCGGGGACCGGCTGCGGATCGAGGGGCCCTCAGTCTCCGTTGGCACCAACACGGTCACGAACCTCGCCCTCGTCCTGCACGAACTCGCCACGAATGCGGCCAAATACGGAGCCCTATCGGAAGCCCATGGCCGGCTCGCGATCCGCTGGGTCATCGAGGGCGACGAGGTTCGCCTGGCCTGGCACGAGACCGGCGGCCCGACCCTGTCGGGGCCGCCCGGTGCCGAGGGCTTCGGGAGCCAGCTCGCCCGCCGGACCGTGACGGGCCAGCTCGGCGGAACCATGGAGCCGGATTGGCGGCCAGAGGGCCTGCATCTCGATATGGTCCTCTCGCGCGAGCGCCTCGCCCGGTAGCCCATATCGAGGTGCGTCACCTCATATTCCCCATCATATTCCCCGTCCGCGCGCACCGCAGGATAGCCGCATTGGTCGAGACTCGTCGCCTCCGGGATTGGGCCCGCCGCGTCAAGCGCGATCTCGTGGCGGTCGCCGGCGCCACCCGGGATCCGCGCACGCCATGGGCCGCCCGCATCCTGGCCCTGGCGGTCGTCGCCTATGCTCTGAGCCCCATCGATCTCATCCCGGATTTCATACCGGTTCTGGGCCTTCTCGACGACGTGATCCTGGTCCCGGCCGGTCTCGTCATCGTCATGCGGCTGATCCCGCCCGACGTCATGGAGGAGCACCGTCGGCGGGCCGAAGGCCGTGGCCGGTTGGCGCCGAGCCATGCGGCGGCGGCCTTTATCGGCGCCATGTGGGTCGCGGCCTTGGCGCTCGTGGGCTGGTGGGTGTCGCGGGCGTACTCGGCCCGTCTTTGATCATGCGACCTGGACCCTGCCCAGGGCCAGCGTCTCACACCACGAAAGAGACCCGATTCCACGCAACAGGAATCGGCCCTAGAACCCTCTGAGCACGTCCCGTCCGGAGCACCCTCGTGACCGAAGCCTATATCTGCGATTTCGTCCGCACACCCATCGGCCGCTACGCCGGCTCCCTCTCTTCCGTTCGGGCGGACGATCTCGGCGCGCACCCGATCCGCGTCCTGAAGGAGCGCCACGCGTCCGTGGATTGGCAGGCAGTCGACGAGGTCATCTACGGCTGCGCCAACCAGGCCGGCGAGGACAACCGCAACGTGGGGCGCATGGCGGCGCTCCTCGCGGGGCTCCCGCCCGAGGTCCCCGCGAGCACCGTCAACCGCCTGTGCGGATCCGGGCTCGATGCGGTCGGCAGCGCGGCCCGCGCGATCAAGACGGGCGAGGCGGATCTCATTATCGCGGGCGGCGTCGAGAGCATGTCCCGGGCGCCCTTCGTGATGGGCAAGTCCACGGAGGCGTTCCAGCGCAGCCAGGAGATTCACGACACCACGATCGGGTGGCGCTTCGTGAACCCGCTCATGAAGGCGCAGTACGGCATCGACTCCATGCCGGAGACGGCCGAGAACGTGGCCGAGGAATTCCAGATCTCCCGGGCCGACCAGGATGCCTTCGCGGCGCGCAGCCAGCAGAGGGCCGTGCGCGCGCAGGAAACCGGTTTTTTCGGCCGCGAGATCGCGCCGGTGACGATCTCGGGCCGCAAGGGCGACATTGTGGTGGAGCGGGACGAGCACCCCCGCGCCGGCACCACCGCGGAAGCCCTCGCGAAGCTGAAAACCCCGTTCCGGAACCCGGGTACGGTCACGGCCGGCAACGCCTCCGGCGTGAACGACGGCGCAGGCGCGCTCATCATCGCCTCGGAAGAGGCGGCCCGCCGGCATGGGCTGACGCCCCGGGCCCGGATCGTCGCCATGGCGACCGCCGGCGTAGCACCGCGAATTATGGGCGTCGGCCCGGTGCCGGCCACTCACAGGCTCCTCGAGCGGACCGGACGGCGGATCGGCGCGGTCGATCTCTTCGAGCTCAACGAGGCCTTCGCGTCCCAGTCGCTGGCCGTTCTGCGGCAGCTCGGCCTCCCGGACGATGGGGAGCACGTGAACCCGCATGGAGGCGCCATCGCGCTCGGGCACCCGCTCGGCATGTCGGGGGCGCGGCTCGCCATGACTTCGGTGAACGCGCTCGAAACACTCGACCTCAAGACAGCGGTCGCGACCATGTGCATCGGCGTCGGTCAGGGTATCGCCGTGATGATCGAGCGGGTCTGACGATCCGGCCCGGTCGTCGTCACCCGTCCAGCACTGCAGCGGCGATCAGCGGATTTCGGCAGAAAAGTCCCTGACGACATGGAAGCTGGGAAGCCTTCCGTTCAAGACGCCCTGGGGCCGGCCGCTCCGTCGGATCCGCACCGCAGGACAGGTGCCGCGCGTCGCGGATGTAGCGTACTGCTTCTTATGGTTGTATTGCCGTGAGACTTGACTGCATCATGGGTGAGACGGTCGGGTGTGCTCGAGAGACGACTTGAACGCAGGCAAGAGAGCCTCTGGTGTCACTGCGATCCCAAGCGTTCACCCGACCTGAGATCACGCAGGAACATTGAAGGTATTCTCTTTGGCCGAACACAATACCTTACGTCAGGTGTGAGTATATCGCCGACGATCAAAGGTACAAGCAGCGATCAACTTACCCTTACGGCCCCGCATGAGGCATGAGCCGTCGAGCCAAGCAACGGATTTCTCAAGCACAATTCAGTTAAAGAATGGTTAACCTTGTATCTTGCCGAGGCAATAGCCAAGCTGTCCCATTCTCGACATAAGTAAAGGGCATTTTCACCTCCAGCAATCGAATCTCAATGGAGATCGCACGTCGAACCAACGGCGACGCGAACATTGTGGGGGTTTCGCATGAACATGGGTCCGAGCGCGTCCAACGGCGCTTTGCACGCCTGTGACGGAGACAGCGCAGGAGCAAGGGCGCGGCAGCTTCAGCTGCAGCGGGCTCGACCCTCACTCAACGGCCGTTCGTCCGGAAGGTTCCGCCGCTTCGCAACGGGCCTCGGCCTCGCAGCCGTTCTGTCGTTCGGAGGCGCCGGTGCCGGCGCAGGCGAGCTCGGCCTTCCGCCCGTGGCGCCGGTCGGCGCCCTGCCGATCGCCGTCCCGGGCCCTTCCGCGAAGGTCTCGGCATCCGTCGGTTCGGAGACCACCAAGGCGGCTCTGGCCGCACAGCTGATCGCCACCACCTCGGAAGCCGTCAAGCAGGCCGTAGCGGCCGAGGCCGAGACCCCCGATCGCGACCCGAACGAAATCCTTCAGTTCGGGGCCATGCGGGTGCAGCGCTGGATCGTCGAGACGATCGTGAAGGCGTCCGAGGTCACCGGGTCCGACCCTGTCTACATGATGGCTCTGGCCGACAAGGAATCGAGCTTCATCCCCGCCAACAAGGCGAGCACATCTTCTGCGGAAGGCCTGTTCCAGTTCATCTCCAGCACGTGGCTCCAGATGGTGCGGACCTACGGTGCTAAGCACGGCCTCGCTGACGAAGCCAAGGCGATCGAGAGCGTGAAAGGGAAGCTTCAGGTTCGCGACGAGGAAATCCGGGACCGGATCCTGCGGCTGCGCCGGGACCCCTATCTTTCGGCCCTGATGGCCGGCGAGATGATGAAGCGGGACCGCGCCCTGATCGAGCGCAAGATCGGTCGCCAGCTCGACCGCTCCGAATATTATCTCGCCCACTTCCTCGGTGCCGACAGCGCAGGCAAGCTCATGGCCCTCGTAGACGACAACTCTACCCAGAGCGCCTCGAGTGCCTTCCCGGCGGCCGCCAAGGCCAACAAGAGCCTGTTCTACGCCAAGGACGGTCGCAAGACCCGAAACCTGAGCGTGGCCGAGGTCTACAATAAGCTCGACGTCATGATGGGCGAGCGCATCGGCCGCTACGAGGGCGTGGCAACCCGCGTCGTCGCGGAGGCGACGGAATAGGGTCGGGCCCGCAGAGCAACGCCTCTCAACCCGGCCGAGGCCGGGTTGAGAGGCGTTGCTCTGCGGGACGGACGCCCGACGGCCGAGGACAACGCCCATGGTCGCAACGCGCCGATGTCGCGCCGCTGACCTCCTCGACACTTCAAGCCCTCGATAATCGTGCTTCGGCGTGGGCCGTCCTCGCAAGCCAGTCCGCAACGTCTGGTTTCCTAGCCTTGCATCCCTAGTGCTATTCAGGATGCGTTCATTCGCATAAAGATCAGGTGCGCTGGGACGTCGTGGACGCATGCAAGGGGCTTCAGCCGTGTTTCATCTTCAAACGGATCGCAACCCTTCTTGTGATCGTCGTCACCGGCTTCCTCGCTCCGGGGATGCAGGCCAGAGCCGAGGAGCGCATCGCCCTCGTAATCGGTCAGGGAGCCTATCAGAGTTGGGCTCTCGCGACCGCCGTGAACGACGCGGGCCTCGTGGCCCAGACGCTCACGAGCGCGGGGTTCGAGGTCGTGCAGGGCCGCGATCTCGGATCGAACGACCTGCGCGTCGTCGTGCGCGACTTCCTCGACAAGGTGCAGGCCGCAGGGCCGGACGCCTCGATCGTCGTGTATCTCGCCGGCCACGGCGTCCAATACGAGGGCGAGAACTACCTGATCCCGGTCGACGCCCGCATTGCGCGCGACGTGGATATCCCCCTCGAGAGCTTCCGCCTGTCCGACATCACTCGGGCGCTCGCGGCGGCCCCAGGACAGGTCCGGATCATCGTTGCGGATATGAACCGCAAGCTGCCCTTCGCCTTGGCAGGGCAGCCCGGTGGCCGAAGGCCTTGCCCTCGTCGAGCCGCCCGAAGGCTTTCTCGTCGCGTTCTCGTCGTCTCCGAATATCCCCGCCGCCGACGAGCAAGGCCCGTACGGCGCCTACGCGGCGGCTCTCGTGGAGCAGATCCGGGAGCCGGGCCTGACCCCCGACGAGGTGTTCTCTCAGACCCGCCTGCGGACCCACACGGCCACCGGCGGCCTCCAGACTCCCTGGCACGCCTCGAACCTCGGCACCGTGAATTTCGTGTTCTTCGAGGCCCGCGAGGCCGCCCGAGTGGAGGAGCGGCGCCCGCGCCGGCCGCTGCAGACCGACACGATCACGGCCGAGGAGGCCTACGCGGTCGCGGTCCAGCAAGATACGATCGAAGGGTACCAGACGTTCCTGCGCCGTTATCCCGACCATCGGCTCGCCCGCCGGGTCGTGGGTCTGGTGGCAGCCCGGCGCGAGGCCATCACCTGGCAGAGGTCCGTCGCCCGGGACACCCGCGAGGCCTACTGGACCTATGCTCGCCGTTATCCCAACGGCCCCCACGCGGCCGATGCGCGCCGCCGCCTCGCGCGGATCCGGGCGCCCTACGAACCACCCGTCGTCTTCGAGGAGGTGATCTACGAAGAGTTGCCGCCGCCGCTGCCGATCGTCGAGAGCGTGGAAATCGTCGAGGTCATCACCATCATCCGGGAGGCGCCCCCGCCGCCGCCGCCGCCGATCTACCTGCTTCCCGAGCGGGATTACGACGACGAGGTGTTCGTGGAGGTGGTCACAATGGCGCCGTCGCCGCCGCTTCCGGGCATCCTGCCGATCCCCGTCCCGATCCCGGTATCGGTGCGCGCCCTGCCGCCGCGCGTCTTCTATCAGCCGATCGCGCCGGTGACCCCTCTGGGGGCCGTGACGATCCCTGTGGCGCCACCGCCCGTGCTGGCTGCACCGGCTGTCATTCCGGGTGCGCCGCGTCAATGCCCGCCCCGGCCGGCCGCGACCGTGCCGACCGTCGCCAATCAGCCGGGCCTCACCGCACCGGTACAGCCGCTGCCCGTGGCGGCAGTGCCGCCGGCTCCGCCTCAAGCGCCGAATGGAACCCGCCCGGGAGCGACCCCGCGCCCGATCAGCCCTCGCCTTCCCTCGAGGCCGATCCCGATCACGAGCGCGCCGCCCGCGACCGCCGCGAGCCCCGGCACGCCAGCCGCGCAGCCTGCGACGCCCGAAGCGGGCGCCGGTCCATCCACGGCACCGGCTCCCGCGGCCCCGACCGCTCCTAGCCCAGGGCCGATCACAGCTCCCTCAACTCCGACCCCCGGTCCTGCCGTGGGGCAGACCCCGGCAGCGCCCGGTGCCGGTCCTGCGGCCGGTCAGCCGCCAGCCGCACCCGGCGCTGTACCGGGTGCCATTCCGAGCCCCGGCGCTTCTCCCAGCCCCGGCGCCGCGGGCGGTCAGCCTGCGGGCGCGCCGACCAGCCCCGTCCCTGCCCCGGGCCAACCTGCGAGCGCCCCCGGCGCCGCACCTGCGCCGACCCAGCAGCGTGAGACCCGCCCGACCGCCCCAGGCGGCCAGGCGCCGGCCCGGACACCCCCATCGCCCGGTGCCGGCGCTCAAACGCCGGCCCAGCCATCCCCGGCTCCAACCCAGGCTCCCTCGGCTACACCCGGCGGACGGCCGACAGCTCCCGACCCGGTGGCGAGGCCCGACAATGCCCCCGGCGCGGCAACCCCGACCCGCCCTGTCGGCCCTGCACCGGGCGCGGGTCCCACGGCCCCCGGCTCGTCTCCGTCACCCACCACGGCACCTCCCGCCGGCGCAGCGCCGGCCGAAACCAGACCCGCGGCCAGGCCCGAGACGAGATCGCCCGCCGAGAGGCCCGCGCCTCAAGGCGGCGCCGCGCCGGCTGCTCAACCCGGCACGGCGCCCGTGACCACGCCGCAGCCCCAGGACACCGCTCCGCCCGCCGGTGCGGGCGGCGACGCAGCGCGGCCAGTGGCTCCCCGCCCCGGCGCGTCGCCCGGTCGCCCCGAGGCGCCTGCAGGGGCAGAACCGAGGCCGGGGACAGCACCACCCTCCGAGCCCACGTCGTCGCCCAAGGCGGGGCACCGGCGGCGGAACGTCCGCCTCAAGGTCGTGCACCCGCAGGTGAGCGCCCGACTCAGGGCGGAGCGCCCGCCACGGAGCGTCCGGCTTCACCCGCCGTCACGCCGCCGCAAGTCAGACCCCTTCCGCAGCCGGGACCAGCCCCACGCCTGCCGGCCCCGGACTCACCCGTTCGGAATGCGCCGGCCCAAGGCGCACCGCCCAGCACGCTGACGCGGCCATCGGCGCCAGTGGTGGAGCAGCCGGCCCGTCCGGCGGAACGCGGCCAGCCCGGCGGACAATCACCGCCGGCATCGGCAGCACCGGCGCAGCGGCCAGCCGCTCCCTCTGGCCCCGACCCGCGGGAGCAGCGTCAGATCGAGCAGCGGCAACAGCAGCTGCTGGAACAGCGTCAACAACAGCAGATCGAGCAGCGGCAACAGCAGCAGTTGGAACAGCGCCAACAGCAACAGCAGGGGCGTCAGCAGGAGCAGCGCCAGATCGAACAGGAGCGTCAGCAGCAGCAGATCCAACAGCAGCGCCAGATCGAGCAACGCCAGCAGCAGCGCCAGATCGAGCAGCGGCAACAGCAGCAGATCGAGCAACGCCAGCAACTGCAACAGCAGCGTCAAATCGAGCAGCGGCAACAGCAGCAGCAGATCCAGCAGCAGCGCGCGATCGAACAACGGCAGCAACAGCAACTGCAGCAGCGCCAGATCGAGCAACAGCGTCAGCAGCGTAATTACCCAGCCCCTTGCGACGCAGGCGGATCGCTGATTCCCTGCCTTCATGGGCCGCAGTGATCTTGAGCGTCTGAGCAAGGAAGAGCTGATCGAGCTGGTGCTGCGGCTGCAGCGGCCGGA
>JAESFL010000559.1_pt1 | contig 24191 bp, 17 predicted proteins | sample 9269401 | NCBI WGS metagenome assembly JAESFL01 (sample SAMN14506025, study PRJNA617098) | algae metagenome | isolation source: Gloeocapsa sp. UFS-A4-WI-NPMV-4B04 and co-occurring heterotrophs from desert... | place: USA: Utah | collected 2006-10-01 | reverse complement strand
CTGTTCGAGCTCTTGCGACCACCTCCCGTAGGGCGCCCCTGCTGAGGGACGGTTTCGTCGAACCACAGAATGAACGGGCTTACCCTACGAGGTGAATCTAGCACAGAGTCAACACACAAGAATGACAGGTTTGCGGAGTGCGCGGCGGCGCGGGATGCGCTTCGCGGATGGGCGCGCGTTTGGGCCCCTGACGCACGGGATCAAGAACACCCTTGGCTTGTGGCGGCCTCCGTGCTAACTTTTCAGCGTTCGCGTTGGCCAAACGATCAGCGCGGGCCGCCCCCGCAGCGCCGCTGTCCCCGCAGGAGCCTTCCCCATGCCGAACCTGGACATCTCGTTCAACTTCACGCCCGCGCTGGTGCTCACCGCGCTGGTGTTCGATGCCGGGTTGGTGATGCTGGGCATCGCCATCGTGCGCCACATGCGCGAGCAGCGCCGCCCCGCCGCCGCCCCCGAGACGCAGGCCTCGTCCGTCTCCTCCCGCTGACACCCGTCCGCGCCTGAAGAAACGCCGTCCGGGCTGCCTGCCCGGACGGCTGAATTCGCATTCCACATCAGATTCTCTGAGGGCGTTGTGGGAACCCTCACCCGCACGACGATGTCATCCTGAGGGAGCCGCCGCTCAGTCCTCGCCAGGGGAACAATCCATGGCGGCGACCGAAGGATCTTGCCCGCTCATCGCGAAGCCGGCTCCCGTGCACCGGGTCTGCCCTCCCGCTTCGCACAGAAGATCCTTCGGGCGCGCCAGGAGTTCGTGCCGGATCGGGTTCCCGAGGCGCGCCCTCAGGATGACACCGTTGCGGTTCCAAACACCATCCCTCGATCCCCGCCTCCGCGCCCGGCTCGGCGCGCGGTCACCGGACGATCCGCATCAGCGCCCGGGCGCGGTGGCCCAGGGGAGCTCTAGGACGTAGTAGACGGTGGAGACGCCGTCGAAGGGGCGGATGAGCAGCACGCGGCCCACGGGAAGGTCCCGCCAGCGGCCCTCCGGCGTGCGGCCGTTGGTGGCGTACTCCACGATGTGCGTGATGCCTTCCCGCCGCGCGTACGCCTCGATGCGCCCCCTGCGCAGGTGGTCCAGGTAGTCCGCGTCGTTCACCAGCCCGTCCAGGTTGATGACGGGGTGCCGCGCGAAGAACCCGATGGCGCCGGCGTTGAACGAGCCGATGCGCGCGTCCGCGGGCAGGTTGGCGTTCGCCCACGCGACCACCTCCAGCTTGGGCGTCACGACCTCCGGCCGCGCCTCGTTCGCCAGGTACAGCACGAAGTTCCCAGCCAGCGCCGCCACCGCCGCCGGCCCGATCCAGGGCCGCAGCCGCGGAAGCCGCATCCGCAGCCACTGCACGACGAACGCGCCCGCGACGCCCATCCCCATCACCAGCAGCAGGTAGATGGGGATGAAGTACCATCCCGCCCCCGGGCCGCGCAGGTAGACGGGATACAGCGCCGCGAACGCGCAGAAGTGCAGCAGCGCGAACGCGTGCGGCACGCCGGGGCGCAGCAGGGGACGCAGGCGCCGCCGCAGGGTCCGCGCGGCACCGCGCCCGGCCGCCGTCCACGCCGCCAGCACGATCCCGACGATGCCCGACGCGGCCGGCGCGCCCACCATCAGCGGAAGGCCGGCGCGGGCGAGGACGGCGGTGTACAGGGGATGCAGCCAGCCGTACGCCAGCAGGATGGGCCCCGCCGCCACGTACAGCAGCCGCAGCAGGGTGATGCGGACGTTCTCCGCCAGCATGGCCAGGTGGCCGGCGCTCCACGGGCCCCCGGCGGCGTCCACGGCCTGCGCCGCGTACCACTCCTTGGCCGCCCCCGCGACCGGCATCACGTGTCCGAAGCGGGCCAGGTTCAGCGCCAGGTACACCGTCACCGGCAACGCCGCCAGCACACACAGGGGCGCAAGGCGCGCGGCGAGGGGCCGCACGGGCATCCGCCGCATCCGCCACGCGATCACGGGGATGGCGACGGCGGCCAGCAGCGCCGCGTCCAGCCGGGTGATCCCCAGCAGCCCCAGCAGCGCGCCCAGCCCCGCCGCCTGCGCCACGGACGGCGGCCGCTCCGCATCCCCAAATCCCCCGTGGTACACGGCCAGGGCGGACGCGAGGACGAGCGCGAACAGGGCGTTCTCCATCCCCGCCGTCTGGTGCGACACGAGCACGGGCGACAGCAGCCACACGGCCAGCACGCCCAGCGCGTCCCGCCGCCGCCCGAGCCACGCCCGTGCCGCCGCGTACAGCGCCAGCCCCGCGGCCAGGTTCACCAGCGCGGCGAGGGACAGGAATAGCCGGGCCAGCAGCATGGGCTCCGCGATGCCGAGGGCGGAGAAGACCCACGCCGCGCAGGCCAGGATCATCCCCCACAGCGGCTGGAATCCGTTCGTGGGATGGATGCCGTCGAAGCTGAAGCCGTTCCCCGCGGCGGCGTTGCGGGCGATCTGGAAGTAGTAGTACGAATCGTCCACGCGCAGCATGTACTGCGGCGACTGCAGCCACACGAACGCCAGGTGCAGCAGGGCGCCCAGGGCCGTGAGCGCCAGCGGCATCCGCCATCCACGCAGGCGGCGGGGCGGATGCGGATCGTGGAGCCTGTCGCGGGGGTGCGCGGGCGCGGGAGCGGTGGTCGTCATGGAGGGCGCGCGGGGGATGACGGGCGGTACGGCGGCAAGGTGGCACCGGCCCGCCGGGGCGCGCAAGACGCCGATTTCCACTTGCGCATCCCCCGCCGCGCGAACAGGTTCCGTGCGCCGCGCCGTCCCCCTCTCCCTCGCCGCCCGGAGCCGATTGCCCGCGTTTCGCACCGAGTCCCTGTCCGGCTGGGGCCGCCATCCCGTGCAGCAGGGCCGCGTGTACCGCCCCGAGTCGCGGGCGGAGGCGGCGGAGGTGCTGCGGGACGGCGGCGAGCGGAGCTTCGTGCCCCGCGGCCTGGGCCGCAGCTACGGCGACGCGGCCTTGAACGACGGCGGCGGCGTCCTGCTCGGGGTGCGGCTGAACCGGTTCCTGGACTGGGACGCGGAGGCCGGGATCGTCGAATGCGAGGCGGGCGTGAGCTTCGACGACCTGCTGCGCGTCCTGCTGGGCCGCGGCTGGTTTCCCGCCGTGACGCCGGGGACGCGCTTCGTGACGATGGGCGGGGCGGTCGCGTGCGACGTGCACGGCAAGAACCACCCGCGCGACGGCAGTTTCAGCCGGTGGATGGAAAGCCTCCGCCTGCTGCTCCCCTCCGGCGAGACGCTGGCCTGCTCCCCGGCGGAGAACGCGGACGTCTTCCATGCCACGACGGGCGGGATGGGGCTCACGGGGATGGTGCTCTCCGCGCGCTTCCGGATGCGGCGCGTGGAATCCGCCTGGGTGAGGGAGGACGTGCGCCGCACCCGCGACCTGGACGGCGCCATGGAGGCGATGGAGGGCGAATCCGGCGCGCCGTATCGCGTGGCGTGGATCGACTGCCTGTCGCGCGGGGCGGCGCTGGGCCGGTCCGTCGTCCGGCGCGGGGACCACGCGCCCGCGGATGCGCTGCCGGCGTCCGTGCGCGATCCCCTGGCGCTCCCGTCGCGGCGGGGCGTGCCGCTTCCCGCGCGGCTGGCGTCGCCGTTCCTGCGCCGGGCGTCCATGCGCGCCTTCAACGCCGTCTACCACGCGGCCCACGGGGACGGGGAGGGGAAGCTGCTGGACGCCGCGTCGTTCTTCTATCCCCTGGACGCGGCGCGGGACTGGAACCGGATGTACGGCCCGCGCGGCTTCGTGCAGTACCAGTTCGTGCTGCCGCCGGAGTCGGCGCGCGCGGGGCTGCGGACGGTGCTGGAGTTGCTGTCCGGCTCCGCGCATCCGGGCTTCCTGGGCGTGCTGAAGCGGATGGGACCCGCGGGCGAGGGGCTGCTTTCCTTTCCCCGCGAGGGATGGACGCTGGCCGTGGACCTTCCCGTCGCCGCGGGGCTGGAGGCGCTGCTGGGGACGCTGGACCGTGCGGTGCTGGACCACGGCGGGCGCGTGTACCTGGCCAAGGACGCGCACCTGGACGCCGCCGTCTTTGCGCGGATGTATCCCGCGGCGGACCGGTTCCGCGCCGTGAAGCGCCGGCTGGATCCCGCGGGGCGGCTGTCGTCGTCGCTGGCGCGGCGGGTGGGGCTGGCGGATGGCTGACCCGCGTGTGGACGCCGTCGTGGTGCTCGGTGCCACCTCCGCCATCGGGCGGGCGGTGGCGGCGGAGATGGCGCCGCGCGTCCGCCGCCTGGTGCTCGCCGCGCGGGACGGGGACGGGGCCCGCGCCATCGCCGCGGACCTGCGCGTGCGGCACGGGACGGTCGTATCCACCGTGGCGTTCGAAGCCCTGGACTTCGCATCCCACGCGGCCGCGGCGGATGCGTGCCTGGACGCGGCCGGGCCGGGCGCCGTGGGCATCGTCCTGTGCCTGGGCCACCTGGGCGAGCGCGGCGCGGGGGTGGACCACGGGGAGGCGATGCGCATCATCCAGGTGAACTTCACGGCGTGCGTGTCGCTGCTGGAGGCGTTCGCGGGGCGGATGGAGGCGGGGCGCGGCGGATGGATCTGCGCGCTCTCCTCCGTGGCGGGCGACCGGGGGCGGCAGAGCAACTACCTGTACGGCGCGGCCAAGGGCGGACTGACGGTGTACCTGGACGGCCTGCGCAACCGCCTGCACCCCGCCGGCATCCCCGTGGTGACGGTAAAGCCGGGCTTCGTGGACACGCGGATGACGTACGGCCGCCCGGGCGTCTTCCTGGCCGCGGCGCCGGAGACGGTGGCGAAGGCCGTGCGCGCGGCCGTGGAGGGGCGGCGGCACACGGTGTACGTCCCCTTCTTCTGGCGCCCGGTGATGTGGATGATCCGATCCCTCCCCGAGGCCATCTTCAAGCGCATGAAGCTGTAGCCGCGCCGATCCGTCGATCCTCATCCACCGCCGCCCGTCCGAATGCCTGCTCCGCGCACCGCTCCGCCCGTCTCCGCACCCGCCGCCGTGCCCGTGGCCCCGCCGGCCATGCGCGCGCCGCTGCTGCGGTTGCTGCGGCCGGAGCAGTGGGTCAAGAACGGCTTCGTGCTGGCGCCGCTGGTGTTCGCGGGGGCCTTCCGAGATTCGCCGTCGATCGGACGCGCGGCGTTCGCGACGCTGCTGTTCTGCGCGGCGGCGTCGCTGGCGTACGTGATGAACGACCTGCGCGACGTGGCGGACGACCGGCGGCACCCGGTCAAGCGCCTCACCCGTCCCGTGGCCGGCGGCGCCCTGACCGTGGGCCGCGCCCGTGCGGCGGCGGCCGTGCTGGCCCTGCTGGTGCTGGCGGGCGGATTGTTCATGCCCACCGTGGGCGGCGTGATCGCGCTGTACCTGGCGATCAACGTCGGCTACAGCCTGGGATTGAAGCGGGTTCCCGTCGTGGACCTGTTCTGCGTTGCGTCCGGATTCGTCCTGCGGGTGTGGGCGGGGGCCGAGGCCGTGCGCGTGCCGCTTTCCACGTGGATGCTGGTTACGACGCTGTGCCTGGCGCTGTACCTGGCCGCGCTCAAGCGCCGGCAGGAGATCCGCGCGACGACGGGGGGCGGGGGACGGCACGTGCTGGGCGCGTACTCGCCCGACCTGCTGGAGCGCTATGCGCAGACGGCCGCGTGCGGCGCCATCGTCTTCTACGCGCTGTGGGTGGTGGACGTGCGCCCCCAGCTGGCGCTGACGATTCCCGCGGTGCTCTTCGGCTTCTTCCGCTACGCCTACCTCGTGGAAGCGCGCGGCGAGGGCGAGAGCCCCACCGACACGCTCTGGCGCGACCTCCCGCTCCTGCTCACGATCGCGCTCTGGTCGGCGATGTGTGTGTGGGCGATGTGGTAGGGCGGGGAAGTGCGAAAGTGCGAAAGTGCGAAAGTGCGAAAGTGCGAAAGTGCGAAAGTGCGAAACCGGCGGAGGGGGATGGTCGTATCAGCGGAGGACCTCATCCACCGTCTCCCATCTTCCTGAGCCACAGTTCCGACGTCATGAATGAATCCTCTAGTAAACGCATGAGCATACGGCTGATCGGATCGGTACTGGCGTCTCTCTCGCTGCTGGCGGCGGCGCCCGCGCAGGGGCAGAACGGGGGCGAGCGCTTCGACATGGCGCTGCTGCGCCCGGCCGTGCTGGAGTACACGTTCAAGGCGCAGGGCAACCCCGTCGGCCGCTCCACGTCCACGCTGTCGCAGGACGGCCCCGGGTGGAAGTCGCTGCTGGAGCTGCAGTTCGGCGCCGTGCAGCAGACCATCACGGCCCGCTGGGGCGCGGACTGGGCGCCGGCCGACTACGCGGAGACGTACGCCGGCCCCTTCGACGGCCGTGCGGACGTCAAGCTGGAGAACGGCCGGCTGACGGGCTCGGCGGCCATGCCCCCGCAGGCGGGCGGCAACAAGACGTTCGATGCCGCGACGGTGCCCGGCGCCGCGTGGAGCATGATGGACGAGGTGATGCTCTCCACCGCGGACCTGGCGGAGGGAAAGACGTTCGTCATCCCCGTGTTCAACACCAGCACGGGCACCGTGGACCCGGTCACCTTCACGGTGGGCGCGGTGGAGAGCGTGACCGTTCCCGCGGGCACCTTCCAGGCGTACCGCGTGGGAGCCACGGGCGGATCGTCGCCCCTGACGATGTGGCTGCGCGCGGACGGGCCGCACATCCTCGTCCGGCAGGAACTCGTCCGGCGTCCGCTGGTCTCCGAGCTGACGGCGATCCGGTAGGGCCCTCACCCGGCTCGTTCCTCGCCACCCTCTCCCGCAAACTGCGCGGGAGAGGGTATACACCCCAGCCCCTGCCGGATGGCAGGCATCGGGGGCGATGCAGTTCTCCCCCTCTCCGCGAGGAACGAGCGGGGAGGGGGCCGGGGGAGGGGCGCCCCGCCGGTGCACGGTGTCCGCTGACCGGCACACCGCATCCCCGCTCCCCTGCCGCCGTTTCCCATCATCCACCTTGCTAAAAAACCCGCAGTGCCCCCAAACTACACGCGTTCCCGCATCCACACCGCGTTCTTTTCCCCTCACCAGAAGGGCCGCATGATTCCACCTCCCGTTCGAACCCTGGCCGCCGCGCTGGCACTGGCGGCCTTTGCGCCGCCGCTGGCGGCGCAGCAGGTGAACGTTCCCTTTGAGACCTATCGCCTGGAAAACGGGCTGCGGGTGATCCTGGCGCCGGACCCGGCGACCCCCGTGGTGGCCGTGAACCTGTGGTTCGACGTCGGCAGCCGGAACGAGCGCGCGGGGCGCACCGGCTTTGCCCACCTGTTCGAGCACATGATGTTCGAGGGCTCGGAGAACGCGCCCAAGGGCGAGCACACCCGCCTGCTGCGGGCCGCCGGCGCCACCAACCTCAACGCCTCCACGGGCGAGGACCGCACCAACTACTACGCGGTCATGCCCCCCAGCCGGATGAACCTGGCCCTGTGGCTGGAGGCGGACCGCATGCGCTCGCTGCAGGTGACCGAGGCGCAGCTGCGCAACCAGCAGGAGATCGTCAAGGAGGAGCGGCGCCTGCGCGTGGACAACGCCCCGTACGGCCTGTCGCTGAACCGCGCCCGCACCAGCGCCGTGTACAACGCGGAAAGCTGCTTTCCGTACTCGCACGACATCATCGGGTCCATGGCGGACCTGGACTCGGCGCAGATCACGGACGTGCAGCAGTTCTTTCGCACCTACTACGCGCCCAACAACGCCACGCTCACGCTCGTGGGCGACTTTCAGCCGGCGCAGGCGCGGCAGCTGATCCAGCAGTACTTCGCGGGGATCCCCTCCGCGCCCGCGCCGCCCCCGGTCACCTGCGAGAACCCGTTCCGCGACCTGCCGCGCCGCGACACCATCCAGGACGCCAACGCGCCCCTGCCGGCGTTCATGGCGTCGTACGGCGCCGTGCCGGTGGGGCACCGGGACAGCTACGCGCTGGAGCTGCTGGGCACCATCATGGGCGGGGGCAGCAGCTCGCGCCTGAACCAGCGGTTGGTCAAGCAGGAGCGCGCGGCCTCGTTCGCCGTGCTCTTTCCGGACCTGCGCCGCGGGCCGGGGATCATGCTGTTCTACCTGCGCGCCAACCAGGGCGTGGACGCCGGCCGGCTGGAAAGCCTGCTGGACGAGGAGCTGGCCACCCTGCTGCGCGACGGCGTGACGGACGCGGAGCTGGAGCGGGCCAAGAACCAGCAGCGCGCCGGCTTCATCCGCGAGCTGCAGACGGCCATGGGGCGCGCGGAGACGCTGCAGCAGTACACGCTGTACTTTGGCGACCCGGCCACCATCCGCACGGCCCTGGACCCGTACCTGGCCGTCACCCGCGACGACGTGCTGCGCGTCGCGCGGCAGTACCTGCGCCCGGACAACCGCGCCGTGGTGGTCACCCTTCCCGGCCGCGCCCAGTGAGGAGGCTCGTGATGAAGCTCAACCCGTTCCGCTTCGCCGCGCCGGCGCTCCTGGCCCTGGGCGCCGCGCTCCCGGCGGCCGCGCAGCAGCAGCCGCCCGCGCCGCTCCCCGCGCAGCCCGTCCGCTTTCCCGCTTACAACGAGACCACGCTTCCCAACGGGATGCGGCTGATGGTGGTGGAGAACCACGCGCTCCCCGTGGCCAACGTGGACCTGTACGTGCGCTCCGGCAACGCGTCGGACCCGCAGGACAAGCTGGGGCTGGCGCAGATGACGGCGGCCCTGCTGGACAAGGGCTCGCCCACCCGCACGGCCGTGCAGATCGCCGAGACGGTGGAGGGCGTGGGCGGCAGCATGGGCGCGTTCTCCGGCTCCGACAACCTGACGCTGAGCGTGGGCGTGCTGAGCGACCAGCTGCCCCTCGCGTTCGAGCTGCTGAGCGACGCGGCCTTGCGCCCCACCTTTCCCGAGGCGGAGCTGGAGACGTCGCGGGCGCAGCAGGTGGCGGGGCTGCGCGCCTCGCTGGGGCAGCCGGCCACGCTGGCCACGCGCATGTTCGAGCGCCAGGTGTACGGCCAGGCCCATCCCTACGGCCGCCACCGCACGCCCGCCACGGTGGGCGCCCTGACCCGTGACGACGTGGTGGCGTTCCACCGCACGCACTTCGTCCCCGCCAACGCGCTGCTCGTGGTCTCGGGCGACGTCACGCCGGCGCAGGCGCAGGAGATGGCGCGCCGCTGGTTCGGCGAGTGGACGGGCGGCCCGGCCCCGGCGGACGCGTTCACGCCCCCGCCGGCGCGCGCGCGGTCGGAGATCTTCCTGGTGCACCGGCCGGGCTCCGTGCAGTCGTCCATCTACGTGGGCCATCCCGCCCTCTCCGCGGACGACCCGGACTACTACGCCGTGCAGGTGCTCAACATGGTGCTGGGCGCCAGCGGCGACTCGCGGCTCGAAGAGGTGCTGCGCGGGGCGCACGGGTGGACGTACGGCGCCCGCTCGCGCTTCAACCGGGTGCTGGGCGGCGGCACGTACCTGGCCAGCACGGACGTGCGGGTGGCGGTGACGGACAGCGCCCTGGCGGAGCTGATGGTGCAGCTGAACCGCATCCGCAGCGAAGCGGTGCCGCAGGCGGAGCTGGACCGCGCCAAGAGCTACCTGGTGGCCTCGTTCCCCGGCTCGGTGGAGACGCCGCAGGCGGCGGCGGCCACGCTGGCCAACACGCGCCTGCTGGGGCTGCCGGCGGAGCACCTGACCAGCTATCCGCAGCGCATCGCGGCCGTCACGGCGGCGGACGTGCAGCGGGTCGCGGGCGAGTACCTGCACCCCGACCGCGCCGTCATCGTGGTCGTGGGCGACGCCACGCAGGTCATGGAGCGGCTGCGCCCCATCGCGCCCGTGTCCCTGTTCAACGTGGAGGGCGCGCCCATCGACGCCGCGTCGCTGCAGGCCCCCGCGCAGCCGTAGCCCTTCGCGGCGGCAGGATGGACCGAAGCCCCACCCGGCGCCGTGCCGGGTGGGGCTTCGTTCGTGATGGTGGAGGCGGATTCCGAACGTCAGGTGTCCGCGCGTGGCGGCTGCTCGCGAGGTGATACCGAATCTCAGAATTCTGCGTGCATTCGGATCAGGATGGATGACGCGGAGGACGCGGAGACAAACGGAGAGGACGCGGATGTGCGATGCCGGGGGAGGGGTGAGGCGGAAGGAGATACAAAAGATAAGGGGGCGGATCGCTCCGCCCCCGGGTGGAACCTACTACCCCGTCTGGCGAGGGTTCAGATCCGCTCTGAATGTAGACAATGAGGCCAATGCTGTCAATCCGAAAACGAAGGCCCGCTCCCTCGGGGGGAGCGGGCCTTTCGTTCAACCTGGGACCGGCGTGGCTCAGCGGTGCGAGGTGCCCCAGCGACGGTGGAAGTCGTCGTGGGCGGACTTGCACTCGGAGCGCACCTGCACCTGCCAGCGCACGTCCAGCGGACGCTGCGCGGCGCGCTCGCGGCAGCGGCGGTCGTGCGAGTAGTGGAATTCGCGGTGCGCCTGGTCGTACGAGCCGCCGCTGGTGCGGCTGCGGTTGCGGTTGTACGTGTCGTACGTCTCGTAGCGGCCGGTGCGGCTGTCGTAGCGCTCCCAGCGGCTGCGGTCGTTGTTGTAGCGGCAGTTGGCCGCCGTGTTGTGCGGGTTGCCCTGGCCGCGGCACCACCCCGGCGGCACGCGGCGCTGCGACGACGTGCGGCGGTCGTTCCGGTCGTCGTCGCGCCGGTCGTCGCGGCGCTCGAAGCGGGGACGGTCGTCGTCGTCATCGTCGTCACGATCTCGGTCGCGGTCGCGCTGCTCGTAGCGGTCGCGGTCGTTGTCGCGCTGCTTCTTGCCGTTGCCCTGCGCCTCGGCCGGGACGGACCCGAGCGCCGCCACCAGGGCGAACGCGAGGGCAAGGTTGAACGTGGTCTTCATCTGCGTGTGGCTCCGTGTTCGGTGTAGTGCATCCGAATCTCGGGACTGCAGACGAGCAACGACGGTGCCAAGTCACGAATCCACAATCACCTAGCAGATATGCGGATGTTTTTGGCCTCTGCTACCGTCACAGCACCCGGCCCGTCCTCCCGGGGGGACGGGGTACGTCCCGCGAGCGGCACACGTGTACGATCGGCATCTCTGGGGGATGAGGAGGACGCAGCCGGGGCGGGAGCGAGCCCGGTGCGACGAGTGGCCGAACGTGCCCGTATCCTCATCCACTGCAACACGTTCCGTGATTCGTGCCCCAGGGGGCTGCTCACCGATGGAACGCGGGGCGGGACACACGATTCGAACGGACGTTCGCCCTTGCCCCTGTATGCAGTATACACCTAGAATGACGCCCACTTTCCCCGCGACCCTCCGGCGTGCGAACACACCTGGAGAGCGGCGATCCAGCCGGTGCTAAAAAAGCTGAATCCCGCGCCCCGTCGCATCCCTCGCAACGACTTCAGGAGAAGCACATGAAGCGTGCGTTGTCCGCTCTCGCGCTGGCGGCCGTGGCGGCCGCCTGCTCGCAGGGGCAGGCGCGGCCCGCCGACCGTCCGGCGCCCCAGGGCGCACCGCAGCGGCCGGCGGAGCCGTTCCCGTCCACGTACCGGCCCCTGCCGTCCACGGCCACGGTCATCCGCGGGGGCACCGTCATGACCGCCGCGGGGCAGGTCATCCCCAACGGCCAGGTGCTGATGGTGAATGGCCGCATCGCCGCCGTGGGCCAGACGGTGGATGCGCCGGCCGGCGCCGTGGTCGTGGACGCCACCGGCAAGTGGGTCACGCCGGGCGTCATCGACACCCACTCGCACCTGGGCGCGTTCGGCACCCCGGGCGTGCAGGCGCACTCCGACGGCAACGAGGCCACCAACCCCAACACCGCGGAGGTGTGGGTGGAGCACTCGGTGTGGCCGCAGGACCCGGGCTTTACGCGGGCGCTGGAGGGCGGCGTGACCTCCATGCAGATCCTTCCCGGCAGCGCCAACCTGTTCGGCGGGCGCAGCGTCACGCTCAAGAACGTCCCCAGCCGCACGGTGCAGGGGATGAAGTTTCCGGGCGCGCCGTACGGGCTCAAGATCGCGTGCGGCGAGAACCCCAAGCGCGTGTACGGCCAGCGCGGCGGCCCCAGCACCCGCATGGGCAACGTGGCGGGCTACCGCACGGCGTGGATCCGCGCGGCGGACTACCGGCGGCGGATGGACCGCGGCGGCAGCAGCGGCGGCGCATCGGGCGGATCGGCGGGATCGGGCGAGTCCGGCGGATCGGGATCGGGCGGCTCCGGCGGCACGCCGCCCAGCCGGGACCTGGAGCTGGAGACGCTGGCGGGGGTGCTGCGGGGCGAGATCCTCGTCCACAACCACTGCTACCGTGCGGACGAGATGGCGCAGATGATCGACATCGCGCGCGAGTTCGGCTTTCGCATCCGCTCGTTCCACCACGGGGTGGAGGCGTACAAGATCCGCGACCTGATGGCGCGCGACAGCATCTCCGGCTCGCTGTGGGCGGACTGGTGGGGCTTCAAGATGGAGGCGCTGGACTTTACCCGCGCCAACGTCGCCATGGTGCACCAGGCCGGCGCCCGCGCCATCGTGCACTCCGACGACCCCACGGGCATCCAGAAGCTGAACCAGGAAGCCGCCAAGGCCATGCAGGCCGGGCGCGAGGCGGGGATCGAGGTGTCGGAGAACGACGCGCTGCGCTGGATCACGGCCAACGCGGCCTGGGCCCTGGGGATCCACGAGCAGGTGGGGACGCTGGAGCCGGGCAAGCAGGCGGACGTGGTCATCTGGTCGCACAACCCGTTCAGCGTCTACGCCCGCGCGGACCGCGTGTACATCGACGGCGCGCTGCTGTTCGACCGGATGGACCCGTCGCGACGGCCCCAGACGGACTTCGAGGTCGGCATCTTTCCGGGGGAGGCTTCCAATGACTAAGGGCTTGATCGCCGCCGCGGCCGCCGCGGCGCTGGCCGCCGCCCCCGCGGCCGCGCAGACCATCGCCATCACGGGGGGCACGGTGCACCCCATCTCGGGGCCGGCCATCCCCAACGGCACGGTCATCATCCAGAACGGCCGCATCACCGCCGTGGGCGCGGGCGTGGCCATCCCCGCGGGGGCCGTGCGCATCGACGCCACGGGCAAGACGGTCACGCCGGGGCTGTTCGAGTCCTCCACCAACATGGCGCTGGTGGAGGTGGGGGCCGTGGATGCCTCCGCCGACTTCCAGTTCGACGACGACGAGGACCAGGTGGCGGCGGCCTTCAACGTGGCCGACGGCATCAACCCCCGGTCCATGGTCATCCCCGTCACCCGCATCGCCGGCATCACCACGGTGGTCAGCCGGCCGTCCGGCGGGCTCATCGCGGGGCAGGGGCTGGCGTTCGACCTGGTGGGCAACCGGGTGGAGGACATGGCCATCCGCTCGCCCATCGCCATGTTCGGCTCCGTGAGCGAGAGCGAGCAGGAGGCGGCGGGCGGCGGCACGCGCGGCGGCCTGTTCATGCGCCTGCGCGAGGTGCTGGAGGACGCGCGGGTGTGGGCCCGCAACCCCCAGGCGTTCGAGCGGGGCGAGACGCGCCAGTTCTCCGTGAGCCGGCTGGACCTGGCAGCCCTGCAGCCCGTGCTGCGGGGGGAGATGCCCCTGGTGCTGGAGGCGCACCGCGCCAGCGACATCCAGACGGCCCTGCGCATCGCCGACGAGTACGACCTCAAGCTGATCATCGCCGGCGGCACGGAGGGGTGGATGGTGGCCGACGACCTGGCCCGGGCGCGCGTGCCCGTGCTGGTGAAGGTGCTGCGCAACCTGCCGGAAAGCTTCGAGTCGCTGGGCGCGCGCTACGACAACGCGGCGATGCTGCGGCGCGCGGGCGTGCAGGTGGCCATCACCACGGGGGAGACGTTCCGGGCCTTCAACCTGCGCCAGGAAGCGGGCAACGCCGTGGCGTACGGGCTTCCGTACGAGGAGGCGCTGCGGGCCGTGACGCTGTATCCCGCGCAGATCTTTGGCGTGGCGGACCGCTACGGCACCCTGGAGCCGGGCAAGGTGGCCAACGTGGTCGTGTGGGACGGCGACCCCCTGGAGCTGCTGACGAACGTGGAGCACGTGATCATCCGCGGGCGCGAGGTGCCCCTGGAGAGCCGCGAGACCATGCTCCGCGACCGCTACATGAACCTGGACGAGAACGTGCGCACGTACCGCCGTCCCTGACCGGCATCGGCACGCCGCACGACGGACGAAGCGCCCCCGCGGAACGGTTCCGCGGGGGCGCTTTTCCTTGATTTCGCGTGCATTCCGCCACCGTGCGGACCCACTTTCCGCCAGCACTTCCGCGATCCGAAAAGCTGTGTTATGCTCTGTTCACTGCGATTACTTTGCACGGTGATGGGAGGCGGGGGTGAGCGGGAGGGACGATGAAGACGAGGAGTGGCTTCCGGTGCTGCCGCCGGCGTACGCCGCGGCGAGAGCCCGGCATGCGCTGGCGCGGGAGGAAGCCTACGTAGTCGCGCGGGATCACGCCGTCGAGAAGGGAGTCTGCGGGCCGGACCTCCGCATCACGGACCTGGATGAACGTGCGCTGGATGTGTGGGGCCGCGCGTGGCGCGGGAGCCATCCATCCGGCGCAGGTAGCTGGCGGTGGCCGTCATTGCTGGAGCAACTGCCGCATCGCGCGGCGGTCCTGCCCATCGCCATCTGGTACGGAGATGACCTGTGCGGCTTGGCGCTGGGGCAGGCGTCGCGGCGGCGCTTCAACGGATCGCGGCACACGATCACACTGACGCACGTGGAACGCAGACCTGAACCACCCGACGTCCCGTTGCGGGGACACATCGTCTCGATCGCGGCGGAGGTGGCACTGCAGTATGGTCTCGCGATGGGTGCACGGCGACTGCGCCTGCGAAGTCCCGATCGCAGGCTGCTGAGCTACTACGAACGGTTCGGATTTCTACCCGCCTGGAAAGGGCAAATACCGGTCTTTTGCGAACGGGAGGTGTAAAGATGAGGATTTTGACCGCGGTTTCTCCGGTGAGCCCGAGAGTGCCCGGGGCACCAGGGTTTCTCGTGCGGCTGCGTAACTGGCTGCTGGATCTGGATGACTACGAACTGACGCGCGAGGAGGCGCGCAGGCGCATGCGCAGCCGGCCGGGTCTGTTCGCGTCGATGTCCCCGGAAGACCTCGAGTACCTGCGCAACTATGACGGACCCGAGAACTCGGGCCCGCCGCTCACCCGGCGGGAGCGGCGCGACCTGGAGCGACGGATCGCCGCGCGGAACCGGTAGGACCTGCGCCCCGCGGACCCATGCGTCCGCGGGGCGTTCTTCGGTTCCGGGCCGGAGACGATGGCGGGGAACCGTGCTACGCGCGGGTGCGGCAATCTTGCACGCGCGCGGCGTACGCGCGTGTGCACGCGCGGGCTGGCGGAAACGGCGTCCGCAGCGTACTTTGTCGGCCCAATCACGCCCCCGTTCGCGGGGCACCGGACCGCCCTTGCGGGGTAGTACATCCGCGGCGCCTAAACGCGCTCAAGGCAACGACTTCCCTGACGGTTCCCAGAGCATAGATGTCCGACGACTTCACGCCCGATACGCCCGGGCAGGACGACGGCGACGAGCCCATCCAGCCGGGCGCGCCCGTTTCGCGCGTCATGCCGCGGCTCATCGAGGACGAGATGCGCGAGTCGTTCATCGACTACTCGATGAGCGTGATCGTACAGCGCGCCCTTCCCGACGTGCGCGACGGGCTCAAGCCGGTGCACCGCCGCATCCTGTACGCCATGCAGGAGGCCGGCCTCATCCCCACGCGCCCGTACAAGAAGTGCGCGACGGTGGTGGGCGACGTGCTGGGCAAGTACCACCCGCACGGCGACTCGTCCGTGTACGACGCCCTCGTGCGCATGGTGCAGGACTTTTCCCTGCGCTACCCGCTCATCGACGGGCAGGGCAACTTCGGCAGCATCGACGGCGACGCGGCGGCGGCGTACCGGTACACGGAGTCGCGCCTGGCGCCCCTGGCCGGCGAGCTGCTGGCGGACATCGACAAGGAAACCGTCGACTTCGCCCCCAACTACGACGACCGGCTCACGGAGCCGCGCGTGCTCCCGTCGCGCTTTCCCAACCTGCTGGTGAACGGCAGCAGCGGGATCGCGGTGGGCATGGCGACGAACATCCCCCCGCACAACCTGCGGGAGGTGGTGAACGCCTGCGTGCACCTGATCGACAACCCCGACGCCACCTGGGAGGACCTGCACCAGTTCGTGCGCGGCCCCGATTTTCCCACGGGCGGCGTGATCTACGGGCGCGACGGCATCACCGAGGCGTACGAGACCGGGCGCGGCCGCGTGGTGCTGCGGGCGCGGGCGGAGATCGAGGAAAAGGACGGCGGACGCGGCGGCGAGCGCATCATCATCACCGAGGTGCCGTTCCAGGTGAACAAGTCGCGCGTCATCGAGCACATCGCCGAGCTGGTGCGCGACAAGAAGATCGAGGGGATCTCGGACCTGCGCGACGAGAGCGACCGGCGCATCCGCGTGGTCATCGACCTCAAGCGCGACGCCATCCCCCACATCGTGCTCAACCAGCTGTACAAGCACACGCAGCTGCAGAGCACCTTTGGCGTGATCATGCTGGCGCTCTCCGGCGGGGTGCCCAAGGTGATGGGGCTGCGCGAGATGCTGCACCACTTCGTGCAGCACCGCCACCAGGTGGTCCGCCGCCGCGCCGAGTACGAGCTGCGCAAGGCGCGCGAGCGGGAGCACATCCTGGAAGGCCTCAAGATCGCCGTCGATCACATCGACGAGGTGATCGCCATCATCCGCGGCAGCGAGACCACGGCCGAGGCGGGCGGGGCCCTGCGCTCGCGCTTTGGGCTCAGCGACCGGCAGAGCGACGCCATCCTCAACATGCGCCTGGCGCGCCTGACGGGGCTGGAGATCGAGCAGCTGGAGGCGGAGCTGAGCGAGGTGCGCGCCACCATCGCCGACCTGACGGACATCCTGGGCAACGAGGAGCGCCGCCGGGGGATCATCAAGGACGAGCTGACCGAGGTCGCCGACAAGTACGGCGACGAGCGGCGCACGGAGATCCTGGGGATGACGGGGTCCTTCTCCATCGAGGACCTGATCCCCGACGAGGAGATGGTGATCACCGTCTCGCACAGCGGCTACATCAAGCGCGTGCCCAGCGACACCTACCGGGCGCAGTCGCGGGGCGGGCGCGGGATCGAGGGGATGAAGACCAAGGAAGAGGACTGGGTGGAGCACCTGTTCCTGGCCAACACCCACGACTACCTGATGTTCTTCACCCGCGACGGCCAGTGCTACTGGCTCAAGGTGCACGAGATCCCCGTGGGCTCGCGCAACTCGCGGGGCAAGCCCGTGGTGAACCTGATCAACATCGCCAGCGACGAGAAGATCGCGGCGCTGGTGCCCGTGCGGGAGTTCCGCCACGACCGCTCGCTGATCTTCGTCACGCGCAAGGGCGTGATCAAGAAGACGTCGCTGGCGGCCTACGGCAACCCGCGCCGGGTGGGGCTGAACGCCATGAACGTGCTGGAGGGCGACGAGCTCATCAGCGTGCAGCCGGCGGACGGCGCCTGCGACGTGGTGCTGGCCACGCGCGACGGCATGGCCATCCGCTTCGAGGAGGGCAACGTCCGCGAGATGGGGCGCGCTACCACGGGCGTGCGCGGCATCACGCTCATGGGCGACGACGTGGTGATCGGGATGGTGGTGACCAAGCCGGGCTCGTCGCTGCTCGTCGTCAGCGAGCTGGGGATGGGCAAGCGCACGGCCCTGGAGGCCTACCGCTGCCAGCGCCGCGGCGGCAAGGGCGTCATCAACCTGCGCACGGGCGACAAGACGGGGCGGGTGGTGGCCATGAAGGAGGTGCACGCGGGCGACGAGCTGATGATGATCACCCGCCAGGGCGTCATCATCCGCACGCCGGTGGACCAGATCCGCATCATCGGCCGCAACACGCAGGGGGTGCGGCTCATCAACCTGGGCGCCAAGGACGCGGTGATGGACGTGGCCCGCGTGGTGAACGAGGACGAGGAGCCCATGGCCATCCTGGACGCCGTCCCCGAGGGCCAGGAGGTCGTGGACAGCACGGCCCTGGAGGAGGTGCTGGGGATCGAGCCGGACGACGACGAGGACGCGGGCGACGAGCCCGACGACTTCCTGGAGGAGGACGAGGGCCCCGACTCCGTGGACGAGCTGCTGGACGACGACGTCTGAGCGGATCGGCGGATGGAGGTGGATGAGGTAGATGGATAGCGAACGGGGCGGCAGCGATGCCGCCCCGTTTGCGTTGGGTGGGATTCGCGTTCGGCACTTCGCCCGCGTGAAAACTCGTCCTCGCCGGCAGCCGGCTTCGTGCCCTGGACCAGCATCGCGACGGAGCGGCTGAAGCCGCCGCAACGACTGCGGAAAGCCTCGCAAACTGCGCGAGGCTTCAACTGCGGAACGTCACCCGGTCAGGCAGCCGACCTCACCGGTTCGATGCCGCGCCTTCGGCTTCCGCTTCGTCTCGAGGGGTGCTCTCGCCGGCAGTCCATCCGGGAGGGGCGGCGAGGGCCTGGGGAGCGCGGGGCGCGGTGCGGGGGCGGTGGAAGGTGACGCTCACGGAGGCGGCGCCGAACACGCTGGTGAACGACTCGTCGTCATCGTACCGCCTGCGGCGTCCCTGCCCCACGACCAGCGCGAGCGCGGGAACGACCGTCCGCCGCGCTCCCCGGTGCTCCATCCCCACGGCCTGCACCATCGCCACGAAGTGCCCGCGGCTCTGGCCGTTGGGCGAGTGGCCCGCGTGCAGGAACACGCCCGGGTTCCACAGCAGGCGCCGCCCATCCCCCAACCCGATGTCGTAGCGGCCGTAGAGCTGATGGTTGGTCCATCCGATCGCCGGGATGCCTACCCGCACGCCCACGCCGTACGCACGGGCGGAATCGGCGTTCAGCTGCTTGTATCCCTCCACGTACGGGAAAATTCCGTTCACCCCCGCGCCCAGCGAGTACGGCCGCTCGCCCGCCGACCCGTACGTGTACAGGGCATCTACGCTGGGGATGGAGTGGCTGCAGTCATCCGCGCACTCCAGGGACCAGAACCACCCCGTCTCGTCACCCGGCGCGGTGGTCAGGGAGCCCTGCACGGTGAAGGAGCTGCCGGGGTGCACCTGGGCGGACCGCACGGTCCCGAACGAGGTGCAGCCGGCACCCGCGGCACCGAAGAGGACGACGGCCAGGGCACGGACGCGTGCGAGCATGGATGGGTGGAGTGGAAGGGCGTTCCGGAGGGATGGTGGGAGCCTCCCATCCACCCGCGAGGCGGAGGAAGGTTCCCTGTGTCGCAGGCGGACGGCTCAGCCCAGCACGATCGTCCACCCCGGCATGCCCGGCAGTTCCGCGGACGCGCCGGCCATCCACCGCCGCGCGTCCGCTGCCGCTGCCGACGCGTAGATGCGCGGGTCCACGAGCTCGATCTCCGCGCGGCGGCGGCGGCGCGGGGGCGGCCGGCGGCGGGTGCGCGCCCGGGCCCGCGCGCGGGCGGCGGCCGCGGCGCGCTCGGCTTCCGCGATGGCGGCGGGCGAGCCGGGGCGCGGGCGGATCGGCTGGTCGGTGATGGCCTTGGCCGCCAGGTCCGCCACCCGCGCGCGCACCTGGAGGATGCGCCCCTGGCTCCCCTCGCTGAACGTGCGGTTGGTGAGCAGGATGACGAACAATTCGCGCTGCGGGTCGATCCACATCGACGTCCCCGTGAAGCCCGTGTGCCCGTAGGCCGTCGAGGAGAAGTAGCTGCCGGCGCTGCTGCGCGGGGCGGGCGTGTCCCACCCCAGGGTGCGGGTCTCGGCGTTGGGCTGGCGGCGCGTCCACGAGGCCACGGTGCCGTTCTGCAGCACGCGGCGGGTGCCGTACGCGCCGCCGTTCAACAGGGTCTGGGCGTAGATGGAAAGATCCCACGCGGTGGAAAAGAGCCCCGCGTGCCCCGTGACCCCGCCCAGCCGGTACGCGTTGCCGTCGTGCACCACCGCGTCGATGGGGTACGGCCGGTCCCGTTCCGGCGTGGCGCTGGGCACCGTGCGGAACTGCTGCTCCGGGCCAGGGAGGTACATGGTGTTCTGCATCCCCAGGGGCCCAAAGATGCGGCGCGCCACGAACCGGTCCAGCGGCTGCCCCGCCTGCCGGGCCACGGCCTCGGACAGGAGGATCATCCCGAAGTCGCTGTACACCATCCGCGTCCCCGGCTGCACCTTCAGGTCCGTGCGGATCACCCGCGCCAGCGCGGCATCGGCGGAGGGGAGCGGGTACAGCCAGTCGCCCGCGGGAAGGCCGCTGGTGTGGGTGAGCAGGTGGCGGATGCTCACGAACGCCTTGCCCTCGCCGCGGAACTGGGGGACGTAGCGCCGCACGGACCCGCCCAGCGTCAGCCGCCCGTCCTCCACCAGCGCCATGGTCGCGGGCACCGTGCCGACGACCTTGCTGAGGGAGGCGATGTCGAACAGCGTTCCCCGCGGGTCCACGGGGGCGCCCCCCGTCTGCCCGTAGCCGCGCAGCTTGACGATGCCGCCGCGCCGCCCCACCACCACGGCCGCCGCGCTGAACTCGCCGTCCGCGATGGCCTGGCGGATGACGGCGTCGATGGCGTCCAGCGTGTCGCCGTTCATCGCCACGGCGGCGACCGAATCCGACGCCAGCACGCGCAGGGTGCGCGCGGGGGGCCACACCGTTCCCGGCGGCACCCGCACGGCCGCGCCCGCCGCCACGGCGCCCCCCGCCGCGCGCTGCGCCGCCTCCCCCGTCCCGCGGGCCACGACGACGGTGCGCATCCGCGGCGGCGGGGCGCTGTCCACGGGGGGAAAGAAGTCGATCCAGACGATCCGCCGGGACGCCGTGTCGCGCTGCAGCGCCCGCCGCCGCGCCGCGGGGACGGTGTCCATCCCCGCGGAGTCCGGCCAGGGGAGCGCGGGCTGCACGCGGTCCACCACCCGCGGCCGGGCGTTGGGAAAGGCCGCGGCCACCACGCAGTCCGCGTCCGCCGCGGCAAAGGCGATCCCCGCGGGGACGAGCGAGCCGCGGCGGGGAAGGCGGTCCGTCTGCAGGTGGCGCAGGGCGGGAATGCGGGCGCGCAGGGCGTCGGAGAGCGGCGTGGCGCGGACCGCCTGCGTCGTCACCAGCACGGTGCTCCGGCAGCCGCGCAGGGCCTCGCCCGGGGCCGTGCCCAGGACGGCGAGCGCGGCCCGGTGCGCGGCCAGGGCCAGCGTGTCCGCCGCGGTGGTGCGCGTCCTCTCCGCCGCCTTCTCCGGCTGCTTCGGCGGAGTGGATCCGGCGGACGAAGCGGAATCCGCCTCCGCGCCGCCCAGGCCCAGGCCGAGCTTTTCCTTGGCGTCGAAGATCCGGCGGACGGCCACCTGGATCATCTCGGGGCGCACGCGGCGGGATTCCACGGCGGCCACGATGGCGTCGATGGCCTCGCGCTCGTTCTCCACCCCCACCAGCAGGTCCGCGCCCGCCGCCACGGCCCGCACGGCCGCCTCGCCGCCCCCGAAGCGGCGGACCAGGGGCGCGGTGGGGGCCAGGTCCTCCACGACCAGCCCGTCGAACCCCAGGTCGCGCCGCAGCACGCCCGTGACGAACACCGGGTTGTCGGGGAGGGGGATGGAGTCGCGGGTGAGCGAGGGGACGGCCACGGAGGCGGGCTTCACGGCGCTCACGCCGCGGGCCAGCAGGTCGCGCAGCAGGTCCACCTGCAGGGCCTCCGCCGCCGCGCGGTCCCACCCCAGCACGCGGTAGGCGGTGTCCGCCGCCGCCGGCCCCGGCGACAGCGCGCGGATGCCCACGACGAGCCCGCTCTCCGCCAGCGCCTGGGCGTAGGACGCGAAGGCGCTGTCGGCGCGGGGGCCCACGAAGCCCGGGAGGGCGGTGGGATACGGAAACGAGGGCGCGGAGAGCATGGCGAAGTTCACCCCCGCGGCGCGCGCGCCCCCGGCCGCGCGGGCCGCCGCCGCCGCCACGCGCTCCCCGTCCCACGACGCCAGGGCCGCGGGCGGGGGAAGCTCGTCCTCGCCGGCCAGGGCGCCGCCCGCGCCGCGGTCCAGGTCCGCGATCACCAGCAGGGGCCGGGTCATGGCCGCCTGCAGCACCGCCACGCGACGCGCCGCCACGATCGACGAGCCGGGGAGGAGGCGGATGCCGCCCACGCCGGAAAGGGCCAGCCGCCGCGCCAGGACGGTGTCCTGCGCGGGGCGTGCGTCGGCGCGGATGTAGACGGCGGGCGCCACCATCTGCGCCACCTGCTCCCGCAGCGTCATGCGGACGATGCGCTCCTGCGCCCACGGCGACACCTCGTCGCGGCACGCGGCCAGCAGCGGCAGCGCGGCGAGGAGCAGGGCAAGGCGGAGCAGCGGACGGACGACGGACAACGGTTCCGGGCGGACGGGTGTCGAGTTCGGAGGCGGCCGGCACCCGGGTGGGGAGGCAGGAAACGGACCCGGACCGGCATGGGACAATTCTGGTGCAGCAGCGTGGCAGATTCGCCCCACGAAAGTGCACCGGAGTACGGCGCCAATCGCGTGGCCGCTGGGCCGGGCGGGTGGAGACCCCATGGTCCGGACCTTGCCTTGCCGAGATTGTACCGCGCGCATCCGCGCCCGGCGTGCGCGCCGGCCCGGCTGCCGTCCGTGACCCGCCCCGGCGTACATCCCGGAAGTGTCCGATCCCATGGCCCGAGCCCGCCGCCGCCCGCAGCGGGCCCGCCTTGCAGGGTTCATCCGCCCGGGGCTCCGGGCTCTCCACCGCCGCACCTGAATGAACGACAGTCCCGCCACCGTCTTCGTCGCCGACGACAACCCGTCCATCCTGCAGGGGCTGGACCGAGCGCTCAAGGTGACCGGCTACCACGTGCGCACGGCCGTGAGCGGGCGTGCCGTGCTGGACCTGCTGGAAGGGGCCGACACGCTTCCCGACCTGCTGCTGCTGGACGTGATGATGCCCGAGATGAGCGGGCTGGAGGTGCTGCGCGCCCTGCGGATGGACGCCCGCTGGGTGGACATCCCCGTCGTGCTCATCACGGCCACCAACGACGGCGCCCTTCCCGTGAGCGCCCTGCGCGACGGCGCCGTGGACTTTTTGACCAAGCCGTTTCGCCTGGACGAACTGCTGGCGCGGGTGGAGAACCACGTGCGCCGCAACCGCGACCTGCGCCGGGCCCGCGAGGCCGCGCGCATGCGGCTGCAGGCCATCGACCTCATCCGCGAGCTGAACCGCGTGGTGACGGCGGACGAGATGTTCCACCTGGTGACGTCGCGCACCTCCGAGATCCTGGGCGTGGGGCGCTGCTCCGTCCTCGTCGTGCAGCAGGGGGAGAGCGTGGCGCGCGTGGCGGCCTCGTCCGAGGCGGAGCTGACGGACGGGCTGGAGCTGGACCTGGCCGTGTACCCGGAGGTGCGCGAGGCCCTGCGCACGGGGCTCCCCGTGCTGGTGGGCGACGTGGCCACGTCGCCCCTGTTCGACGGGGTGCGCAGCGAGTGGCAGCGCCGCGGGCTTCCCATGCCCCTGCGCTCCGTGATCGTGGTGCCGTTCCCCATCACCGAGCAGGTGACGGGGTTCTTCGTGGAGCGGGCCACGGTGGACGAGCCCGTGCTGGGCGACGAGGCGGCGGAGCTGGCGCAGCGGGTGGTGGAGGCCATCGTGCAGGCGTGCGGCCGGGTGCAGCTGTTCCAGAAGCTGGTGGAGCAGCGCCGCAAGCTGCACGACCTGGCGCACACGGACGAGCTCACGGGGTGCGACACGCGCCGCTCCATCATCACCTACCTGGACCGCGAGCTGGAGAACGCGCGCAGCTCGGGGCAGGCGCTGAGCATCGTGATCCTGGACCTGGACCGGTTCAAGGAGATCAACGACACCTGCGGCCACCTGGCGGGCGACGCCGTGCTGCGGGCCCTGGGCGCGTGGCTGGGGGCGGAGGGGCTGCGGGCGAACGACCGCGCCGGCCGCTACGGGGGCGACGAGTTCGTCATCGTGCTTCCCGACACGACGGCGGCGGGCGCCGCGGCGTTCGCGGACCGGGTGCGCGGCCACTTCACGGGGTTGCCGTTCGTCTTTGGCGGCACGCAGGTGCAGGCCTCGCTGAGCGCCGGCGTGGCCTCGTGGCCCGAGGCGGAGGTGACCACGGCCGAGGAGCTCATCTCCCTGGCGGACACGGCGCTGTACAAGGCCAAGCAGCAGGGCCGCAACCGGACGGGGATCACGCCCACGGCGGCGGTGGCGTAAAAGCAGTGCGAAAGTGCGGGAGTGCGAAAGTGCGAAAGTAGTTACTCTCGCACTCTCGCACTC
>JAESFL010000558.1_pt1 | contig 24198 bp, 21 predicted proteins | sample 9269401 | NCBI WGS metagenome assembly JAESFL01 (sample SAMN14506025, study PRJNA617098) | algae metagenome | isolation source: Gloeocapsa sp. UFS-A4-WI-NPMV-4B04 and co-occurring heterotrophs from desert... | place: USA: Utah | collected 2006-10-01 | reverse complement strand
TGCTGAAGGCCCTCGGCGTCGGCAAGGTCCGGCTGATGACCAACAACCCCGAGAAGATTGCGGCGCTGACCAAGGCCGGGCTCGAGGTGATCTCTGATCACCGCGTGCTGGGCCGCCCCACGGCGGAGAACGTGAGCTATCTCGCGGCCAAGCGCGACCGGGCGGGGCACTACATCGATCTCGAGGGCATGCTCGCCTGTTCGAGCAAGGATTGAGGCCTTAAGGCCTCAATCCTTTTATTCATCGCACGTCTTGCTTATCGCGCCGGCATGCCGGTTTCGACGATCTTCGCCCACAGCGAGACGCCGTAGGGGCTCGCCTCGTCGTTGAAGTCGTAGGCCGGGTGGTGGACGCCCGCCGTGTCGCCGTTACCGAGGAAGATGTAGGCGCCCGGCCGCTGCTCCAGCATGTAGGAGAAATCCTCCGCGCCCATGAGCGGCGGCACGGTGGTGTCGACCGCATTCTCGCCGGCGACCGCGCGGGCGACGCGGGCCATGAACTCGGTCTTGTCGGGATCGTTCATGGTGACCGGATAGCCGCGGTCGTATTCGACCTCGGCCTTGGCCCCGAAGGCCGCGCAGACGTTCTCGACGATGGCGCGGATGCGGGTCTCGGCGAGGTCGCGCACCTCCGGCGAGAGGGTGCGCACGGTGCCGAGCAGCATCGCCGTCTGCGGAATCACGTTGAACGCCTCGCCGGCCTTCACGGTGCAGACGGACACCACGACGGATTCGAGCGGGTCGGCATTGCGCGACGCGATGGTCTGCAGGGCCGTGATCACGTGGGCGGAGATCACCACCGGGTCGATGCAGTCATGCGGGCGCGCCGCGTGGCCGCCCTTGCCTTCGATGGTGATGGTGAACCGGTCGGCGGCCGCCATCATGGCGCCGGCCCGGATGGCGAACTGGCCCACGGGAATGCCCGGCATGTTGTGCATGCCGTAGACCTCCTGCACGCCGAAGCGCTCCATCAGGCCATCCTTCACCATTTCGTTGCCGCCGCCGCCGCCTTCCTCCGCCGGCTGGAAGATCACCACGGCGGTGCCGTCGAAATTGCGCGTCTCGGCCAGGTACTTTGCGGCGCCCAGCAGCATGGCGGTGTGCCCGTCATGGCCACAGGCATGCATCTTGCCAGGCACCTTGGATGTGTGGGGGACGTTGGTCGCCTCCTCGATGGGGAGCGCATCCATGTCGGCGCGCAGGCCGATCACCCGGCCCGAGTTGTTCGTGCGGCCCCTGATCACGCCCACGACCCCGGTTCGGCCCAGGCCGGTCACGACCTCGTCGCAGCCGAAGCCCTTGAGCTTCTCGGCGACGATGCCGGCGGTGCGGTGAACGTCGAACAGGAGTTCCGGGTTTTCGTGGAAGTCGCGGCGCCAGGCGGTGATTTCATCAGCGAGGTCGGCGACGCGGTTGATGATCGGCATGAGGGATCCTCGAGCAGGGAAGCGGGAACCCTCAGCCAAGCAGAGGCAGGGGCCTCCCGTCAACCGTTACAGAATACCCGCACTAGAGCATCGTGCGAAAAAGTGGACCCGGTTTTTCGCCCCGACGATGCTCTCAATCAAGGAAGAAGCATCGGACCCAAAAGTGCAAATCCACTTTTGGGTCCGATGCTTTCGGCTTTAGAACTTCTTGCGCAGGATCGCCTTGGGGCGGGTGGTGCGGAACTGCCCGCGCTCGATGGCCACGAAGATCAGAACGAGGACCACGAGCGCGGTGAACCACCAGACCTGCGTGGTGCCGATGCCCAGGCAGCCGAGCGCATAGGCACAGGCGAAGGCCGCCATGATGCCGGGCGCCACGGTGGCGCGGTGGCTCCGGATGCCCACGACGGCCCGGTAGAGCAGCAGGCTTGCCGCCACCGCCCCCACGACGCCGAGCTCGTACCAGATCTCGAACAGCAGGGTGGAGGGGGCATTGCGGGGAACGAGGCCGAAGGAACGGCCGCGCAGGGCGGTTTCCAGCCCATGGCCCGTGAGCAGCCGCAGCGGCTCGCTGACGACGATCTGGCGCCAGACCTCGAGGCTCGCGGTGAGCGGAGCCCTCGCGCCGAGAACGCTTGCCGCGAGCGGCTTCAAGAGAAAGGGCAGGAGCGGCGCGAGCAGCAGGAGACCCGCCATCACCAGACCGACCAGACGCGGGCCGAGTTGGGGGCTTGCGGCCGTGAGAACGAACACAAGGGCGCCGGCGGCAAGCCCGTAAAGGGGCAGCCCCTCGCGGGTGAGAAGGGCAGCAACGGCCACGGCGAGCGCCAGCGCGACGGCTTCCAGATTTCGGCCGCGGGAATGCAGCCAGGCGAGCGCCGGCCAGACCAGCAGGGCCAGCATGAGCATGCCGCGCTCGAGGCTCAGGCCCTCCGGGTCGAAACGGCTGCCGCCCTGGATCGCCAGGAGAATGCCGATCACCGCCGCCAGGCCCACGCCGACGGGCAGGAGATAGAGATTGGCCGCCCTCATCCGCTCCGGAACGGCCAAATAGCCGCCGAGCCCCATGAGAATCATGCCCGCGATGTTGAAGAGGCGCTCGGACGCTTCGGGCAGGAACGGCGTCCAGACCAGGGACAGCCCGGCCCAGAACAGCAGCACGAGCGCGGCGATCCCGCCCGTGGAGGTCGCGAGCGCCAGCACCTTGTCCCGGGCGTGCCTCGCGCTGCCGTCCAGCACCGAGGCGAGGACGAGGAGAATCACCGCGAGCGGCGCCATCACCACAAGGGCGCGCCGCGTGAACAGGGCCGCCAGGGGAACGGCGAAAAAAAGCATCGCGAAGCCGAGACGCCGCAGCATTGCGGCGGCATCGGCGGAAGGGTTGGCCGTCTGGGAACCGGGGCGGACCATGCGGGTGGGCTATTGACCTTGAGCGTTCAGGGACCGGGAGCCTAATGGACGACGTCGCCAAAAGCTGTAGGTGTCGTGCAACACATCCCCTTCCTCTTAACCTCCCCTCCGGAGAGCAAGACCTTCATGGCATCGAGCGCCACAACCGCCCGCAAGCGCCTCCTCCTGGTCGGCGGCGGGCACGCCCATGTTCTGGTGCTGGAGGCCTTCGCGCGCCATCCCGAGCCGGGCCTCGCCATCACGCTGGTCAGCAAGGAAACCCTGACACCCTATTCGGGCATGCTGCCGGGGCACCTCGCCGGAACCTACGCGAGGGACGAGATCCACATCGACCTGGAGCGCCTCGCCCGTGCGGCCGGCGCCAGTTTGATCCTGGACGAGGCTGTCGGGTTCGACAGGGCTCACCGGCGCGTGCGGCTGAAGGGCGGCGAGGACCTGGCCTACGACATTCTCTCGGTCGACATCGGCATCACCCCGGATCTATCCCGGATTGCCGGAGCGGACGAGCATGCACTTGCGGTCAAACCGATCGGCAGCCTGCTGGAGAAGTGGGACCGGCTCGTGGACAGCACGCTCGCGCCGGGCGGTCCACGCCGTTTTGCGGTCATCGGGGGAGGGGCTGCCGGGATCTGCCTTGCCTTTGCGATTTCGGCTTTCTTGAGGGCGCGGGTGAGCGAACCCATCGAGGTCGCGCTGATCGGCGCATCCGACGCGCCCGAAATCAATGCAGGCATGCGCAGGCGCATCGCGCGGGCGCTCAAGCGCCGCAGGATTGCAGTCCATGCCAAGGATCCGGCGATTCGCATTGATCAGGATGCTGTGGCTCTCGCGAGCGGCCGATTCGTGCCGGCCGATGCGGTGCTGGTCTCGACCCATGCCGCGCCGCCGCCGGTGCTTGCCGCCACCGATTGGGCCAAGGACGAGGGCGGCTTTCTTGCCATTGGCCCCACGCTCCAGATCCTGAACGACGAAGCTGTGTTCGCCGCAGGCGACTGCGCGACGATGATCGCGCATCCGCGCCCAAAGGCCGGTGTCTTCGCCGTGCGGCAGGGGCCGGTGCTGGCCCGCAACCTGCGACGGGCTGTTCGGGGCGAAGTTCTGGAGAACTTCATCCCGCAGCGCGATCACCTGCTGCTGATCGCGACGGGCGACGGCCGCGCCATCGGCGGGCGCGGCCGGTTCTTGGTCTTCGAGGGCCGCCTCGCGTGGCGGCTGAAGGATCTCATCGACCGGCGCTTCATGCGCCGGTTCGAGCTTTAGCCCTTCTGCCCGCGGATGAAGTTGATGATGCCCGAAAAGTCGTCGCCGTCATGGCCGGCATTGGCGAAGAGCGCATAGAGCTGCGCGGCCTCCGCGCCGAGCGGTGTTGCGGCCCCGGAGGCGAGGGCCGCCTCCTGGGCGAGCTTGAGATCCTTCAACATCAGGGCCGCCGCGAAGCCCGGCTTGTAGTCGTTGTTCGCGGGCGATGTCGGCACCGGGCCGGGCACGGGGCAATAGGTGGTGAGCGACCAGCACTGGCCCGAGGAGGTGGAGGCGACATCGAACAGCGCCTGATGCGAGAGCCCGAGCTTTTCCGCCAGCACGAAGGCTTCCGCCACGCCGATCATCGAGATGCCGAGGATCATGTTGTTGCAGATCTTCGCCGCCTGACCGGCGCCCGCCTCGCCGCAATGCACCACCTTCTTGCCCATCCTGGACAGGATCGGCTCGGCGCGGTCGAAGGCCTCCTTCGCGCCGCCTGCCATGAAGGTGAGCGTCGCGCCCTTCGCGCCGCCGACGCCGCCGGAGACCGGCGCATCGAGGCTCGTGAGGTTGCGCTCCTGCGCCATCCCATGCGCCTTGCGGGCGCTCTCCACATCGATGGTCGAGCAGTCGATCAGCAGCGTGCCTTCTTTCACCGAAGGCAGGATGTCGGTCCAGACCGAGAGCACGTGCTTGCCGGCGGGCAGCATGGTGACCACGATCTCGGCATCCCGAACCGCTTCGAGTGTGGAGGAAGCGACGGTCACGCCGTCATTCTTCGCCTGGTCGCATGAGGCGGGCGACAGGTCGAAGCCGGTGACGCTGTGCCCCGCCTTGACGAGGTTGGCCGCCATGGGGCCACCCATGTTGCCGAGGCCGATGAAGGCGATGCTGGTCATGTGAATCCTCCCGTGTTGTCGTGTGATGATTGCGCGAGCAGCCAGAGCGAGGCTGCCGCCATGACGAGGCCGCTACCGGCATGCAGCACAAGATGCATCGGGCTCTCGAAGCCGCGCTCCAGAAAAACGAGGATAACGTCGCCCACCGGAATGAGAATCGTCAGCCCCAACACCGTACCGACCGCGCGCCGCGTCGACAGTCGCGACAGGGCGGCAAGATAGGCGCCGAAGGCGAGGTCGCGCAGGCCGATGGCCGAGACATAGGACAAGCCCGGCCGTTCCGGCGCTGCAATCCCGAACAGGGCGGCGCCCGCGCGTGGCGCGAAGACGAACAGCAATCCTAAGAGCACGAACACGCCCGACAGAGCGAGCACCAGCCAGGTGCTGGGCTCATGCAGGGGCAGCCCCGATCCTTCGCTCCGCGTCGTCATGCGCGCCGCGCCACCCACAGGGCTCCCGCGAGCGAGAAGCCGTACAACCACAGCATCAGCGAGCCGAACACCTTATCGAGGGCCGGATCGAGCCGCGGGAAGAACACGGCGAAATGCGAGCCCACCGCGGCCATGATCAGCATCCCCGGCACGGCGACGAGACTCATGGCCTGCACGGCGGCCTTTCGCGACACCCGCAGGACATGATGGGTCATCAGTCCGAGCCCGAGGCCGAGCGCGGCTCCGGCCATGAAGTTAAGCTGAAACGGCCGCCGTCCGTCGAGGAAGAACCAGGGACCTGCGTAGTGAAACAGCGCGAAGATCGCAGCAGTCAAGGCGAAGCCGAGGATGAGCGACTTGAGGGCGATGCTCATCATCCTCTGTCCCCATCCTGAGGAGCAGACGCTGTTTCCCTCCCGCTTGAGGGGAGGGGTAGGGGTGGGGGTGGTGCGACCGGGTGAGGGAGCAAACCAGTTAGGTATTGTATGGCTCTCAGATCCACTGAAGCAGGCCAGGAGCTTTGACGTTGCGACCCCCACCCTTCATCCCTCCCCGCAAGGGGGAGGGAAACGCGCGCGGCTGCAATGCGCACGTCTCTAACCGTCATCGATTGCCGCGCCCCACCAGATCGCGCGCCACGATCAGGCGCATGATCTCGTTGGTGCCCTCCAGGATCTGATGCACGCGCAGGTCGCGCACGATCTTCTCCACGCCGTAATCGGCGAGATAGCCGTAGCCGCCGTGGAGCTGGAGCGCATCGTTGGCCACCTGGAAGCCCACATCGGTGGCCATGCGCTTGGCCATGGCGCAGAGCTTGGTGGCGTCGAGAGCCTTGGCGTCCAGCGCCGAGGCTGCGCGCCACAGGAAGGTGCGCGCCGCTTCGAGTTCGGTGGCCATGTCGGCGAGCTTGAACTGAAGCGCCTGGAAATCCGCGATGCGCTTGCCGAAAGCTTTTCTGTCGCCCGTATAGGCGAGCGCCTTGTCGAGGGCTGCCTGCGCGCCGCCGAGCGAGCAGGCGCCGATGTTGATGCGGCCGCCGTCGAGCCCCGACATGGCGATCTTGAAGCCCATGCCCTCGTCCGAGAGCCGGTTGGCCACGGGAACGCGCACGTCCTCGAAGATCACGGCCGCGGTGGGCTGCGCGTTCCAGCCCATCTTCTTCTCCTGCGCGCCGAAGGACACGCCGGGCATGTCCTTCTCGATCACCAGGGTCGAGATGCCGGAGGCGCCTTCCTCGCCGGTGCGCACCATGGTCACGTAGATGTCCGAGGTGCCGGCGCCCGAGATGAACTGCTTGACGCCGTTGACGACGTAATAGTCGCCGTCGCGCACGGCCTTGGTTTTCAGCGCAGCGGCATCCGAGCCGGAGCCCGGCTCGGTCAGGCAGTAGCTCGCGATCAACTCCATGGTGGCAAGGCGCGGAATGTAGCGCTGGCGCTGCTCGTCCGAGCCGTAACGGTCGATCATCCACGCGGCCATGTTGTGGATCGACAGATAGGCCGAGACCGCCGGGCAGCCGGTGGCCAGCGCCTCGAAGATCAGCGCCGCGTCAAGCCGCGTCATGCCCGATCCGCCCACATCGTCGCGGGTGTAGATCGCCGCCATGCCGAGGGCGGCCGCCTCGCGCATCACGTCCACGGGAAAATGCTTCTTCTCGTCCCATTCAAGGGCATGGGGCGCGAGATTGTCCGCCGCGAAGGACAGCGCCATGTCGCGGACGGCGATTTGATCGTCAGTGAGGGAGAACTGGGTCATGGCCTCAATCGTCATACCGGAGGGGTTATGGGCAACCGTGACTTTCGAACTAGGGCGAGGAGATTCAGAGGCCAGCCTGGACATCGCCAAGGTTAGCCCCCTGGATCCCTGATGAAATCCTCTCCTCCATTGGCTGGTACAAAAGACCAAATCCAGTCCTGTCTTCCGCCTTTCGGGCTGGAATGCCAAAATTGAAAAGTCCCAATATAGAAGAGATTGGCGAAGTAGTTGGATTCTAGCAGATTACCCAAACGCTGCTTATTGTCTTTCTTATAAGGCTTATCGCGCAAGTCCGCAGTTCCGTACAATCCCTTGTCCCGCTTGTTGAGATAGCTCTCGCTGTAATCTCCTACTGCGAGAGGCGAGACTTTGATGAGCTTTGCATCAAAGGAACTCGCCAAAACAAACTTTCCGTCCGATGTCTGGTAGAGATTTGCATCAGGAAAGCCGCCATGATCGTATGCAAGATCGGCGACCGCTCTAGAACCATCTGTACCGACGACGATAAGGCGTCGCTGGTATTCCGCTTTGCCGATGGGGCTGTCGTTGGTGAGTTCAATGCTCACCGTCAACTTTCCAGAATCCAGCGTGACACTCGCCAGATGGTCCGGGCCGTACAGCGCCCGTTTCAGCCTGGGGTTAAGCTCAACAATGCAGGACGAGACGAGCAGGATTAAGAGCGCAGCAAGGCTCCAAATCAATGTCTTTCCAAGAAGGGCAAGCACCTTTCTGAAGGTCAGGTGCTTGCCTTGGGTGGCTGTTGAAGTCACCACATCGCCTTGAGGTTACTTCATCGTCGGAATGGAGAATTCCGCGCCTTCCTTGATGCCGGACGGCCAGCGAGTGGTGACGGTCTTGGTCTTCGTATAGAAGCGCACTGCATCCGGCCCGTGCTGGTTCAGGTCGCCGAAGCCGGAGGCCTTCCAGCCGCCGAAGGTGTAGTAGGCGAGCGGCACCGGGATCGGCACGTTGATGCCGACCATGCCCACGTTCACCCTGGAGGCGAAGTCGCGGGCGGCGTCGCCGTCGCGGGTGTAGATCGCGACACCGTTGCCGTATTCGTGGTCGGAAGGCAGGCGCAGGGCGTCCTCGTAATCCTTGGCCCGCACCACGGACAGGACGGGGCCGAAGATCTCCTCCTTGTAGATGCGCATGTCGGTGGTCACCTCGTCGAAGAGGCAGCCGCCCATGTAGAAGCCGTTCTCATAGCCCTGCATCTTGAAGTTGCGGCCATCGACCACGAGCTTGGCGCCTTCCTGCACGCCGATATCCACGTAGGAGCGCACCTTCTCCATGTGGGCTCTCGTGATCATCGGGCCGAAATCGGCCGACGGGTCGGTGGAGGAGCCCACTTTCAGGCTCTCGACCCGCGGGATCAGCTTGTCCATGAGCGCGTCGGCGGTGGCCCGGCCGACCGGCACAGCGACCGAGATCGCCATGCAGCGCTCGCCCGCCGAGCCGTAGCCGGCGCCGATGAGCGCATCCGCCGCCTGATCGAGATCGGCGTCGGGCATGATGATCATGTGGTTCTTGGCGCCGCCGAAGCACTGGGCGCGCTTGCCGTTGGCGGTGGCGCGGGAATAGACGTACTGCGCGATCGGCGAGGAGCCGACGAAGCCCACGGCCCTGATGTCCGGATCGTCGAGGATCGCGTCCACCACTTCCTTGTCGCCGTTGACCACGTTGAGGATGCCGGCCGGCAGGCCCGCTTCCATCATGAGCTCGGCGAGGCGCATCGGCACGCCCGGATCGCGCTCCGAGGGCTTCAGGATGAAGGCGTTGCCGCAGGCAATCGCCGGCGAGAGCTTCCACAGGGGGATCATGGCCGGGAAGTTGAACGGCGTGATGCCGGCGACCACGCCGAGCGGCTGGCGGATCGAGTACATGTCGATGCCGGGGCCGGCGCCTTCCGTGAACTCACCTTTGAGCAGGTGCGGGATGCCGGTGCAGAACTCCGCCACCTCGACGCCGCGCTGGATGTCGCCCTTGGCGTCCACGATGGTCTTGCCGTGCTCGCGGGCGAGCATCTCGGCCAACGGATCCATCTCCTTGGCGATCAGCTCCAGGAACTTCATCATCACCCGGGCGCGGCGCTGCGGGTTGGTGGCGGCCCAGGCCGGCTGGGCGGCCTTGGCGTTCTCCACCGCCTGACGCAGCTCGTCCTTGGAGGCGAGCGCGACGCGGCCCAAAACCTCGCCGGTCATGGGCTGGAAGAATTCGGTGGTGCGTCCCGATTTGCCAGCAACCTGCTTGCCGCCGACGAAATGTCCGACCTCGCGCATGGCGTTTCTCCTCCTCAAGGGATGTTTTTCGTACCCTCCTTCTATCATTGTTGAAATCGCACGACTATGGGTGAAGCTGAGGCACCGTTGTGCAAAAACACCAATACATAAGGTCAATGAGCGCATTCGATTGGGACGATCTTCGCTTCTTCCTGGCCGTCGCCCGCGCCGGCCGGTTGACGGCGGCCGCCCGCCAACTGGAGGCGGATCACACCACCGTGTCGCGCCGCATCTCGGCCCTCGAAGGGTCGCTGAAGGCCAAGCTGTTCGAGCGCAGCCCGCAGGGCTACACCCTCACCGAGCCCGGCGAGCGGCTGCTGAAGCACGCGGAGACCATGGAGACTCAGGCGCTGGCGGTGGTGAGCGAACTCGGCGGCGCGGACCTCGCGCTCACGGGCACCGTGCGCATCGGCGCGCCGGATGGGATCGGCACCTACTTCCTGGCGCCGGAACTCGGAGCGCTGGCCGAGCGTCACCCTGGGCTCACCCTCCAACTGGTGGCGCTTCCCCGCACCTTCTCGCTCTCCAAGCGGGAGGCCGATATCGCCGTGACCCTGGAGCAGCCGACGGAAGGGCGCCTCGTCTCGCGCAAGCTCACGGATTACCGGCTCCGGCTCTACGCCTCGAAGGATTATCTCGAGCGTCACGGTCCGGTGACGGAGTTGGCGGATCTCTCAGGCAAGACCCTCGTGACCTACGTGGCCGACCTGCTCTACAGCCCGGTGCTCGACTATTTTTCGGGCCTGGAGAAATACACCGCCCGCCGCTTCGAGTGCGCCAGCGTGGTGGCGCAGGCCGAGGCCGTGCGGGCCGGGATCGGCATCGGGGTCCTGCACGATTACGCGGTGCGGTCCTTCCCGGAGCTTGAGGTGGTGCTGCCCGAGGTCTCGTACCTGCGAACCTACTGGCTCGTGACCCATGCGGATGTCAGGAGCCTCCGGCGCGTGGAGGAGGTCTATTCCTTCATCCTGAGCCGCGTGCGGGCCAACCGGGGGCTGTTCGTGTGACCCCGTGTCATCCCCGGCGAGCGGAGCGAGGAAAGGGGATCCATGATCACGCTCAGCGCTATGGATTACCTTCCCCTTCGCTGCGCTCCGGCCGGGAATGACACCACGCCTTATCTGACGCATTCTCCCTTCACGCGAGCTTCTCAAGGGGTTAAGTCTGCCCCAAACGAACCCACGGAGATCCCGATGCCCTCCAAGCTCGACCAATTGCGCGCCATGACGGTCGTCGTCGCCGATACGGGCGACCTCGATGCGGTGCGCCGCCTGAAGCCCCAGGACTGCACCACCAACCCGACCCTGCTCCTGAAGGCGGTCGAGACCCCGGCCTATGGCCACCTCATCGAGGAGGCCTTGGCCTGGGGCCGCTCCCAGGGCGGTTCCCACGAGGGCGTGGTGGCGGCCATCTGCGACCGTCTCGCCGTGGCCTTCGGAGCCGAGCTCGCCGGCATCGTGCCGGGCCGCGTCTCGACGGAGGTCGATGCGGACCTCTCCTTCGACACGGAGGCGACGCTCGCCAAGGCGCGGGCCATCATCAAGGCTTACGAGGCGCTTGGCATCGGGCGCGAGCGAATTCTCATCAAGATCGCCGCCACCTGGGAGGGCATCCGCGCGGCGGAAGTGCTCCAGAAGGAAGGCATCGACTGCAACCTCACACTTCTTTTCAGCCAGGTGCAGGCCCAGGCCTGCGCGGAAGCCGGCGTGTTCCTGATCTCCCCCTTCGTCGGCCGCATCCTCGACTGGCACGTGAAGGCGGGCGGCGGCCCCTATACGGGCGAGACCGATCCGGGCGTGCTCTCCGTGCGCAAGATCTACGCGTCCTACAAGGCGCAAGGGATCGAGACCGTGGTGATGGGCGCCTCCTTCCGCAACATCGGTGAGATCGAAGCGCTCGCCGGCTGCGACCGGCTGACCATCTCGCCCGCGCTCCTCGACGAACTGGCGGGCTCGCAGGGCGAGCTGCCGCGCAAGCTCTCGGCTGACGGCGTCGAGAGGATCGCGCCGCTGCCGCGCACGGACGAGAAGAGCTTCCGCTTCGCGCTGAACGAGGATGCGATGGCGACGGAAAAGCTCTCCGAGGGCATCCGCTCCTTCGTGAAGGATCTGCGCTCGCTGCGCACGCTTGTGGCGCAGCGGCTGGACGAGGCAAAGGCGGCCTAAACCAAAAGAATGTCATCCCGGGGCTGCGCAGCTCCCGGGATCGCTTTCCGGATATTCTTCGTCATGGCCGTCCCCGGACTCGATCCGGGGACGGCCATCCACGTTTCAAGAACCACAGCGCATAAAAGACGTGGATCCCCGGAACAAGTCCGGGGATGACGAAAACGGAATTGCCATATCCTGCCCACGATCCCGTATCGGCTTCGCCGTCCGGGATGACGCGCGCGTGGATGCGTCCTTACTTCTTCTCCGCCATTGCCTTCTCGCGGATTTGGCTGAGCGACATACTCGGCGTGATCGCTTCCGGGTCGAGGATGCAGTGCAGGATGGCGGGCTTGCTGGAGGTGAGCGCGCGCTGGAGGGCGGGGGCGAAATCCTCCGTCATCTCGACGCGCTCGCCGTAGCCCCCGAAGGCGCGGGCGTAAGCCGCGAAGTCCGGGTTCTGCAGCATGGTGGCCGAGACGCGGCCGGGATAGTCGCGCTCCTGGTGCATGCGGATCGTGCCGTACATGCCGTTGTCGAGCAGCACCACCAGGATCGGCAGGTCGTATTGCACCGCGGTGGCGAATTCCTGCCCGTTCATGAGGAAGTCGCCGTCGCCGGCGAACACCACCACGGGGCTGTCGGGCCGCAGGCGCTTGGCGCCGACGGCTGCCGGCACGCCATAGCCCATGGAGCCGGAGGTGGGCGCGAGCTGCGTGCCGTATTCGCGGAACGGCCAGAAGCGGTGCACCCAGGTGGCGAAGTTGCCCGCGCCGTTGCAGAAGATCGTGTCGGTGGGCATGACCTCGCGCAGGTGCCGCATCACCTGGCCCATCTGCAGGGCACCGGGATGGCGGATCTCGCTCGGGTCGCTCCAGGCCAGATAGCTCTCATGCGCCGCCCTGGTGCCTTCGCTCCAGGGCAGGGAGGCCGGCGGATGCACACCTTCGAGCGCTGCCGTGAAGGCATTGGGCGAGGCGTTGATGGCGAGATGCGGCGCATAGACCCGGCCGAGTTCGCTCGAGTCGGGATGGATATGCACCAGCGTTTGCTTCGGCGCCGGAATGTCGAGCAGCGTGTAGGCCTGGCTCGGAATCTCGGACAGGCGCCCGCCGACGAGCAGCACGAGATCGGCCTCCTTGATGCGCGCGAGCAGCTTCGGGTTCACGCCGAGGCCGAGATCGCCGATATAGGAGGCGTGGTCGGCCGGAAACAGCATCTGGCGGCGGAACGTGCAGGCGACCGGCAGCGCGAAGCGCTCGGCGAAGCGCACGAAGCGCTGCACCGCGACCTCCGACCAGCGGCTGCCGCCGAGGAGCGCCACCGGGTTCTTCGCGCCGTGCAGGAGCTTCTGCAGCTCCGCCATCTGCGCCGGGCCGGGATGGGTCTCGATCACCTGATAGCGCGGCGCATCAGCGACGGCCGCCATCTCGGTGAGCACATCTTCCGGCAGCGCGATCACGACAGGACCGGGACGTCCCGACGTCGCGACGTGAAAAGCACGGGAGACGATCTCGGGAAAGCGCGCCGGATCGTCCACCTCCGTGGCCCATTTGGCGAGCGGCCCGAAGGCTGCGCGGTAGTCGAGTTCCTGAAACGCCTCGCGTTCGCGCATGCCGCGCTCGATCTGGCCGACGAACAGGATCATCGGGGTGGAGTCCTGCTTGGCGATGTGGATGCCGGGCGAGGCGTTGGTCGCGCCGGGGCCGCGGGTGACGAAGCAGATGCCCGGGCGGCCTGTGAGCTTGCCGTAGGCCTCGGCCATCATGGCCGCGCCGCCTTCCTGGCGGCAGACCGTGATGGTGATGTTGGCATCATGCAGCGCGTCGAGTGCCGCGAGATAGCTCTCGCCCGGAACGCAGAAGATGTGATCGACTCCGTGCAGAGTCAGCTGATCGACAAGAATCTGGCCGCCGGTGCGGGAGGGCGCTGTCATGGAAGGCTCGCGATGTAAGAGGGTTTAGATAGCAAAACGGAGGGCTAAAGCATCGGACCCAAAAGTGGAGGCCACTTTTGGGATCCAATCCGATGCTTTCTTTTTAATGAGAGCATCGTTGAGCGCGGAAAACCGGATCCACTTTTCCGCACGATGCTCTAATGCCCTCCGCTGGATGGGTTCAGACGATCAAGCGTCCACGTCGAACTTCACGCCCTGGGCGAGCGGAAGCGTGTTGCCGTAATTGACCGTGTTGGTGGCGCGCCGCATGTAGGCCTTCCAGGAATCCGAGCCGGATTCACGCCCGCCGCCCGTCTCCTTCTCGCCGCCGAAGGCGCCGCCGATCTCGGCACCCGAGGGGCCGATATTCACGTTGGCGATGCCGCAATCGGAGCCCGTTGCGGAGATGAAGGCCTCAGCCTCGCGCATGTTGAGCGTGAAGATCGAGGAGGAGAGGCCGGCGCCCACCGCGTTGTGGAGCGCGATCACCTCGTCGAAGCTGGAGTACCGCATCACGTAGAGGATCGGCGCGAAGGTCTCGCGGGTCACCGGGCCGGTCTGGCTCGGCATCTCCACGAGAGCCGGACGGGCATAGATGCCGTCATTCGCCACGTCGGTGTAGCGTCCGCCGCCATGCACCGTGCCGCCGGCCGCGCGGGCTTCATCCAGCGCGCGCTCCATGCCGTCGAACGCGGCCTTGTCGATCAGCGGGCCGACCAGCGTGCCGGGCTCGCGCGGATCGCCGATCTTCACGCTGCCATAGACCTTCACGAGACGCGGCACGAGCTGGTCATAGACGCTCTCATGCACGAAGAGGCGGCGCAGCGTCGTGCAGCGCTGGCCCGCCGTGCCCATGGCGGCGAACGCAATGCCGCGCAGCGCGAGATCAAGATCGGCGGAAGGAGCGACGATCGCGGCGTTGTTGCCGCCGAGCTCCAGGATCGCCCGGGCAAAACGCTCGGCAAGCTTGGGGGCGACCTGACGGCCCATGGCCGTGGAGCCGGTGGCGGAGAGGATCGGAACGCGGTGATCCTCGACCAGGATCTCGCCGACCTCGCGGCCGCCGAGCAGCACCTCGCACAGGCCCTCCGGCACGCCGCCGAAGCGCTTGGCCGCGCGCTCCACTATGGCCTGCGTGGCGAGCGCGGTGAGCAGGGTCTTCTCGGACGGCTTCCACACCACACTGTCGCCGCAGACGAGCGCGAGCGCCGCGTTCCACGACCACACGGCCACGGGGAAATTGAAGGCCGAGATCACGCCGCAGACGCCGAGCGGATGCCAGGTTTCCATCATGCGGTGATCGGCGCGCTCGGTGGCGATGGTCAGGCCGTAGAGCTGGCGCGAGAGGCCGACGGCGAAATCGCAGATGTCGATCATCTCCTGCACCTCGCCGAGGCCCTCGGAGACGATCTTGCCGGCCTCCAGGGTCACGAGGCGGCCAAGGTCGTCCTTGGTGGCGCGCAGCTCCTCGCCGAGCAGGCGGATGAACTCGCCGCGCCGGGGTGCCGGGATCGTGCGCCAGGCCTTGAAGGCGGCGTCGGCCCGGCCGATGGCGGCCTTGGCCTCCTCCGGCGTGGTCTCGCGCACATGGGCGATCACCTCGCCGGTGATCGGGGAACGGGCCGGACGGCCGCCGGATGCGAAGGCGCTGTCCGGCACGCCGAGGCGCGCGAGAATGGCGCGGGCCTCCTCCGCAACGGAGGCGGGCGCGGCGGATACGGGTTTCAGGCTCGCGGTCATGTTGGTTCTCCCTCGATGCGGGCTCGGGCTCGTCGTAAGGCCCTGGCCATCGCTTGTCCTTGGAACGAAACGACGGCGGCTGTCAGGCCACCGTCTTAAAGCATTTTCGGACAAGCAGTGAACTGCTTTTCCCGAATAGGGTCATGCGGTTTTGGTAAGAAGCTAGAGACTAGGTTTCCACCCTGCCTCGTCATCACCGGCCTTGTGCCGGTGATCTCGATTATCTGAGGCGCAGAGCTCTTCTCATCGGGATGACCGGCACAAGGCCGGCCATGACGGCGAGGGTTGCTGTGGCTCTGGAGAGGATGCCTCGCCTCGTTCCTCATGCCACCGCGTCGAGGCGGATGTTCTTCACCGCCGGCTCGTGGCCCTCGTCCAGGCGCTCGCCCGCATAGACGCGGCCGAAGCGGTTGGCCAGGAAGCTGTCGAGGTCGATCTCCTCCTGGCGGACGAAGCCCTGCTGCGGCAGCTTGCCCTCGACCAGCAGGTCGAGCATGGCGCAGATGCCGGCCGCCGTCGTCACCTGGATGGCGGTGCGCTGGGTGCCGCCGACCTTCTGGCCATAGATGCTGCGGGCATAGGTTTCCTGTACGTAGCGGCCGCCGCGCTCGCCGGTCACGGTCACGAACACGATGACCATGTCCTGCATGGTGGCCGGCACGGCGTTCTCCAGGATGTCCTTCAGGACCTCGCGGCGGTTGCGCAGCCCCAGGTCGTTGAGGAGCACCCGCATGAGGGCGCAATGGCCCGGATAGCGGATCGTCTTGTAGTTCAGGTTGCGCACCTTGCCCTCAAGGGTCTCGCACAGGGTGCCGAGGCCGCCGGAGGTGTTGAAGGCCTCGTAGCGGGTGCCGTCGAGGGAGAACTCCTCGAGCTCCTCCATGGCCGGGACTTCGCGCAGCTTGCCGTCGACCACGGCCTCGCAGCGCTCAATGTATTCGTTAATAACGCCGTCCGTGCTCCAGGTGAGGTTGTAGGACAGGGCGTTCGACGGATATTGCGGCAGCGCGCCGACGCGCAGGCGTACCGTGTCGAGCTTGTCGAAGCGGCTGGCGATGTCGTGCGCCACGATGGAGATGAAGCCGGGGGCGAGGCCGCATTGCGGAATGAAGGCGGTCGAGGCGCCTTCGGCCAGTTCCTTCACCATCCGGGTGGTGGCCACGTCCTCGGTGAGGTCGAAGTAGTTCACGTCCGCAAGGCGCGCCGCCTTGGCCACGTGGCTCGTCAGGTGGTAGGGCGCGGCGCTGAGCACGGCGTAATGGCCCTTGAGGGCGTTCTGCAGGGCGACCGCGTCACTGAAGTCGAGCTGGATCGTCTCGACCCCGTCCTTGGCGACGGCTTCCAGGGCCTCTGCGGAGGCATCCGCCACGGTGACCCGGTACTCGCCGGTCTCGTGGAGCATGTCGACAATGGTGGAGCCGATCTTGCCGGCGCCGATGACGAGAATCGAGTGCATTCAAACCTCCCTGTGATCGATGCAGAAAAAGGCAGAACGCTGCAGAGCGCCATAGACAAGCTGACGGAAAGCCGATTAGGTTTCGGCAGAACGCCGTACTGACTGGTCATAATGATGCTGGACGCCACCGATCGTGCCCTGATTGCCCTCCTGCGGGAGAACGCCCGCATCGGCCATGCGGAGGCGGCCCGGCGCCTCAACCTCTCCCGCACCACGGTGCAGGCCAGGGTCGAGAGCCTGGAGCGTCGCGGCGTGATTACCGGCTACACCTTACGCCTCGCCGAGGAAGTCACCAGCCGCATGGTGCGGGCGCATGTGACCATCGTGGTGGCGCCCAAGGCCTCGGGCGGGGTCGTGTCGGCGCTCCAGCGCATGCCTGAATTGCGCGCGCTACACTCGGTCGCGGGTGTCTTCGATCTCCTGGCGGTGGTAGAGGCTCAGGACGTTCCGTCGCTGGACGCCGCCATCGACAGGATCGGTGCGGTCGAAGGGGTGGAGCGCACGCAATCCTCCATCATCCTCTCAACGAAGTTCGAACGATGACCCTAGCCACCTCCCTCTCAGCCGATGTGGTGATCGTCGGCGGCGCCGTCATGGGCTCTTCCGCGGCCTATCACCTGCTCGCCGATCCCGGCTTCAAGGGGCGCGTCATCGTGGTCGAGAAGGACCCGACCTATCAGCTCTCCGCCTCGGCGCTCTCGGCCGCCTCGATCCGGCAGCAATATTCCAGCGCGGTGAACATCCGCATTTCGCTTTATGGCATCGGTTTCCTGCGCAGCATCGGCGACCATCTCGCCGTCGACGGCGACCGGCCGGAGATCGGCTTGAGGGAAGCCGGTTATCTCTATTGCGCGTCGGACTCCGGCGAGCAGGTTCTGCGCGAGAACCAGGCGGTGCAGGCCGCGGAAGGCGCCGACATCCTGTTCCTGCAGCCGGACGCGCTGAAAAGCCGCTTCCCCTGGCTCAACGTGGAGGATCTCGCGGCCGGAACCTGGGGCCGCTCGGGCGAGGGCTGGTTCGACGGCTGGGGCCTGCTCCAGGCCTTCCGCAAGAAGGCGCGGTCGCTCGGCGCGGAATACGTGAAGGGCGAGGTGGCCGAGGTGGAGCGGGACGGCGGCGCCGTCACGGCCGTGCGACTGAAGGATGGGACGCGGATCGCCTGCGGCACGCTCGTCAACTGCGCTGGCTCCGGCGGGCGGGCGATCGCCGCCATGGCCGGGCTCGACATTCCGGTCCGGGCCAAGCGCCGCTACGTGTTCACCTTCGCGTGCAAGGAGCCGGTGGAGAATTGTCCGCTGCTCATCGACACGTCCGGCGCCTATGTGCGCCCGGAAGGCGACGGCCACTTCATCTGCGGCGCCTCGCCGGAAGCGGACATGGATCCGGATTGGCACGACGACGATCCCGCCAGCCAGGAGATCGATCATTCCTTCTTCGAGGAGTTCATCTGGCCGTCGCTCGCCCATCGCGTGCCGGCCTTCGAGGCGATCAGGCCCGGCCGCGCCTGGTCAGGCCCCTACGACATGTGCCTGCTCGACCACAACGCCATCATCGGCCAGGCGGGCGCGCTCAGGAATTTCTATCTCTGCAACGGCTTCTCGGGCCACGGCCTGCAGCAGGCCCCGGCGGTCGGCCGGGGCTTGGCCGAACTGATCGTCCATGGCGGCTATCGCACGCTCGACCTGTCCGAACTCGGCTACGAGCGGGTGCTCGCCAACCGGCCGCTTCTCGAAAGAAACGTGATCTAGAGCCCCTACTCGTCAGAGGTGCGGTAGGCCCAGATCCGGCCACCCCGGTTCATGTGGCGCTGCATCAGGCCGGGCTGATCAGGCGAGGGCTGCGTATCGACAGCCAACTCGTTGACGCCTTCCCGGTCGGCGCGCTCGTCGCTGCGGCGGGCGCCGGTGCCCACCGTCGTGCTCGAGCCCTGGTTGGTCTGGGCGAACTCGTCCGTCCTCAAATCCGTCGTGCCGAGATCGTCCGCGCCTTCCGCCATGAGACCCATGCCGGGCAGGGTGCTCGTGGTGGTCATGCCGCCGCCCGAGCCGCCGGTGATCCCAGCGCCGAGCGGCGCACCCACATCGGCGCCGGCCTGGTCATTCCCGTTCTCCGAGAGCCATTCCCGGCTGCTGCCGTCGAGGTCGACAGGGTCGAACATCTCCAGCACGCGCACCGCCTCCTCGGCATTGTCCCGGTCGACCCGGGCGGCGATCAGGCTATGGCCCCTGTGAAGGCCCTGCTCGAAGATCCGCCGGTCGGAATCCGGCAGGTTCAGGTCGTGGAGGGCCTCCGTGGAATCGTCCCGCGCGGAAAGGCTCCGGAAACCCGAGATCGAGGAGATCTCGCGGGCATCCTGGTTGCCGACGGCCACGATCCGGTGCTGGGCAATGCCGGTCTCGAGCAGGGCTTGAAGGGCTTGGCGGGCCTGGGCGGGATCCCTGAACAGGGCAGTGATCATCTGGGGCATGGGACTCTTCCGTTGGGTTACTCCCTCAACGAAGAGGCGCTTGGGCGTGTTCCCCGGATCCGCCATTAAGCCTTTTGTATGAAAGGGCTTCCATTTTGAAGCCGGCTATGATTGTCATGGTTTCGTCATAGAACCGTCATCCGGGCTTAACGCAGGGGTGATGAACGACAAGAACGTCCCAGACGGGATGATACGGGAGAGATTAGAATGATGAAGAAGTCGCTCCTCGGCGCCCTGGCCCTCGGCCTTGCGACGAGCACCTCCGCCTTCGCCCAGACGGAGCTCCAGTGGTGGCACGCCATGACCGGCGCCAACAACGACGTCGTGAACCGTCTGGCTGAAGAGTTCAACGCGTCCCAGAAAGACTACAAGGTCGTCGTCAGCTACAAGGGCCAGTACGCCGATACCCTGAACGCCGGCATCGCGGCGTTCCGCGCGGGCAACGCCCCCCACATCCTGCAGGTGTTCGAAGTCGGCACGGCGACCATGATGGGCGCCCGCGGCGCGATCAAGCCGGTTCAGGAGATGATGAAGGAAGCGGGCGAGAAGTTCGATCCGCAGGCCTACCTCCCGGCCATCACGGGCTACTATTCCACGGCGAAGGGCGAGATGCTCTCCTTCCCGTTCAACTCGTCCTCGATGGTCATGTGGATCAACCGGGACGAGCTGAAGAAGGCCGGCGTCGCCGAGGTTCCGAAGACCTGGCCTCAGGTGTTCGATGCCGCCAAGAAGCTCAAGGCTGCCGGCCACGACAGCTGCGGCTTCTCGAACGCCTGGGCGTCCTGGGCTAATGTCGAGCAGTTCTCGGCCTGGCACAACATCCCGATGGCCACCAAGGCCAACGGTCTCGACGGCTTCGACACGGAGATGAAGTTCAACTCTCCGACCCATGTGAAGCACCTGCAGAACCTCGTCGACATGCAGAAGGACAAGACCTACGACTATTCGGGCCGCGACTCGAAGTCTGAGGGCCGCTTCACCTCCGGCGAATGCGCGATCTTCCTGACCTCCTCGGGCTTCTACGGCAACGTGAAGGCCAATGCGAAGTTCGACTGGGCCAATGCGCCGATGCCGTACTACCCGGATGTTCAGGGCGCTCCGCAGAACTCCATCATCGGCGGCGCTTCGCTGTGGGTCATGGGCGGCAAGAAGGCTGACGAGTACAAGGGTGTCGCCAAGTTCTTCACCTTCCTGTCCGACACGGACCGCCAGGCGAAGCTGCACCAGGAATCGGGCTATCTCCCGATCACCAAGGCGGCCTACGAGAAGACCAAGGCTTCGGGCTTCTACGAGAAGAACCCCGCGCTCCAGACTGCGCTGATCGAGCTGACCAACAAGGAGCCGACCGAGAACTCCCGCGGCCTGCGCTTCGGCAACATGGTCCAGATCCGCGACGTGATCTCGGAAGAGATCGAGGCAGCTCTCGCCGGCCAGAAGCCCGCGAAGGACGCTCTCGATGCGGCCGTGACCCGCTCCAACCAGATCCTGCGCCAGTTCGAGCGCACCGTTCGCTAAGCTGATCTGGCACTGACAAAACTCCATCCCGGGAAGCTTGAAGACGCTTCCCGGGATGATCTTATAGATCACCCTCGCAGACCGGTTGCTGCCGTCATCTGCCCCATCCTCGGACAGCCGCAAAAGCGATGGAAAAAAGAGCTCATATTTCAGGTTGGACGCTGCCGCTCCTGCTGATCCTTCCGCAGATGGCGATCACCGTCATCTTCTTCTACTGGCCGGCCTCCCAGGCCATCTGGCAGTCCTTCCTGCGGGAAGACGCCTTCGGCCTCGCATCCGAATTCGTCGGCTTCGAGAATTACGTCTCGCTGTTCGAGCAGCCCGAATATTACCGGGCCATGGTCACGACGGCGATCTTCTCGTCGCTCGTCGCCTTCTTCTCGCTCGCCTGCGCCCTGCTGCTGGCCAGCCAAGCGGACAAGAACATCCGCGGCGGGCAGGCCTTCAAGACCCTGCTGGTGTGGCCCTACGCTGTGGCCCCTGCCATCGCGGGCGTGCTGTGGCTCTTCATGTTCCACCCGACGCTCGGCACGCTATCGAGGCCGATCAAGGCAGTGGGAATCGACTGGAACCCGATGCTCAACGGCAACCATGCCATGACCCTTCTGGTTCTCTCAGCCACCTGGAAGCAGATCAGCTACAACTTCCTGTTCTTCCTGGCCGGCCTGCAGGCGATCCCGAAGAGCGTGATCGAGGCGGCCGCCATCGATGGCGCCGGACCGCTCCGCCGCTTCTGGACGGTCATCTTCCCGCTCCTGTCGCCCACCACGTTCTTCCTGCTCGTGGTCAACATCGTCTATGTGTTCTTCGACACGTTCGGCATCATCGACGCGGTTACGGGCGGCGGCCCCGCCGGCCAGACAACGACCCTCGTCTACAAGGTCTATGCGGACGGCCGTCTCGGTGGCGATCTCGGCGGATCGGCCGCCCAGTCGGTGATCCTGATGGTCATCGTGATCGCGCTCACCGCCATCCAGTTCCGTTATGTCGAGCGCAAGGTGCAGTACTGATGGTCGAGAATCGTCCCTTCGCCCAATTCATGGCCTATCTGACGCTGGCCCTCGGCATCGTCATCGTGGCCTTTCCGGTCTATCTGGCGATCATGGCGTCCACATTCGATACGGCGACCATCATCAACGGCAACATGCCGCTGGTGCCCGGTAACCAGGCGGATGAGAACTACACCCGGACGCTGCTCTACGGTGGCATGCATGCCCGTCAGCCTGTCGGCGGCATGATGTTCAACTCGATGATCATGGCGCTGGGAATCGCGATCGGAAAGATCCTGATCTCGATCCTCTCGGCCTTTGCGGTAGTGTATTTCAAGTTCCCGTTCCGCAAGACCGCGTTTTGGGTCATCTTCATCACGCTGATGCTCCCGGTCGAGGTGCGCATCTATCCGACCTATAAGATCGTCGCGGATCTCGGGCTGCTCGACACCTATACGGGCCTCGTCATGCCGCTCATCGCGTCGGCCACCGGCACGCTGCTCTTCAGGCAGTTCTTCATGACGATCCCGGACGAGCTGCTCGAAGCCTCGAAGATCGACGGCGCCGGCGCGTTCCGCTTCTTCAAGGACACGCTGCTTCCGCTCTCCATGACGACAATCGCGGCGCTCTTCGTGATCCAGTTCATCTACGGCTGGAACCAGTATCTCTGGCCGCTGCTGATCACGACCAAGAGCTCGATGCAGACCATCGTCATCGGCATCAAGATGATGATCACGACCACTGATGCCTTGACCGAGTGGAATGTCGCGATGACCACGGCCGTGCTGGCCATGCTGCCGCCGGTGCTGGTGGTGATCTTCATGCAGAGGCTCTTCGTGAAGGGTCTCGTCGAAACGGAGAAGTGATGCGCCGGCCGGCGCATGGCCCTCGCGGTGAGACGCCGTGAGGGCTTCTTCTCAAAAAGCTTCAACGATTTTCGCCCGACGCTTTGAGCGGAGCGGGCCACGGTTAAAAGGAAGAATACGATGGCAGGGGTGACGCTGGATACTGTCAGGAAGATCTACGCGGGCAATGTGGAGGCCGTGAAGGGCGTGTCCCTCGGCATCGAGGACGGCTCCTTCTGCGTGCTCGTCGGCCCGTCGGGTTGCGGCAAGTCCACGCTGCTGCGCATGATCGCGGGCCTCGAGACGATCTCCGGCGGCGAGGTGAAGATCGGCGACCGGGTCGTGAACCAGGTCGAACCCGCCGACCGCGACATAGCCATGGTGTTCCAGAACTACGCGCTCTATCCCCACATGAGCGTCTACGACAACATGGCCTACGGACTGCGCAACCGCGGCACGCCCAAGGACGAGATCGACAAGCGCGTGAAGGAAGCTGCCCGCATCCTCGCCATCGAGTCGTTCCTCGCCCGCAAGCCGCGCCAGCTCTCCGGCGGCCAGCGCCAGCGCGTCGCCATGGGCCGCGCCATCGTGCGCAAGCCCCAGGTGTTCCTCTTCGATGAGCCCCTCTCCAACCTCGACGCCAAGCTGCGCGTTCAGATGCGCGTGGAGATCAAGCGCCTGCAGCGGGCGCTCGGCGTGACCTCAATCTACGTCACGCACGATCAGGTCGAGGCGATGACGCTTTCCGACAAGCTCGTCGTGATGTCAGGCGGCCAGATCGAGCAGGTCGGCACGCCTGCAGAGGTATATCGTCGTCCCGAGACCAGGTTCGTCGCCACCTTCATCGGCTCCCCGCCCATGAACATCCTGCCAGGCCAAGTGGAAGGCCCCGGCCGCGTCTCCGTCGGCGGCCAGTCGATCGCCGTCACCGACATGCGCGAGGGCCTTAACCCGGGCTCCGCCATTGAGGTGGGCCTGCGGCCCGAGGACGTGCAGGCTGGCGGCACGGGCACCAGCTCGCTTTCCATGGACGTGGATTTCGTAGAAGAGCTCGGCGCCACCCAGCTCTTCCACGGCAAGGTGGCCGGCGCGGAGTTCATCGTGCAGGCCTCCACCGGCCAGCTTGCGGCGGACACCCGCAAGCTCGCGCTCGCGGTCGAGCCCGGAAACGTCCACCTCTTCGATCCGCAGACCACGAAGCGGTTGGGGCGCGCCTAATTACAGCTTCGGCTGATCCATTACGAACCACAGGCCTCGGGCATGCCCGAGGCCTTTTTGTTGTGCTCCGGTCGAGAACGATACTGTCCCGGTCATCCCCGGACGTGTTCCGGGGATCCACGTCTTTGCTCCGATTGAAGACGTGGATGGCCGGGACGAGCCCGGCCATCACGCCGAGGGGTGGGCATGTTCTCACTTTGTTCTTGACTCTTGCTCTAAGCTCGGCTATATCGTTGTGCATCCTCGCCCGACGAGGGGCGCGCTCGCGAGGCGTCGCAGATGCGGGGCAAGGAGCGGTCCCGCCGCAGGTCTCGCACGCCTGTGGTCGCGGGAGGTCGATTCTGGCTCTGTCAGGTCCACCTGAAAAGAACCGCGCGTGACGAGCAGTCCGGCTCTCACCTTCACCACACATCATCGAGCCGGGCTGCCCGACGCGCCAC
>JAESFL010000557.1_pt1 | contig 24271 bp, 22 predicted proteins | sample 9269401 | NCBI WGS metagenome assembly JAESFL01 (sample SAMN14506025, study PRJNA617098) | algae metagenome | isolation source: Gloeocapsa sp. UFS-A4-WI-NPMV-4B04 and co-occurring heterotrophs from desert... | place: USA: Utah | collected 2006-10-01 | reverse complement strand
CAGCCCCCTTCAAGACGAGCGGCCGTCCGCAATGCGGCGGCCGGTATCCGCCATGCTGATGCAGACCGACCCCAAAGCCGCCGACCCCAAAGCCGATCCGGTGGCGCGGCGGCGCACCTTCGCGATCATCTCGCACCCGGACGCGGGCAAGACCACGCTGACCGAGAAGCTGCTGCTGTTCGGCGGCGCGATCCAGCTCGCGGGCGAGGTCAAGGCCAAGCGCAACCGGGTCTCGACCCGCTCCGACTGGATGGGGATCGAGAAGGAGCGCGGCATCTCGGTGGTCACCTCGGTGATGACCTTCGAGTACGGCGACTGCGTCTTCAACCTGCTCGACACGCCGGGCCACGAGGACTTCTCGGAGGACACCTACCGCACGCTGACGGCAGTGGATTCGGCCGTGATGGTGATCGATGCGGCCAAGGGCATCGAGGCCCGCACGCGAAAACTGTTCGAGGTGTGCCGGCTGCGGGACATCCCGATCGTCACCTTCGTGAACAAACTCGACCGCGAGGCGCGCGACCCGTTCGAGACCCTCGACGAGATCGAGAAGACGCTCGCCCTCGACGTGGCCCCCGTGACTTGGCCGATCGGGCTCGGCCGCAACTTCGCCGGCACCTACGAACTCGGCGGCAACCGGGTGCGCCGGCTCGACGCGGCGGACGATGCCGGCACGATTCCCGTCTCCGGGTTCAACGATCCGCTGTTCGATGAACTGCTGACCGAGAACGGCGCGGCGGACGCGTGGCGCGAGGAGGTGGAGCTGGCCGAGGGCGGCCTCAAGAGCTTCGATCTCGCCGCCTTCCGCGAGGGGCACCTGACGCCGGTCTTCTTCGGCTCGGCGCTGCGGAATTTCGGCGTGCGCGACCTCATCGACGGGCTGGCCCGCTTCGCGCCCCCGCCGCGGGGCCAGGAGGCGGACAAGCGCGCCGTCCAGCCCTCCGAGCCGAAGATGACGGGCTTCGTGTTCAAGATCCAGGCGAACATGGATCCGAACCACCGCGACCGCATCGCCTTCATGCGGGTCTGCTCGGGCCAGCTCCGGCGCGGCATGAAGGCCAAGCTCGTGCGCACGGGCAAGCCGATGTCGCTATCGGCGCCGCAATTCTTCTTCGCCCAGGACCGGGCGATCGCCGACGAGGCCTATGCCGGCGACGTGGTCGGCATTCCCAACCACGGAACGCTGCGCATCGGCGACACGCTGACTGAGGGTGAGGAGATCGTGTTCCGGGGCGTGCCGAGCTTCGCCCCGGAGATCATGCGGCGGATCAAGCTCACCGACGCGATGAAGGCCAAGAAGCTCCGGGAAGCGCTCCAGCAGATGGGCGAGGAGGGCGTCGTGCAGGTCTTCATCCCGCAGGACGGCTCCCCCGCCATCGTCGGCGTCGTCGGCGCCCTGCAGCTCGACGTGCTGAAGGAGCGGCTGCAGGCGGAATACGGCCTGCCGATCGACTTCGAGACGAGCCGGTTCTCCGTCTGCCGCTGGATCGAGGCGGAGTCGGAGGCCGAGATCGACAAATTCGTCAACGCCCACGGCTCGGCCATGGCGAGCGACCTCGATGGTGCCCCGGTCTTCATGGCCACCACCGCCTTCTCGCTGCGCTACGAGGAGGAGCGCTGGGAGAAGATCCGGTTCACCGACGTGAAGGACTACCAGAAGCGGGCGGCGTGAGCGGAGCGGTCGGAGACTCGGCCCGTCATCCGCAACGCTCGTCCGGCTCTGGCGGCGTTCATCCCGCTGTCCGGCTGAACGCGTCGGGCTTGTCGACCTTTCGTTGCAAGCGCCAGCGAAACGATCCAGCCGCGCTTGCATCTCCGGACAGGGCGCGCCCTGGATCGCGTCGGGTTCGCCTCGCGATGACGGAGACGATGGAATCGAGCGAGACCGCTCAATCGTAGGCGAGATCGAGCGCGCGCTCGAAGGCGATCGCGCTCATCTCGCGCCCCTTCGGATCGGCAACGACGATATCGCGAAAGCCGCGCCCAGCCAGTTCCCAGGTCTTCTCAAGGGCCTGCTCGTCCGTGCCGCAGGCGAAGGCCAGGATGCGGCCCGAAGGGTCCGTTCCCGTCACCTTGTACATGGCCGTCCTCCTGTCCGAGCCGTGAAGATAAGGCCCGGCCCCCTCCGGGAGAAGAGGCCGGCCGAGCAGGGCGCCTCGTGCGCCGGCTTCAGCCGAGCAGCGCCGCCTTGTCCACGTCGAGCGCCTGGGCCAGTTCGTCGAGCACCCGGTGCTCGCTCTCGGTGATGCCGCCCTTGTCGGCCACGTCCGCCGCGATCAGGAAGACATGCTGGCGCTGCTCCAGGGGGCGCTCGGCGATGGCGGCGACGTGCTGGCTGTTCTCCAGGCGTCCGGCGCGCAGCTCGGCGCGGGCGAGCGCCTCGAACAGCGCCTTCTCCAGGCTGAGCGTGTCGTAGGATTTCTGGAGGATGGGGTTGGCCCGCATGCTGACGAGGGCCGCCTCGATCTCTTCCTCGTCGGTGTCGCCGTCGGCGACGATCACGTTGGCCGCGGCGGAGACCGCCGCGTGCATGAATTCGGTATCGCCCGCGTAGGACATCACCACCCGGTTGAGACGGACGAGGGCGTCCTGAAAAAACCCCATCTTGCACTCTCCCAGGCGCAGATCCCCGACCGCACGGCGCCGCACCGATGGTTCCAATGCGGGCGGCGAACCGTCAAGATGGCAAGCTTGACGGATCTCTCACAGTTCCGCCGAGCGCCGCGACAGTTCCGCCCGCAGGTGGCGGGCCGCCTCGACCAGGGCGGCGTCCCGGCGCTGACGCGGACGAGGCGGCGCGAGGGTGACGTCCGCCGCGATCCGCCCGGGGCTGCCGGCCAGCACCACGACCCGATCGGCGAGATAGACCGCCTCGTCGATGTCGTGGGTCACGAACAGCACCGTCTTGCCCGTTTGCGCCTTGATGCGCTGGATCTCGTCCTGCAGGCCTTCGCGGGTGAAGCTGTCGAGCGCCGAGAACGGCTCGTCCATCAAGAGCACTTCGGGTTCCACCGCAAGCGCGCGGGCGATGGCGATGCGCTGGCGCTGCCCGCCGGAGAGCTGGTGCGGCCATCGGCCGGCGAGGTCGGACAGCCCGACGAGCTTGAGCATCGCCGCCGCCCGCTCCCGGCGCTCGGACTTGGACAGGCCGTGCCGCTCCAGGCCGAAGGCGACGTTGTCGATCACCCGCCGCCAGGGCAGCAGCCGGGCGTCCTGGAACACGAGCGCCATCGGCGTCCGGGTCTTCTGGGGATCGGTGTCGAGATGAACCGTGCCGGTGCTGGGCTTGGCCAGATCGATTAGAACCCGCAGGAGCGTCGATTTGCCGACGCCGGACTCGCCGACGATGACGAGGAACTGCCCGCGCGGCACGGCGAGATCGAGGGCCGACAGGATCTCGGTGCGCCGCCCGTCGCGCTCGTAGGCGAGGCTCAGGCCACGGATGTCGATGATGGGAGGCTGCGCCGTGCCCATCGCCGCACGCGTCGTCGCACTCATGCGCGCCACCGCAGCAGCCAGCCCTGCAGGGCGACGAAGCCGGTGTCGAACAGGCCGTATAGCCCGGCCATGGTCAGCATGTAGACCACGACGATGTCGGTGGAGAGGAGCGAGGAGGCCTGCATCATCCGGGCGCCGATGCCGGGCACCCCGAAGATCTCGGCGGCGACCACCGCCATCCAGGCCTGGCCGAGCGCCGTGCGCAGGCCGACGAGGATGCCGGGGGTAGCCGCCGGCAGCATGATCTTGGTGAGCCGCGCGAACGGCCCGCGAAAGCCGAAGGCCTGGGCCACCTCGACCAAATCGCGGTCGACGCCGCGCACCGCGCCTTGGGTCGCAAAGAACACGATCCAGAACACGCCGATGGCGATGATGAACACGGCCGCCGAGGGCTGGACGCCGAACCAGATGATCGCGAACGGCACCCAGGCGAGGCCGGGAATGGGGCGCAGCAGCCGCACGATCCAGGCCGTCAGGCTCTCGAACCAGCGGAACATGCCGGAGAGGAGACCGAGCGCGATGCCGGCGCCCGCGCCGACGCCGAGCCCGACCACGTAGTGGCTCAGGCTCTCGGCCACCGCGCGCAGCCACGCACCGCTCGCGATCTCGCGCGCGAAGGCCGCAGGAAGAGAGGAGGGCGGCGGCAGGAAGGCCGGGTTGACGAGGTCGAGCCGGGGCGCCGCCTCCCACAGGGCGAGGAAGGCGGCGAGCCCGACGGCTGCCAGCGCAGCCGAGCGGAACGGGTTCATGGCGTCAGGGTCGTGAGGGAAATCAGGGCTTCTTGGCCGCGTCGAACGGCTTGGCGTCGAACAGGCCGTCGGTCGGCGCCTCCTTGTCGAGGGTGCCGATCGAGACCTGATAGGCCTGCATCTTCTTCGTCGCCTCGATGATGGTGCGCGGGTCGGCGACGAACTTCGCGGCCGGCGAGGAGAGCGCCTTCTGGATCGTGGCGACGTCGGTGATGCCCTTGCCGAGGGCCGCCTCGACCGGGGGCGCGGCGCGGGCCGGGTCGGTCTTCAGGAGGTCGGTCGCCTTCACGAGCGCCGAGACGAGACCTTCCACCGCCTTCGGGTTGGCGTCGGCGAACTTGCCGTAGACGGCCACCACCGTCCCCGGCTGGTCGGGGAACATCTCCCCGCCGGTGGCGATCAGCGTGATCTTCGGGTTGCGCCCCTGGACGATGGTCAGCGCCGGCTCGCGGATCGAGGCGCCGTCGACGGCGCCGGCGAGCAGCGCCTGCTGGGTCGCGTCGATACCCATGGCGACGATCTCGACATCGGCCTTGTCGGCCTTGGCCACCTGCCAGAGCCAGTGCTGCAGGGTGGTGTTCGGCACCGAGCCCGGCGGCTGCGTGGCGAGCCGGGCGGGGCGCCCCTCCTTGGCCTTGAACTGCTTGAAGGCCTCGGCCTTGCTCGGGGCGGCGGCGAAGTAGGGCGCGAGCTTGGGGGCGGCCACGAACACCATCTCCTCGATGGCGGTGGCGGCCACGACCCGCACGTCGATGCCCTTGGTGCGGGCGACCGCGAGCGGCGCGATGCCGGCGACGTAGACGTCGATGGTGCCCGACGCCAGCGCCTGGATCATGTTGGGGCCGGACTCGAAGGTGGTGAAGACCGGTGCCAGCCCGGCCTCCTTCAGCCAGCCCTCGCCGTTAGCGACGAAGACGGGGGCGGCACCGATCACCGGAATCACGCCGATGCGCACGGGCACCGTCTGGGCGGCGACGGAGACAGGAAGGGCGACAAGCCCCGCGATCAGGGCAAAGGCCTTGAACAGATTGCGCATCGATACGGGTTCCAGGGAGCCGAACGGCGTCCCCCATGGCACAGCAAGCGCGATCTTCCAAACGCACCCGCCCTCCGTCGCCCTCTGCCGCCGCAGGCCGCCAGCCTCACCGGACCGGTGACACGGCCACCCGAGCGGCGACGCTTTGCCGGCCTGCGACGGAACGGCCTGTTCCTCCTGCCGTTTACCCAGCCGAAAGCGGCACCCACGCCGCGGGACAGACGACAGGATACCTCACGCCATGAGCCTCATCGGCAGCATCGTCAGCAAGATCCTCCACCCGTTCGGCTCGTCGGAGGCGCAGGCCGCCGAGGCCGGCACGTCGTCCTCCAAGCCCTCCGAGACCCAGGCCCAGCCGTCCTCCGGCGGCGGCAGCGCCGCGGCCTCTACGCCCACCAGCGGCGGCACCTCCTCGGGCGGATCGGTCGATGTCGAGGCCGTGCTCAACGACCTCGCCGCGAAGAACCCGCAGAAGCTGAACTGGCGCACCTCGATCGTCGACCTGATGAAGCTGCTTGATCTCGATTCGAGCCTGCACGCCCGCCAGCAGCTCGCCGACGAGCTGCACTACACCGGCGACAAGAACGATTCGGCCTCGATGAACGTGTGGCTGCACAAGCAGGTCATCAAGAAGCTCGAGGAGAACGGCGGCAAGGTGCCCGCCGATCTCAAGGACTGAGTCCTTTGCGGCGGCGAAAGTCCGTCGGCGACGTATCGAAAGGGAAAGGGCGGCGGCAGGATCCCTGCCGCCGCCCTTTCCTTGTCATCGCTCCATCCTGCCGATCGTCAGGCGGCCCAGGCCCTCGCGGGGTCCCACGCGCAGTGCTCGTTCAGGGCACCGGCGAAGTCCGCGGCAAAAATCTGAGATTGCGAGCCGGCAGCCGACGGACCGTGGCGTTGGAACGATCGGGGCTGTTGCCTCTCGCTATGCTGGCAGGACCACCACTTTCGTCTTGACCGGGGTTCGCGCGTAGAGGTGGATCATATCCTGACTGAGCAGGCCGACACAGCCGCTCGTAATGCCGCTGCCGATCGATTCGGGATCGCTGCTGGCATAGATGGTGTAGAGCGTATAGGCGCCGTTCTGGTAGAGATGCAGGGTGCGGGCCCCGAGCGGGTTGTCGAGGCCGCCCGGCATCCCGCGCGCGTATTTGGCCGCCTCGGGCTGTCGCCGGATCATCTCCTTAGGTGGTGTCCAGGTTGCCCACTCGGACTTGCGGCCGACATAGGCGTCACCGCTCCACAAGAACCCGTCGCGCCCGACATTGGCGCCGTAGCGGGTCGCCGAGCCGTCGCCCTCGATGCGGTAGACGTAGTAGTTGCGCGGATCGACGACGATCGTTCCGGGCGCTTCCTTGGTCTCGTATCGAACCGTCCGGCGGAAGTACTTCGGATCAACCTTGCGGACATCGACCGCCGGGATTGGGAATTTCTCGGCCGGCATCGGCCCGTAGACCTTCGCCGCCTCGGCCAGCATCGTGCCATCGGAGGTCACGCAGCCGCCAAGCCCGAATGCGCCGAGGCCGGCGGCCGAGCCAGCCAGGAATGAGCGCCGGTCGAGAAGCCGAGCCCGGGGAAGGGTGGTCTCGTTCGAGCCATCGGCATGGGCCCGCCGAACATCGATCGTCATCGTCTTGGACTTTCCAAATCCTGCAGTCCGATGGGCGAGGCTCCGGCATTCGCCCGATCATCCTCCTGCTAAGCTGAGATTGCGGCGACGCGATGCACCTGGCAAGTGCGGCGTGAGCTGTCGACCGATGGCCTCGGCCTGCGCCCTGCGCCCGGTTGTGCTCGCGGCCGGAATGCCGATGCTCAATGCCATCGGCACTTCACTCGTCGCGGTTCGCGCCTCCGGCATCGCGACAGCGGCGAACGATGCCCCCTCGGGCCCGATCGACGGGTCGGTCGCGGCCGAGCACAGAGCCGGTGGGCTTCTTGGCGGGCGCCCGTCCCGTCTGGGCGATGTGCCGCGCTTCCTGAAGATCAGCGTCGCAGACCGCTGCAAATGCCACGCCGACCTGATTGCCGACGCTGGAGCGCGAGCGGGGAGGGACGGCAGGCGCCGTCACGCCTCAAGCGCGTCCAACAGCGCGGGAGCCGCCGGGTTCGGTGAACCCAAGCGGAGAGCGCGTCGGGCTCACGAAGCCGCAGCGCAAACCGTCATTTCGAGCTAAATCATTGTCGGGGTTGGTAGGCCTGGCCGGACTTGAACCGACAACCAGACCGTTATGAGCGGTCGGCTCTAACCATTGAGCTACAGGCCCTAACCGTTTCCGGTCAGATACTTAGACTCGCTTTCTGGCGCCTGCAACAGATTGCCCTACAGCAATCCCCACAGAAACCCTCGATCTGTGAAGATGAGTGGGGCGTCAGAAACGGCGAGGCAAACGCCGCTTTTGAGTAGCCGGGGTGGTGCCATGCGGCAAGCCCCGTTGATGCCGGATCGGCCATGGGATCGGCCATGGGATCGGCCATGGGCATGGGCCGCTGCGGTCAGCCGCGGGGACCGGCAAGGATCCGTGCAAGCCGTCGAGCGTGCCTCGGACAATGGGCAGCCTGCGGCGAGCCGCCGGATCGTCGCGGCGGCCAGAGTGAAGTCGATGGAGACGGGGGCCGGGCGATCAGCGTTTCGGCTTCCGGTCCTCTGGCCTTTCCGGCTTGGGATCCCTTGAAGGATCGGGATTGTCCTCGGACTTGACCGTCGCCCCTGGCGTCCCCTTACCGGGATGCCCGGTCTGCTCGTCGATATTGCCGAGCGCGCCACCCTCGTGCGTCTTGCCGGCCTCCGTACCAGCCTTCTCCGGCTTCCTCATGTCGGCCTCCCATTCGCCGAGCAAAAATGCTCCAAGCCGGTAGAACGCTGGTCGAAGCTTGAAGGCGCCGCATGTTCGGCATTATGATGCAGATGTGATCGCTCCGAAGCCGGGCGCAAGTCCCATCGACGGAAGGGGCATCACGCGCAAGGAAGGTTGCTGAGCGGCCTTCCGGCATCGGCTCCGCCGCGTCGATCCATGCGTCCGGCCGCCCTGACGCTCGGACATCCCGAACAGGAAGACACCATGCGCTATACCGTTCATTGGACCGCGCCTTCCGGCCCCTCGACGGAGCCGCACGCACTCGGAGCGAGGGCGGCCGAGCGAGCCATGACCTTCGCGAGCATGGGCGCATCGGACGTCTACGTGGAGACCAATGACGGACGGGTGTTCCGCGCACCGGCGCAGATGGCCGCCCTGGTTCAATACGCCCAGACCGCCGACGCCGAACAGATCTGATCCGGCGGCACAGGGCAGTCCGGCTTAGCCTCGGATCAGAGGGCTTCAGGAACCGACGAGCTGCCACTCGAAGACGAGCTGGCGCAGCCGCGCCTGAGCGGCGCGGCGAGCCTCGTCGAAGGTCGCGTAGTTCTGCGAGCCGTAGCGCCGCGGCGCGCCCTTCTCGAGGATGGAGCAGACGAAGCGGCCCGGACGCCGCCAGCACGGTCGCACATCGATGGAGTAGGGATGGTCGGTCCGCTCAGCCACCCGCACATCGTGCCACGCCCGCCAGCCCCGACCAAGGGGCGGCTTTCACGGCGCGGCTCACATTTGCTTGCAGCCGCGCCGAGGTCGGGCGGCCCTCAGGCCTCGCTTTCATCCTGCGAGGGACGTAAGGAACGCTCGATCGTCTCTAGAACGGTCTTGGCGAGCACCGCGTCCGGATCGTCGCGGAACAGCACGTCGCGCAGCATGGCGAGGTAGCCTTCGAGGCGTTCGTCGTAATGGTCGGAATCGATCGAGCGCAGGACACTCGCCAGGAAGCCCACCGCCATCTGGTGGGCCACCTGCTTGGCGCCGAGCTCGGCGAGCCCCTCGGCGAGGTTCGTCACCGCCACATCGTGCCGCGCGCTGACCGCGGCGAGGGCGGCGAGTTGCTGGGTCTGATCCATCGGTGTCGGGTCCTCGGAACGCGCCTACGGTCAGGATTGGAGATCACGAATTCGCGTCGGCGAAGCGGCGGAACGCCTCCAGCGTCTCGGCGCTGACATGGTGTTCGATGCCTTCCGCGTCGCGCCGCGCCGTCTCGGCGCTGACGCCCACGGCGCGCAGGAAGCGCTCGACGATGCGATGGCGTTCCCGCGACTGCTCGGCCAGAGCCTGCCCCGCCGCGGTGAGAAACACGCCGCGATAAGGCCGCTGCTGCACGAGACCGTCCTCGGCGAGGCGTTTGAGCATCTTGGCGACCGTCGGCTGGGCCACACCGAGGCGGGCGGCGATATCGACCTGCCGGGCCTCGCCGCCATCGCCGATCAGGTCGGCGATCAGCTCGACGTAATCCTCCACCAGTTCGAGACGGCGCGCCTCACGGGCCTGACGGAAGCTCTCGACATGGACCTCCGCATCGACCAGCGGCGCTTCCGCCGCACGGTGCGATTCCGGTGCCGGCTTCTGCCCCATCTCTCGCCCCATCTCTCGCGCTGCGTCCTGCATGAGGCGGCGGGCCCCTCCGTTCCCGGGCACGGCCCGATCGGCCCGCGCCTCGCATGATCAACGTCGCTCACGAAACACGTGGGCCCACGGGTCTGCTCCGGCACGGTCAGCCGATCCGCCGGGTGTCATCGGTCGTTCGCGCCGACCTGTTTAACCGATGCACACCGGGGCCGGGAACCCGGTCTCGGCGGCTCTTGATCACAGCATCGGCACAGCTTTATAGCTGAAGCTATATGGCCATCTCATCAGCGTGGATGGGGTGGCCGCCTCTCCCGTACCGGTGTCCGCCCTCCCATCGGAGCAGGGCAGGGCAACCGAGCACCTCGATTTCGAATGGAAGCGGTGATGGATCAGGTTCGGCCGGCACCGCCCGGACAGGCCTCAGCGGAGCCGAGCCTCGGCGCGCTCAACGGCAGCGTGCCGGTGCGGGTGGGCGGTTCCTGGCTGTGGCGGCTCTTCGCCTTCCTCGGGCCGGGCTACATGGTCTCGGTCGGCTACATGGATCCCGGCAACTGGGCCACCGACATCGCCGGCGGCGCCCAGTTCGGCTACACGCTGCTCTCCGTCATCCTGCTCTCGAACCTGATGGCGATCGTGCTGCAGGCGCTGGCCGCGCGGCTCGGCATCGCCACCGGCCTCGACCTCGCCCAGGCCTGCCGCGAGCGGACCTCGCGGCCCGTCTCCATCGCATTATGGCTGATCTGCGAGGCGGCGATCATCGCCTGCGACCTCGCCGAAGTGATCGGCACGGCGATCGCCCTCAAGCTGCTGCTCGGCATCCCGCTGACGCTGGGCGCGATCATCACCGCGCTCGACGTGTTCGTGGTGCTGCTGCTCCTGCGCCGGGGTTTCCGGGCGCTGGAGGCTTTCGTCATCGGCCTTCTGACGATCATCTTCGTCTGCTTCGGCATCCAGATCGTCATGGCCGCGCCGCCGGTCCAGGCCGTGCTCGGCGGCTTCGTGCCGTCGAAAGAGATCGTGACCAACCCGGCCGCGCTCTACATCGCCATCGGCATCATCGGCGCCACCGTGATGCCGCACAACCTCTACCTCCACTCCTCGATCGTGCAGACGCGGGCCTATCCCCGGACGGAGGAGGGCCGGCGCGAGGCCCTGCGCTTCGCCGTCACCGACTCGACCGTGGCGCTGATGCTCGCTCTCTTCGTCAACGCCGCGATCCTGATCATGGCCGCGTCCGTGTTCCATGCGAGCGGACGCACCGAGGTCGAGGAGATCGAGCAGGCCTACGAGTTGCTCTCGCCGCTGCTCGGCGTCGGCATCGCCTCCACCCTGTTCGCCGTGGCGCTGCTGGCCTCGGGCCTCAACTCGACGGTGACGGCGACGCTCGCCGGCCAGATCGTCATGGAAGGCTTCCTACGGCTGCGCCTGCCGAATTGGGCACGGCGGCTGGTAACGCGGGGCATCGCCATCGTCCCCGTGGTGGTCGTCACCGCGCTCTACGGCGAGCAGGGCACCGCCCGGCTGCTCGTGCTGAGCCAGGTCGTGCTCTCGATGCAGTTGCCCTTCGCGGTAATCCCGCTGGTGCATTTCGTCTCCGACCGGCGGCTGATGGGCTCGTTCGTGATTCCGGGCTGGCTGAAGGGTCTGTCCTGGGTGATCGCCGGCATCATCGTGGTGCTGAACGTGAAGCTGTTGATCGATACCTTCGCCGGCACCTGACGGCGTCACGCCTCGGCGGCGCGCAGATGCGCCACGAAGTCCTGCGCGAAGGGCGGCAGGGCCGCGAGGTCGCGCAGGCAGAGCTTGAGGTCGCGCGCCGCCCAGGAGTCTTCGAGCGGAACGAGGGCGATCCCCATCGTGCGCCACGCCCGCCGCGCCGTGGTCTCCGGCACGATGCCGAGGCCGACGCCGCATTCGACGAGGCGGCAGACCGCGTCGAAGCTGCGCAACTGCACCCGCAGCCGCATCGGCCGGCCGATGCGGGAGGCCTTGCCGGCGAGGAAGCGCGTCAGGGCGCTCGGCCGGTCGAGGCCGACGAAGTCGTGTTCCAGCACCTCCGCGAAGCCGAGGCTGGTGCGGCGGGCCAGCGCGTGGCCGGCCGCGACCACCACGACGAAGCGGTCGTGGCGAAAGGGGAAGGTCTGGAGCGTGCCGGTATCGACGGTGCCGGCGACGATGCCGAGATCAGCCGCCCCATCGGCCACCATCCCGACGATCTCGTCGGAGGTGCGCTCCTCGATATCGACGCTGACCCCCGTATGGAGCGCGAGATAGGCGGAGAGCGCCTCGGGCAGGAATTCGGTGAGTGCGTTGGTGTTCGACAGGACCCGGACCTGGCCGACGGCGCCGCCGGCGAACACCGAGAGATCGCTCTGCAACCGCTCGATCTGACCCAAAATCTCGCGGGCATGGGCCAACAGGGCGCGGCCGGCGGGCGTCGGCGTCACCCCCTGGCGCCCGCGCAGCAGCAGCGCGGCGCCGAGCGAGTCCTCCATCGCCTTGACCCGCGCGGAGGCCGCAGCCAGCGCGAGGTTCGCCCGCTCCGCGCCGTGGGTGATCGAGCCCGCCTCCACCACGTGCCGGAACAGGTTCAGATCGACGAGATCGAAGCGCATCATAGATTGATTTTCGGCCGCATCACCGATCCCGGCTTTCGCGTCGGCTGGAGGCAGTGATTGCCGGACCTCCTATCACAACAGCGTGAGGCTGGCAGTAGCCTTCGCCGATGACGAAGGCACCCACCACGAAAGCCGAATTGCGAACGGTTCCAATTCGCAGTTGAACCGCGCCCATGAGCGCCGCAGCGGCCAGCATTCTCGGAGCACACGGCACGGTCGTCGCGGCCGGCGGCCTGCTCGTGCTGTGCATGGGGTTGTGGGCGACCGGCCTGGTGGCCGAGATCGTCACGGCGCTGATGTTCTTCGCGCTGGCGATGCTGCTCAAGCTCGCCCCGGCGCAGACGGTGTTTTCGGGCTTTGCCTCTTCCGCCTTCTGGCTGGTGACGGGCGGCATGGTGGTCGGGCTCGCCATGAACCGCACGGGGCTGGGCAACCGGCTCGCGCGAGGGCTGGCGGCGCGGCTGCCCGCCTCCTATCCCGGCTTCGTCACCGGGATCGTCGCCTTCTCCTTCGCGCTCGCCTTCGTGATGCCGTCCAATCTCGGGCGCATTGCGGTGATGGTGCCGGTGGTGATCGCGCTATGCGATGCCTTCGGGCTGGAGGCCGGGCGTCCGGGCCGGACGGGGGCGCTGCTCGCCTTCGGCGTGGCGACGCCGATGCTCTCAGCGGCGATCCTGCCCGCCAACGTGCCGAACCTCGTCATGGCCGGCACCGCCGAGACCCTGTTCAACATCCATCTCAACTATCTGCCCTATCTGTTTCTGCACGCGCCGGTTCTCGGCTTCGTGAAGGGTGTGCTGCTGGTCGCCTGCACGATCCTGATCTTCCCCGATCGCCTCGACGGAAGGCGGCCCGAACTGCCGCCGCTGCCTCCGCTGTCGGGTGCGGAGCGGCGCCTCTCGGTGATCCTGGCAGTGATGCTGGCGCTCTGGCTCAGCGACGGCTGGCACGGCATCCCGCCGGCCTGGATCGGGCTCGCCGCGGCGGTGATCTGCCTGCTTCCGGGCATCGGCGTCCTGACGTCGGCGAGCTTCGGTGAGATTCCGCTGCGGACCTGCTTCTACGTCGCGGCCCTCTTCGGGCTGACGGCGGTGGTCAACGAGACCGGGCTCGGCGCGCGTCTGGGCCACGTGCTCCTCTCGGTCGCCCCGCTGGAACCGGGGGCGCCCGCCAAGAACTTCGCGACGCTCACGGGTCTGTCGATCGGCTTCCTGTTCACCGCCACCGCCAACGGCGCGCCGGCCCTCTACACGGCACTGGCGGAGGAGTTTTCGCGCACCAGCGGCTTCGACCTGATGAGCGTGCTGATGGTGCAGGTGGTCGGCTACTCGACGCTGTTCCTGCCCTATCAGGCGCCGCCCATCATCATGACCATGGATCTCGGCCGCTTGTCTCTGGCCGACGCGACCAAACTCACCCTCGCCACGGGCATTGCCTCGCTGCTGATCGCGACCCCACTCGCCTATTTCTGGTTCAGGCTGACGGGGAGACTGGCGTGAGACAGATCCGCGCGATCGTCAGCTTGACGAATGCTGCACCGCAGCAGCGGCATTGCCGGCCGGAGCCGGTCGCCCTAACCCTTCCCTGGAATTTATCCAGTCTTCGACGCGAGGATCGTGAGCCGCGATGAACCCTACCGTCAGACCTACGGTCGCCCAGCCGCTCTCGCCCCATCTCCAGATCTACCGCTGGACCTGGACCATGGCGATGTCGGTGTTCCACCGCGTCACCGGCACGGCGCTCTACGGCGGCACCCTCCTCGTCGCGGTGTGGCTGGTGGCGCTCGCCTCCGGTCCGCGCGCCTACGACACGGTAGCCTGGTTCTTTGGCTCGTGGGTCGGGCGCGCCATCCTGTTCGCCTACACCTGGGTGCTGCTGCACCACATGCTCGGCGGCCTCCGCCACTTCATCTGGGATGCCGGCTACGGCTTCGATCGTGACCGCCGCCTAGGGCTCGCCCGCGCCACCCTGATCGGCTCCGTCATCCTGACCGTCGTGATCTGGGCGATCGCCCTGCTCGTTCGCTGAGGCTCCCCATGTCCCAGGTCGACAACCGCCAGAACACCGCGCTCTCGATGCGCACGCCCCGCGCCCGAGTGAAGGGGCTGGGCGCCTCGGGCCACGGCGCCGGCCATTTCTGGCTGCAGCGCCTGACCGGCGCCTCGAACGCGCTCCTGATGCTCGCCTTCGTCGTCATCATCGCGCTAATGGCCGGGCGGACCTATCCGCAGGCGGTCGCGCTGGTGTCGCACCCGCTCGTTTCGATCATCCTGATCCTCGCCGTGGTGTCGGTGACGATCCACATGCGTCTGGGCATGCAGACGGTGATCGAGGACTACGTGCACAGCCACGGCCTCAAGTTCGCGGCGCTCATCGCCAACACCTTCTACGCGGTCGCGGTGGCCGCCGCCTGCCTCTACGCGATCATCCGCGTGAGCCTGGGCGGCCTCGCCTGATCGCCGGCACGGAAACCGAGGATTCATCGCTCATGGCTTCCAACGGCATGGCTTCTAACGGAACGAATGGCGGCGCCCCCGCCTACGCCATCATCGATCACACCTTCGACGTGGTGATCGTCGGCGCCGGCGGCGCCGGTCTGCGCGCCACGGTCGGCTGTAGCCAAGCCGGCCTGCGCACCGCCTGCATCACCAAGGTGTTCCCGACCCGCTCGCACACCGTGGCGGCGCAGGGCGGCATCTCGGCCTCTCTCGGCAATATGGGCCCGGACGATTGGCGCTGGCACATGTACGACACCGTGAAGGGGTCGGACTGGCTCGGTGACCAGGACGCGATCGAGTACCTCGTGCGCAATGCGCCGGCCGCGGTGTACGAGCTGGAGCACTGGGGCGTGCCCTTCTCCCGGACGGACGAGGGCAAGATCTACCAGCGGCCGTTCGGCGGCATGACCACCGATTACGGCAAGGGCACCGCCCAGCGCACCTGCGCCGCGGCCGACCGCACCGGCCACGCCATGCTCCACACGCTCTACGGGCAGGCGGTGAAGAACAAGACCCAGTTCTTCATCGAGTACTTCGCTCTCGACCTGATCATGGACGAGGACGGCCGCTGCCGCGGCGTGATGGCGATCGATCAGGCGACCGGTGAGATCCACCGCTTCCGCGCCCAGCAGACGATTCTGGCCACCGGCGGCTACGGCCGCGCCTACTTCTCGGCGACCTCGGCCCATACCTGCACCGGTGACGGCAACGCCATGGTGCTGCGCGCCGGCCTTCCGCTGCAGGACATGGAGTTCGTGCAGTTCCACCCCACCGGTATCTACGGCGCCGGCTGCCTCATCACCGAAGGGGCGCGGGGCGAAGGCGGCTACCTGACGAACTCGGAAGGCGAGCGCTTCATGGAGCGCTACGCGCCGTCGGCCAAGGACCTCGCCTCGCGCGACGTGGTCTCGCGCTCGATGACCATGGAGATCCGCGACGGCCGCGGCGTCGGCAAGGACAAGGACCACATCTTCCTGCACCTCGACCATCTCGACCCGAAGATCCTGCACGAGCGCCTGCCGGGCATCTCGGAGAGCGCGAAGATCTTCGCGGGCGTGGACGTGACCAAGGAGCCGATCCCGGTCCTGCCGACCGTCCACTACAACATGGGCGGCATCCCGACGAACTTCCACGGCGAGGTGCTGACGCTGAAGAACGGCGATCCCGACACCGTCGTGCCGGGCCTGATGGCGCTCGGCGAGGCCGCTTGCGTCTCGGTGCATGGCGCCAACCGTCTCGGCTCGAACTCGCTGATCGACCTCGTGGTGTTCGGCCGCGCTGCGGGCCTGCGCTGCGCCGACATCGTCGAGCCGAACGCCCGCCAGCCGGAATTGCCGAAGGACTCGGCCGACAAGGCGCTCTCGCGCCTCGACCGTTTCCGCTACGCCGACGGCGGCACCCCGACCGCGCAATTGCGCGACCGGATGCAGCGGACGATGCAGAACAACTGCGCCGTCTTCCGCACCGGCGAGGTGTTGGAGGAGGGCAAGGGCCTGATCCACGAGGTCTGGCGCGGCGTCTCCGATATCGGGGTCACCGACCGCTCGTTGGTCTGGAACACCGACCTGCTGGAGACCCTGGAGTTCGACAACCTGATCGGTCAGGCGGTCGTGACCATGGAATCGGCGGTCAACCGCAAGGAAAGCCGCGGCGCGCATGCTCGCGAGGACTTCCCCGACCGCGACGACAAAGAGTGGATGAAGCACACGCTCGCGTGGCTCGACCAGTCCAAGCACGGCGTCGAGATTGATTACCGCCCGGTCCACACCTACACGATGTCGAACGACATCCAGTACATCGAGCCGAAGGCGCGGGTGTACTGATGCGGCGTCCGGTGGCCACACAGTGGAACGGAGGGCTCGGCGGGCGATGATCCCGGATCTTCGCCCGATCGCCCGCGCCGCCCTGTGCGCCACGGCAGCGCTCCTGGCGGTCCAGCCGGCGGCGGCGCGAGGTCCGGGTTTCGACTTCCCCGCGGAGGTCGCTGGCTTCACCCGCGGGCCACGCACGGATTACGAGGCTCGCGCGCCGGGGCTTGGCTATTCCGTCGTCTACACCAATGGCCGCTGGAAGGCGGACATCTACGTCTACGACGCCGGTGTGGCGAACATTCCCGACGGAGCACCCTCGCCCGCGGTCGCCGGGCAGCTCGCGCAGGCGGCCGACGACGTCAAGGCGGCGGTGGCGCAGGGCATCTATCGCGACAGCAAGGATCGCGGCCCGGTGCGCCTGCCAGGGGAGGCGAGTGCCCGGCTCACCTGCCGTACCTTCACCATCGACCATCCGGCCCTCGGCCCCACCGAGAGCCTGCTCTGCCTCACCGGCCTGCGCGGCCAATTCGTGAAGTTCCGCCTGTCCGGCCCGGCCGCGAAGCGGCCGCCGAAGGAAGAGGCCGAGCGGTTCATCACCGGCTGGCTCGACCGGCAATAGGATTTTCTCTCAAGCTCGGAGCGCGCCTCGCGGCCGCCGCACCTCGAAGGCACAAGACATGGCTCAGTTCAATCTGCCCAAGAATTCCCAGGTCACGGAAGGCAAGTCCTGGCCGGCGCCGAGCGGCGCCAAGTCCATCCAGGTCTTCCGGATCTATCGCTGGAACCCCGACGACGGGAAGAACCCGCGCATCGACACCTACCATGTCGACCGTGACGATTGCGGACCGATGGTCCTCGACGCACTGCTCTGGATCAAGAACAAGGTCGATCCGACGCTGGTCTTCCGCCGCTCCTGCCGCGAGGGCATCTGCGGCTCCTGCGCCATGAACATCGAGGGCCAGAACGCGCTCGCCTGCACCATGGGCATCGACGAGTGCAAGACCCCCGACAACGCGCTGCCGTTCCTCACCCGCAAGGACAAGGACGGAGCGGTGCGGATCTACCCGCTGCCGCACATGCCGGTGCTCAAGGACCTCGTGCCGGATCTGACCAACTTCTACGCGCAGCATGCGGCGATCGAGCCCTGGCTCCAGACCGAGACGCCCGCGCCGGAAAAGGAGTGGAAGCAGACTCCGGAGGACCGCGCCCGGCTCGACGGCCTCTACGAGTGCATTCTCTGCGCCTGCTGCACCACGAGCTGCCCGAGCTACTGGTGGAACGGCGACAAGTTCCTGGGTCCGGCGGCCCTGCTGCAGGCCTATCGCTGGCTGATCGACTCGCGCGACGAGAACACCGGCGAGCGCCTCGACGGGCTGCACGACCCGTTCCGGCTCTACCGCTGCCACACCATCATGAACTGCGCCAATACCTGCCCGAAGAACCTCAACCCGGCCAAGGCCATCGCCGAGATCAAGAAGATGATGGTCGAGCGCGAGGTCTAATTTTTCGCAAGCATGCCGTCGGCAAGAGCCGCGCCTCGATCCGGGCGCGGCTCTTCTCGTGTCAGCCCCATCGAAGTGCCCGGCCCTGCGGGTGAGGCAGGGCCGCCACACCGCCGCGAAAACCGGCCCGAGCGCGGCTTTTCCCAGGCTCACGATGCAGCTTGCCTTGCCGCAAGCGCATTTGCCCGCGAGCCAAGCGCGACCGTAGCGTGTTTGGGGTGAGGGGTCTTTGATGACGCGTGGGTTCCTGTCGAAAGCTGCCTGTCTCGCGCTGGCCGCGAGTGTGGGCGCCTGCGCCTCGAACCGCTTCGAGGGCCCCCGCGAGCGGCCGCGGCCGCAGGCGGCGCTGGAACCCGCCACGCCCGCTCTGCCCGCCGGCACGGTGACGAGCGAGCCGCTGGCGCCCCCGCCGGGCGCCGCCGCCGCGCCGGGCGAGCCGCCGCCCCCGAGTGTCGCTGCCGCCCCGTCCCCGGTGATCGAGCCGCCGCCCGCCCCGCGGCCGGTGGTGGCGACCGGCCGTTCCTCGGTGGTCGGCTCGTGGAACGCCACCGACGCGGCGGGAAGCTGCAAGGTCTCGCTGTCGAGCACCCCCTCGCTCGACCTCTACAAGGCCACCACTGCGGGCTGCGGCAACAAGGATCTCGCCAAGGTCTCGGCCTGGGATTTTCGCGACGGCGAGGTCTATCTCTACCAGCCGGGCGGCACCGTCGCCGCGCGGCTGCGGCAGGCTGGCGGCAGCCTCGACGGCGCCCTCTCGAAATCCGGTGCGCCGCTCTCGCTGGCCCGCTGAGGCGGCCTAGGGGTTCACCCGCACCCCGAGCAGCACCGTATGCGCGTCGTAGGTCGAGAGCGGGATGGTGCTGTTCAGCGTCGAGTAGATGTAGCTGCCGCGTAACGCGAGCCAGCGGTTGAAGCGGTAATCGAAGCGGGCGGTGGCGGAATAGCCGCGCTCGCGGATGCGCACGCCGTCGTAATTGGTGGACAGGTAGGCGCCGCCCAGCGTGATCGAGAGGTTGCGCAGGAGGTCGTGCTGCACTTCGAGCGTGGCGGCGTCGGTGAAGGCGCCGCTGGAGCCCGGCACCGCGGTCTCGATCACGCCGGTCTGCTGGTTGAACCGCACCGTGGTGAGCGGCGAGATCGACCAGACCAGCGCCGCGTTGATGACCGGGGCGTTGATGTCCTGAAGCGTGCGGTCGACGTAGGAGCGGTGCTGCAGGCCGCCCGAGATCTCCGCCGTCAGCGTGCTGTTGAGCGCCACCGCCGCGCCGGCGGTGAAGGCGATGCCGTCGGAATCGCGGCGCAGGCCGAACTGGTCCACCGGCGTGTCGTAGACCCGGGTGTCGAGGAAGGTCTCGACGAAGGGCGTGATCGCCGGCGAGATCTCGTATCCGGCGCGCAGGCGCAAGCCGTACTGGTTGGCGTCGCGGTCGCTCTGGATGATCGTGGTGCCGTTGCCGAGCTGCGCATCCTCGAAGACCGAGCGGTCGATCGAGCCGCGCAGCGAGAGTTGCAGTCGGTTGAAGCTCTCCTGCACGCCCGCGGTCGCGCCGTAGGTGGCAAACAGCGGCCGGGTCGTCGCCCTGCCGGCGCCGAGATCGGGGCTGCCGAGGCGCTGGCTGTCGAGCAGGAAGCGGGTCTCGAGGTCGATGCGGGTGTCGCGGTCGACGTCGATGCGCATCCGCGCAACGCCGACGGCGTTGGGGCGGCTCGCCTCGGGATTCTGCGGATATTCGAGGTAGCTGCCGCGCATCTCGGCGGTGAGCTCGGAGGCCGACCACTCGCTGCGCAGCGCCAGTTCCGCCTCGCTGCGCAGCGCCAGGGAGGAGCGCGGGCGGGTCGAGCCGATCTGGTCCGGGTTCGTATCGTAGCCGATGCTCTGGGTGAAGGCCGGCAGCAGGGTGAAGGTGCCGAAGCGGATGCCCAGCGGCGCGTAGGCGGTGTCGGGCGGAATCGGCCGGCGGAGCGCCGTGCCGAGCAGCAGCCCGGTGGCGTTGGGCAGGCCGAGCCCGAGGATCGGCGTCGGCAGCGGCACGCCGGAGACGGGCGTCTGGATGACGGGGGTGAGGCGCAGGTCGGTGATCGTCTGCTGCGTGCGGACTTGCGTGATCCGGCGGGTCGCCGAGCCGATCCGGCGCGGGGGGGCCGCGCGCAGGCGCAGCAGCGAGGGCCGGGCCGGTGTGCCCTGCGCCGTGGCGGAGCCGGGCAGGCTCGGCGCGGCGCGGAAGCGCGGCAGGCGCGCCACCGTCGGCGCCTCCTCAGCGGATGCGGCGGGGGCCGGACTCGTGGCCGGGCTGCTGCCGAGCGGGGCGGGGGCGGAGAAGGCGTTGGCGCCGCGCAGCGCCGTCGGCGCGTCGAAGACGGAGCGGCGCGGGCGGCCGGCGGTGGCCGGCTCGGAGGCGGTGCGCGTGCCCGGAGCGGCGCTCTCGGACGGCGACGGGTCGGGCGTCTCCTGCGCAAGGGCGGGCGCTGAGAGCAGGGCCGGGAGCAGCGCGAGGGCGAGCTGGCCCGCGCGGCGGCGGCGCTGTCGCTTTCCCTCGATCGGCCGCTCGCGTGACACCGGCGCTGTCTTCCCTCGAGGCGGCCGGCGGCCGGTGGAACGGCGCCGCGGGCACGGATCCGGCAGCGGCGGAAGCGCGGCGAGCGCCCTTTCGGCTTGCTAAAGGAACATGGTTAGCGCCGCCTTAATGGCCCCGGCCGGGCGCAGCCGCCTTGCGGCCACAGTCGCGGGCGAAGAGGGCGCGGCACACGATCGAGACCGAGGGCGCCCGCGCGCGGCCCCGGACGGCACGGACACGCGAATTCATGGCCCTGGCACAGCGGATCGAGGATCAGGACGCGGCGCAGACGGCACGCCCGCCCGCCATCGCCTCGGCGCTGCGCACCATCGAGACCGAGCGCGAGGGCCTGGCCTGCCTGATGGCCGCGATCGACAACGGCCTCGGCCAGCCCTTCGCCGGGGCCGTCGAGCGGATCGGCGCGGCCCGCGGCCGGGTGATCTGCACCGGCATGGGCAAGTCCGGACACGTCGCCCGCAAGATCGCCGCGACCTTCGCCTCCACCGGCACGCCGGCCCTCTACGTCCACCCGGCCGAGGCGAGCCACGGCGATCTCGGCATGATCCAGCCCGACGACGTGGTGCTGGCGCTCTCGTGGTCGGGCGAGACCACGGAACTCGCCGACATCATCGGCTACACGCGGCGCTACCGCGTCGGCCTCGTGGCGATCACGGCGAACGCCGCCTCGACCCTGGGCCGCGAGGCCGACACCTGCCTCGCTTTGCCGAAGGCGAAGGAGGCCTGCCCGAACGGGCTCGCGCCGACCACCTCGACGGCGATGCAGCTCGCGCTGGGCGACGCGCTCGCCGTGGCGCTGCTGGAGGCCCGCGGCTTCTCCGCCCGCGACTTCTCCGTGTTCCATCCCGGCGGCCGGCTCGGCGCCTCGCTGCGGCAGGTGCGCGAGGTCATGCATGGCGGCGCCGACCTGCCGATGGTGGCGCTCGGCACCGCGATGCGGGCGGCGGTGGCCGAGATCGACGCCAAGGGGTTCGGCTCCGTCCTCGTGGTCGATGCGCAGGGGGCGCTCGCCGGCATCCTCACCGACGGCGACGTGCGCCGCGCCATCTTCTCCCGCGAGGGGCTGGACCAGTTGCCGGTCGAGGCGGTGATGACCCAAAACCCCCGCACGATCACGCCCGAGACCCTGCTCGCCAAGGCGCTGCAGATCCAGGAGGCGATGAAGATCACCGCCCTCGTGGTGGTGGAGAACGGCCGCCCCGTCGGCCTCGTGCACTACCACGACCTGCTGCGCACCGGCGTGGCCTGAGGCGCGAAGGCTCTCGACGGCTTTCGGGGGGCTGACGCTCGCCCCCCACCGTCATCGCGAAGACGAGGGGAGGGGCCGAAGCGATCGCCGCGCGCGTCTCCCCGACCGATCAAAGAGCGCTGCGCCAAACACAATTCCCCCCGCGGCGCTGAAGGCCCGGAGGACGGCTGGCCGATCGGCCGGCTGGGAACGCAACCCGCACGCTGCACAAGAACCCCGAGGGGGACGCGGGACGCCGCGAGACCTCCGGATGCTGGTTTTGAGACTTTGCCGGTCTCCCGGCGTCCCGCGGAGGGGCCGCTTCCCCATCACGGGAAGCCGTCCCTCCGTTTTGGCGTCACGGTCTCTCCACCGGCCTCGACCCCGGACACAGGCGCCTGTGGGACCCTCGGCCCGCCTCCCCGCGAGGGGAGAGGGAACCTCGGCAGACGGCGATGAGCGGACTCGTCCGCACCGGACCTCGTATTGGGCCCGGCTCCGGTTGTTCCTGGGCGCCGACCCGAGACCGGCCTATGGCCCCATCCCGAGACAGCGTTGTGTCGCGCACAGCGCCCGAGGCGATGGCGACCGGGCCACCGACGCGGGAACCGCCCCACCTCCCAACGAGCCTCGCCGGCCGGTCACCGGAAAAGCTCCCCCGGCTGGTCCGGGAGGTGAGTGGCGGGGGTTGTAGGATTTTAAGCCTGAAAAGTCAAGGAAACTTTTGCCAGAACAGCTAAGCTACAGCTTACATCCCATTATTTTACGAGATGACGGCAACCTATGTGATGAAATAAAAATGCGACAAAGCGCCCAACGATAAGCATCAAACTTGTTGAAGACACTATGGCTAATTTAGCTTATGAAATAAGACAAGAAACGTTTGAAAGGGGGGAAATTTGTCTGTCGCCAAACTTTCATCAGAAGTCATTCGGTTTATATCATCGGAGAATCCAGAAATTGTCTGCATAAAAGGAAAATGGGGAGTAGGAAAAACCTATGCCTGGCGCAAGCTCTTGAAGGAATCGCAGCAAAAGAAAAGTATTGCACTTAAGCAGTATTCTTACGTTTCGCTCTTTGGAAGAAATTCTTTGACGGATTTGCGCAATGCTGTTGTTGAGAATTCAATTAGTACTGATGATCTTGATGCAAAACCTAGCTTGACGAGCTTGGAGCAAGCCGCACACGTATTTCGACAAGGACTGAATAGAGCTGGATTTTTGTCCCAATACCTACCCAAATCCGACAAGTATGCCGATGGCATTCAGCGCATAATGTTTCTACTAGCTCGAAACAAAATAGTGTGCCTCGATGATTTGGAGAGAGCTGGAACTGGATTAAATATCAAGGATGTTCTTGGTCTTGCCTCGCAATTGAAGGAAGAAAAGGGCTGCAAAGTTATCATTCTCTTGAACGATGAAAAGCTGGAAGAAAGTCAGAAGATAGACTTTGAGGATCAGCTTGAAAAAGTTGCCGATATAATTTTCAATTTTGACCCATCGCCCGAGGAGGCAATAACGATAGCACTTACAACAGAAGGCACCTTCAAAGAAATGCTTGCTCAGAATATCAAAAAGTTCAAAGTAAACAACATCAGAGTCATAAAGAAAACAGAGTTCTTTTGCAATCGGCTGATTGAAGTATTAGACGGATTGAATCCGCGCGTATTACACCAAGCCATCCACACGGCCACTCTAGCGAGTTTTTCGAAATTTCAACCAGGCGATGCGCCGACTATCGAATATATAATGAAATTCGATCCATACGCTGGCCTATGGGACTCAAAAGAAACCAGCAAGCCGCAGGAAACAGATCCTCATGCTGACTTACTTTTGGAGTATGGATTTGGCAGTGCCGATGAATTTGATAAGTCTATAATATCTGGCATCGAAAAGGGGTTCTTCGATGATCAATCCGTTAGGAATTTTGGAGAAGCAGCGAATCATAACTTGACACTAAATGATCAAGGCGCCGCTTACAGGGAAGCATGGAAGATATACCACGACTCATATGAAGACAACGCAGACGAAATTATCGAGTCTCTCATTCAATCAGTTCGCTCAAACATAAGCGTTGTTGATATATCTAATCTTGATGCCGTAATCCAGACCCTGCGCGAACTTGAGGCGAACGAGGAAGCAACGGAACTTATAAAGTACTACGTTAACAATAAGAATGGCGACGCCACAACGTGGGACACAGAAGGTTACTCATACAGGGGTGGCATCAAAGATGCGGAAGTCTTATCGGCATGCAATGAAAAGTTTAGACTGCATGAGCCGGAAATAACCCCGAAAGAAGTGCTTTTAAAAGTAGGCATTTCTCAGGGAT
>JAESFL010000556.1_pt1 | contig 24281 bp, 24 predicted proteins | sample 9269401 | NCBI WGS metagenome assembly JAESFL01 (sample SAMN14506025, study PRJNA617098) | algae metagenome | isolation source: Gloeocapsa sp. UFS-A4-WI-NPMV-4B04 and co-occurring heterotrophs from desert... | place: USA: Utah | collected 2006-10-01 | reverse complement strand
AAGCTCCGCCGTGACGTAGCTGTACATCCGGAAGTTTTCCACGAACGGATCTTGCGTGGCATCGACATAGAAGCCCGCGCCCTTGCCGAAATCATAGGCTTCATCGTCCGGCACTCTCTCCCCGCGGGGCGATGTATCCGGAGCGACGAAGATGAGCCCGAGTTCCGCGCAGACGCGCTGGTAGCCGCCCTTCTCCGTCACATTGGCATGCGTGCAGGTAAGGCCAGACAGGTACCACAGAACCGGCAGGTTGGCGCCGCCTTCCGCCTGGGGCGGGAGGTAGACGCTGAACACCATCTGCGTCTTCGTCTCCGTGCTGTGGTGGCTGTAGACGCCCTGGACGCCGCCGAAGCTTTTGACGGTCGACACCGTCTCCATCAATAGACCACCACGGAACGGATGCTTTCGCCGGCGTGCATCAGGTCGAAGGCGGTGTTGATTTCGTCCAGCGGCAGCCGATGGGTGATGAGGTCGTCGATGTTGATCTTGCCCTCGATATACCAGTCGACGATGCGCGGTACGTCGGTGCGGCCCCGCGCGCCGCCGAACGCCGTGCCGCGCCAGACGCGGCCCGTCACGAGCTGGAACGGACGCGTCGAGATTTCGCGGCCGGCCTCGGCCACGCCGATGATGACGCTCTCGCCCCAGCCGCGGTGGCAGCATTCCAGCGCCTGGCGCATCACCTCCGTATTCCCGGTGCAGTCGAAGCTGTAATCGACCCCGCCGTCGGTCGCGTCGATGATCGCCTGGACGACCTTGTCGTTGCCGACCTCCTTCGGATTGACGAAGTGCGTCATCCCGAACGCCTCGGCCATGGCGCGCTTGGCCGGGTTGATGTCGATGCCGATGATCTTGTCCGCGCCGACCAGGCGGGCGCCCTGGATGACGTTGAGGCCGATGCCGCCAAGCCCGAACACCGCGACATTGGCGCCAGGCTCGACGCCGGCCGTATAGATGACCGCGCCTACCCCCGTCGTCACACCGCAGCCGATGTAGCAAATCTTGTCGAACGGTGCGTCGGGCCGCACCTTGGCCACGGCGATCTCCGGCATCACCGTGAAATTCGAGAAGGTCGAGCAGCCCATATAATGATGAAGCGTCTCGCTGCCGAGCCTGAAGCGGCTCGTCCCGTCGGGCATCAGGCCCTTGCCCTGCGTCGCGCGGATTGCCGTACACAGATTGGTCTTCTGGGAAAGGCACGACTTACATTGGCGGCACTCGGGCGTGTAGAGCGGGATCACATGATCGCCGACGGCGACGGAAGTGACCCCCGGGCCCACCTCGCGAACGATGCCGGCGCCCTCATGACCTAGGATCGAGGGGAAGATCCCCTCCGAATCCTTGCCCTCCAGCGTGTAGGCGTCGGTATGGCAGATCCCGGTCGCCATGATCTCGACCAGCACTTCGCCGGCGCGCGGGCCGTCCAAATCCACTTCATGGATCTCCAGCGGCCGATTGGGCGCAACGGCAATGGCGGCTCTGCTTTTCATGGGATCTCCCTTTCAGCCGCTCACTTAGCTTGCACGGCGGCCGGTGCAACCGGCAAGCGCCGGCGCCGCGGCTCGCCCCGCCGAGGAACAGCCGCGTCCAGCGGAACGTTCGGGGCTCGCGGCTGCGGCAGGAGCGGTTCTGAACCAATATCATCTCGCAGCCCTGATGATCGCCGCAGTCGGCCCGCTGCTGGCCCTGGCGCGCTGGCTCGCGCTTCCCCCGTCCCTGCTGCTGTTCGGCGTCGGGATCGGATCGACCTTCATTCCGGGCTTTGCCGACGGGCAGCCGGACCCCGACCTGGTCCTGACATTGTTCCTGCCGCCGCTCCTTTACGCCTCCACCGTTCGAGTTTCCTGGCACCTTCTCCGCTTCAACTGGCGCTCGGGCGTGCTGCTCGGCAGCCTTCTCGTGATGGCGAGCATCGCCGCGGTCGCTGTCGCGGCGCAGGCACTGTTCCTGCCCGGGATCGGCTGGAGTGCGGCCATTCTCATGGCGATCACCGCCTCCTTCTTCGACACGCGCCTGTTCCATGAGGCGAAGGGCCGGCCTCGTGTCCCGCGCGTGATCGCGGACACGCTGAAGGCCCTGGAGCTCACCGCCCGCATCCTGCTGCTTGCGACCTTGGGCTGGATCGAGACCAGCCTCACCAGCGGCCGTGTCGACGCCTTGGACGTGGCGGCCAGCTACCTGCTCGACATTCCCGCCGGCGCCCTGCTGGGCGTGCTCGTCGGACGGGCGGCGATCTGGGCGCGGCAGCGCATCGATCCTGCTCCGGTCGAAATCGCCATCTCCATCGCCACCCCTTATGCCGCCGCGCTTGCCGCCGAGGCGCTCGGCATCTCGCTGGTCGCTTCGATCGCGGCCGCGGCGTTGGTCGTGTCGGCGGTGCGGGTCGACCGCGGATCGGGCGCCACCTTCACCTCGACGGAGGCGCGGGTGAGCGCCACCGCTTTCTGGGAAGAGCTGAGCCTGATGGTCGCGAGCATGCTCTTCCTGCTCGCCGGGCGCGCCGTGCCGGCAGCCTTGGCGGGTCTGGGGGCTTGGCCGATCTGGCAGGTCGCGGCGGCCGCCGCCGGGCTGCTGGCGGTCGCGCTGGCGGTCCAGTTCTGCTTCGCCTTGGCCTCGACGCGGCTTCGCCCGATGGCGGCGTCGCTTCGCGACCGAAAGGCCTCGGCAGCCGCGGCAGCGGCGGTGATGACATGGTCCTCGACGCGATCGGCGATCGGCCTGCTCATCGCCCTCTCGCTTCCGCCCGCGCTGGCGGGCGAGCGCGACCTCATTCTCGCGGTCAGTGCCTTCATCGTGATCGGATCGGTGCTGGTCCAGGGCCTTACGATGAAGAAGCTGGTGGACCGCGCCGCGCTTGCCGACGAGCAGGAGGGAGAAGCGGAGGAGGAGACGGCTCGGGCGGCCATGCAAGAAGCCGCCGAAGCGCCCGCCGCTGAGACGGCAACGCCGCACGATGCGGCGCGCAAGTCGCTGATCGACCTCAGAGCTCGCGACGCGATCGGCGACGAAGTGCTGATCAAGATGCTCCGCGAGATCGATTTGAGCGCGCGGGCGTCGGAGCAGGATGTCCTGCCCAACGCAGGCCCTCCAAACCCCTGACCGAAGCCGGATCGTGCGCCCGCGCAATGGGGCTTGCCACATCCAACGGCTGTATTGTATTCCTAACACACCACGATTCAGTTCGGAGCGGGCATGATGAGGCTGAAGCTTATGACGGGAGTGACGGGCATTGCATTGACGGCGGCGGCAGCGTCTCCGCCCACTCTGGCGGCGCAGACGGCGCCGGTGAGCGCGGCCGCCGCTCCCGCCGACGCCAAGTCGGTGGTGGCCGAAATTCGCCGGCTGATTACCGAGAATTACGTGGTTCCTGCCAAGCGTCCGGCGCTCGATGCCGCCTTGGCTAAGGGCCTTGCAAGCGGCCGTTACGCCGTCACCGACCCTCGCCTCCTGGCGGAGCGGATCAACGCCGATCTCGAGGCCTCAGCCCAGGACAAGCATCTCGGACTCAGCTTCGATCCGCAGCAGGCCGCCCTCATCCAGGGCCGCCAAAGTGACGAAGGGACGACCGGGCCCGTGTGGGAGCGCATGGCACAAGTCCGCAACCACGGCTTTTCCGAGCTTCGCGTCATGCCTGGCAACGTCCGCTACGCGGCGCTCGACGGCTTCGTCTGGACAGGGCCCAAAACGCAAGCTGCCTATGACGCGACCATGGCGTTCCTCAAAGACGGCGATGCGGCCATCATCGACTTGCGCAACAATGGCGGGGGCAGCCCCGAGGCCGTCCGTTACCTCGTCAGTCACTTCATGGAGCCGGAACGGCCGCTGGTGACGTTCTACATGGGCGCATCCGGCATCGACCGGGTGGCTACTCATGGCGAACTTCCCGCCGGCCGGATGATCGGCAAGCCGCTATACGTGCTGACGAGCAGCCGCTCGGCCTCGGCGGCCGAGGAATTTGCCGGCCATGTTGCCGGTTTCAAGCTTGGCGAGCTCGTCGGAGAGACGACCGCGGGTGCGGCATTCCGCAACGAGTTCTTCACCGTGCCGGGAGGCTACGTCCTCAGCGTCTCCGTCGGGCGTCCGGAACTCGCCGCCACCGGTGGGGATTGGGAAGGCAAGGGAATCGCGCCGACGCTGAAGACGGAATTTTCAAAAGCTCTGGATGTCGCGCACCTGCACGCGCTGCGGCGTCTCGCAAAAACAGTGCCGCCGCAGGAAAAGCCGCAGCTCGAAGGCGCCGCCACCTTGCTTGCCGCCCGGATCGAACCAATCAAGCCGGCGCTTCCGCTGGCCGCTTATGCCGGCCGGTTCGGGGAACGGACCGTGAGCGTGGAGAATGGCCGGCTCGTCTTCCAGCGCGCCGGCGGCCCGAAAAGCGAACTGATCACCCTTGGCCCGAACCTGTTCGCGCTCGAAATGGACCCGATGACGCGGCTCGACTTCACGGTGTCGGGAGATGCCGCGCCGTCTTTCGATCTGATCCGCGGCGACGGCAGCCGTATGAAGCAGACGCGCACGCAATGACGATCTTCGGGCCTGGAACGGCTCAGCGCGCCGGAAACGCCTTGGGGAAGCCGCCCCACGCTTCGTCATAATCCTTCTGCAGCGCCTCGCTCGCCATCGCATAGGCGGTGGGGCGGAAGGGCCAGCAGCTTTCGACCATGAAGGCCATGGTGCCTTCGATCCTGTGCGGCTTGAGTTCGGCCTCGGACGCCGCCCGCCAGCTTGCGACGTCGGGGCCATGGCCGGCCATGAGGTTGTGGACGCTCATCGCGCCGGGGGCGAAGCCCTCCGCCTTGGCGTCATAGGCGCCATGGATCAGGCCCATGCACTCGCTCATCACATTGCGATGAAACCAGGGCGGCCGGAAGGTATCCTCGGCTACCATCCAGCGCGGCGGGAAGAGGACGAAATCGGCATTGGCGCGGCCGGCAACGTCGGACGGGCTGGTCAGCATGGTGAAGATCGAGGGGTCGGGATGATCGAAACTGACGGTGCCGATCGTGTTGAAGCGGCTGAGATCGTAGCGCCATGGAGCGAGGTTGCCGTGCCAGGCGACCACGTCGAGCGGCGAATGATCGAGCGCGGTGGTCCAGAGGCTGCCCAGATATTTCTGGATCAGCTCGACCTCGCCTTCGGCATCCTCATATTGAGCGACGGGCGTCTGGAAGTCGCGCGGGTTGGCAAGGCCGTTGGATCCGATCGGCCCGAGCTCCGGCAGGCGAAAAAGCGGCCCGTGATTTTCGGCGATGTAGCCGCGGGCCGTTCCATCGGGAAGCGCCGCCCGGAAACGCACGCCGCGCGGAACGAGCGCGACCTCGCCCGGCGCGACATCGATGCGGCCCATTTCAGTGTAGAGCGTGAGGCGGCCCTGCTGGGGTATGAAGAGCATTTCGCCGTCGGCATTGAAGAAGCAGCGATGCTGCATGTCCTTGGTGGCGCGATAGACGTGAACCGCCACGCCTTCGAGTTCCTCCGGCGGCCGATTGGCGACCATCGTGACGATGCCGTCGACGAGATCGGTGGGTTCCGCGGGAAAATCGAGCGGATTCCAGCGCAGCCGGTTGGGCGCGAGCGGCCCCGGGGCGGCGGCAGCGCGGAAATAGGGCGCGCCCTCATAAGGCCGGTAAGGCGGGTGTTCGGCGCTGGGCCGCATCCGGTACAGCCACGAGCGGCGGTTCTCGGCGCGCGGCGCGGTGAAAGCCGTGCCGGAAAGCTGCTCGGCATAAAGGCCGAAGGCAGGCCGTTGCGGCGAGTTGCGCCCTTCCGGCAGGGCGCCGGGCACCGCCTCCGTCGCAAAGTGGCTCCCGAAGCCGGACATGTAACCTTCAGCCATCGCTTCGGTCTTAAAGCCTGATCGTTCGAGGTGGAAGCGCTACGCGCTTCCTCCGAACGCCTCCGCCCGGTCCATTTGAAGGATCTGAGACTTAGACTCGCGCTCCAGGTGACCGGCCTGACGCGCGCGCACTGCCTAGCGCATCAGCACCAATTCTTCGGCCATGGTCGGATGAAGCGCGACAACTTCGTCAAACTCCGATTTCTTGAGCTTGGCCTTCACCGCGATGGCCGCCGCCTGCAAGATCTCCGGCGCGTCGGGACCGATCATATGGATGCCCACCACCTGATCGGTCTCGCCGTCCACCACCAGCTTGTAGAGCGCCCGCTCGTTGCGGCCGGCGAGCACATTCTTCATCGCCCGGAAGTCCGAGGTGTAGGTCTTGACCGATCCGAGCTTGTTGCGGGCCTGCCCCTCCGTCATGCCGACACTGGCGAGCGGCGGGTGGCTGAACACGGCGGCGGGGACATTCTCGTAATCGACCCGGGTGGGCTTGTTGCCGAAGATCGTATCGGCAAAAGCCTGGCCTTCCCGGATGGCGACCGGGGTCAGTTGGATGCGGTTGGTGACGTCGCCGACCGCATAGATGCTGTCGCAGGTGGATTGGTTGTCGGCGTTGACCGGGATCGCGCCATTGCCGTCGAGATCCACGCCCGCATTTTCAAGCCCGAGCCCGTCGGTATTGGGCTTGCGGCCGATCGCGTACATGAGGAGATCCGCCTCGAACGGCTCTTCATCCTCCATCTTGATGAGCAATCGCCCGCTTTCGAGCTTCTCGACGCGTTCGAAGACCGCATGGAATTTAAAATCGATTCCCTTGGTGATCGAAATCTGGAGGAGGCGGTCGCGGATCGCTTCGTCGTAGCCGCGAAGGATCACGTCCGATCGATTGACGATCGTCACCTTGCTGCCGAACTCGTTGAAGATGCCGGCAAATTCGTTGGCGATATAGCCGCCGCCGACGATCACCGCCCGCTTCGGTATCGCTTCCAGGTGAAAGGCGTCGTTCGAGGTGATGCCATGCTCCGCGCCGGGGAAATCAGGGATCATCGGCGTTGCACCCGTGGCGATCAGGATCGTGCCGGCGGTAACCGTGCGGCCGCTCGCCAGCTTGATCTCGTGGGGCCCGGCAAGGGTCGCCCGCTCCTTGATGATCTCGACCCGGTGCTTGCCGAGCGTTTCGGCATAAGCGGCTTCGAGCCGCGTCACTTCGGCAAGCACCGTATCGCGAAGGGTCGGCCAGCTGAACTCGCATCTCGGAACATCCCAGCCGAAGCGGCGGGCGTCCTGAAGGTCCTCGGCGAAATGTGCGCCGTAGACGAGCAGTTTCTTGGGTACGCAGCCGCGAATGACACAGGTGCCGCCGACCCGGAATTCTTCCGCCACCGCGACCCGGGCGCCATGCGCGGACGAGACCCGCGCGGCGCGGACGCCGCCGGAACCGGCGCCGATAACGAACAGATCATAATCATATTGGCCCATCAGGCTGGTTCTCCGAGGGCGCGTGCGATCAGCGCCTTGGTGGATGGATCGAATTCGGGGCCGCCGCCGCTGTCGATCGACCGGGCGATCTCCTTGCCGAGCTCGACGCCGAACTGATCGAAAGGATTGATCCCGAGCAGGACCGCGTTGGCAAAGGTGCGCTGTTCGTAAAAGGCAATCAGGGCGCCGAGGCTGAACGGATCGACGCGTTCCAGAAGGATGGTGGTGGAAGGGCGGTCGCCGGAATAGCTGCGAGCCGGATCGTCCGCGCCCTTTCCAGCCATCAGGGCGGCGCCTTGCGCGAAGCAGTTGATGAGCAGCTGGCGATGATGATCGAAGCCGAGGCCGTGGCCCGGCTCCACCGCCGCCACGAATTCCACCGGTACGAGGTGGGTGCCCTGGTGGAGGAGCTGGAAGACGGCGTGCTGCGCGTCGGTGCCGACGCCGCCCCAGGTAATGAGCGAGGTGGCGCGGCCGACCGGGCTGCCGTCGATGCGGACGCTCTTGCCGTTCGATTCCATCTCCAATTGCTGGAGATAGGGCGGCAGCAGGCGGAGGCGCTCGTCATAGGCGAAAACGGCACGCGTCTGGGCGCCGCGGACATTGGCATAGTAACGATCGACGAAGGCAGCGAGCATGGGCGCATTCGCTTCGGGAGGAACGAGCCGGAAATGGCGATCCATCGCCGCGGCGCCCTCGAGCAACTCCTCGAACGCCGTCCAGCCAAGCGTGATCGCGGCCGGGAAGCCGATCGAGGACCAAAGCGAATAACGCCCGCCGACGCTTTCCGCGAAGGGCAGGATGCGCGTCTCGTCGATGCCGAATTCGACCGCCCGCTCCGGGCTCGCCGTGAGCGCGATCACCCGCCCATAAGGATCGTCGACCCCGCCTTCCTCCAGCCAGGCCAGCGCGGAACGGGCGTTGAGCATGGTTTCGGATGTCGTGAACGTCTTGGAAGCAATCACCACTAGCGTCGCCTGCGGATCGAAGCCCGCCACCGCTTCCTCGAGCGCCGCCCCGTCGACGTTGGAAACCACCGCCGCATCATAGCGGCCGGCCTCCCGGCCCAGCGCGTCGATCAGGAAATCGGGCCCCAGCGCCGAGCCGCCGATGCCGATATGGAGGATGTGGCGAACATCGCCGAAGCCCCCCGCCTCGATCACTTCGATGACGGCGCGCATCCGGGCGTGCAGCCCCTGCGCGCGGGCGACGCTCTCGGGCGCCCCCTGCCCTCGTTCGGCCGTATGCTCGGCCGCGCGGCCTTCCGTCACGTTGATCGCTTTGCCGGAAAACAGCGCCTCGCGGGCGCCGGTGAAATCCTGCGCTTCCGCCAGCCTCGCAAAAGCCGATACCAGTTCCGCGGTAAGGTGGGTCTTGGAGAAATCGAACCTTATGCCCGCCTCTTCGAGCGCGAGGCGCGACAGCCGGTTCGGATCTTCGGCGAAGAGTTCGAGGAGCGGCCGGCTTTCCGCTTTTTCCAACGCGCTCCAGGCATCATCCGTCAAACCGCTTCTCCTCCTTGCCCGGCGCCTATCTAGAGAGGCGCGCCGCCAAAGCCTAGCGCCTCCTTGACCGCGCCCGCCCCTCACGCGAAAGCGCGTCCGTGGAAAGCAGCAACGTCGCAGTGGCGGGTCGGCCGAAGAAGATCAGGAAGCAGCGGAGCAGCCTGGGCGAGACGACCCGGTTCCTGCTCCTGCTGTTCCTGTTCGCGCTCATCCTCAGGAGCTTCATCATCGCGCCGTTCATGATCCCGTCGGGATCGATGCTGCCGCGAATGATGATCGGCGACTATCTGTTCGTCGCGAAATGGCCTTACGGCTTTTCGCGTTATTCGATGCCGTTCGGCCTGGCGAGTTTCGAAGGCCGCATCTTCGCCCGTCAGCCGGAGCGGGGGGACGTGGTCGTGTTCCGCTATCCCGGCGGCGGTGACGACGATTATGTGAAACGGCTGATCGGCCTTCCGGGCGATCGGATCCAGATGGTCGGCGGCGTCGTCCGGCTCAACGGCAAGCCGGTGCCGAAGGTGAGGATCGCCGATTATCTGATGCCGATCACGCCCAACAGCCCGTGCCGCTATGTCGCCCAGGAGCAGGCTCGAACCGTCACGGACGAAGACGGGCAGCGTTTCTGTTCCTATCCGCGCTTTCGCGAGACGCTGCCGGGCGGCGGTTCCTATCAGGTCCTCGACCAACTGGAATCCGGACCGGCCGACGACACCGCTGTTTTCACCGTTCCCGCCGGCCACTATTTCATGATGGGCGACAATCGCGACGACAGCGAGGACAGCCGCTTTGCTCGTGAAGGCGGCGGCGTCGGTTTCCTGCCCGCCGACTATATCATCGGGAGGGCGCTCATCACCTTCTTCTCCACCGACGGTTCGGCGGAATGGCTGAAGCCCTGGACCTGGTTCTCGGCCGCGCGCTGGGAGCGGGTTGGAGAGACGTTCTGAAGAATTCCAACGACACCGGCGGCTGGCTCGAGGCAACGCTCGGCTATGCGCCGCGCGAGCGGGCGCTGTTCGATCGCGCCCTTACCCATTCAAGCCGCAGCGACGAGGATTATGAGCGGCTGGAATTTCTCGGCGACCGCGTGCTCGGGCTCAGCGTCGCCACCTGGCTGTATGAGCTTTTCCCGAACGAACCGGAGGGCAAGCTCTCGCGGCGCCTCAACGCGCTGGTGTCGGGCGAAACCTGCGCCGAAATCGCCCGCGAGCTCGGCATCGGGCGCCAGCTGAAGCTCGGCAAGCAAGCGCGGGAGGACGGCGCCGCCGACAGCGACAACGTGCTTGGCGACGTCGTCGAGGCCCTGCTCGGGGCGCTTTATCTGGAGCGTGGCCTGGAGGCGGCATCGGCATTCGTCCGCCGCGCCTGGGGCGAGCGCGTCAACACCCATGACAAAGCGCCGCAACATCCGAAATCGGCGCTTCAGGAATGGGCGGCAGCCAATGAGAAAAAGCCTCCCGCTTATGAGCTGAAGGACCGGTCGGGTCCGCCGCATGCCCCCAGGTTCGTGGTCGAAGTGGCCATCAAAGGCGTGGGCGCGGCCAGCGCGGAAGGCCTGTCGAAACAGGAAGCGGAGACCGCTGCGGCCAAGGCTTTGCTGGAACAGGTGCGGGGATGACGACCTTCGCTCGCTCTCCGCTCGAGCTGGGCCGTGAAATCAGCAGTCTCCTAAGAGGCAGGTCAGCCCTCGGTCGGGCCGAAGCCGAATGGAGGCAAGGAACATGACAGAGCGTTGCGGACTGGTCGCCGTCGTGGGCGCGCCCAATGCGGGAAAATCGACATTGGTCAATGCGCTGGTGGGGCAGAAGGTAGCGATCGTCAGCCCCAAGGCGCAGACCACTCGGACGCGGCTGATGGGGATCGCCATCGAAGGGGCCGCGCAGATCCTGCTGCTCGACACGCCAGGCATTTTCGAGCCGCGGCGGCGGCTGGACCGGGCGATGGTGACCGCGGCCTGGGCAGGCGCGCAGGATGCCGATCTCGTGATGCTGGTGGTGGACGCCAAGACCGGCTTTTCCAGCCGGATCGAGCAGATGCTGGACACGCTGAAAGGCCGGTCCGAACCCAAATGGCTGGTGCTCAACAAGGTCGACATCACGGCCAAGGAAGCCTTGCTGACGCTGACGGCGCGGCTCGGCGAGCGTGTTTCGTTCGAGGAGATCTTCATGGTCTCCGCGACCACGGGCGACGGCGTTCAGGACCTGAAGCGGGCCTTGGCGGCGCGCGTGCCGGAGGGCCCCTGGCACTTTCCCGAAGAGCAGGTCTCCGACGCCACCGATCGGATGCTGGCCGCCGAGGTCACCCGCGAGCAGCTTTATCTCCAGCTCCACGCCGAGCTTCCTTATGCAAGCGCGGTCGAGACGGAGAAATATGAGGAGCGCAAGGACGGCTCCGTCGCCATCCACCAGCAGATCCTGGTGGGGCGGCCGACGCAGAGGGCGATCGTGCTTGGCAAGGGCGGCGCCAAGATCCGCGAAATCGGCGCGGCCGCCCGCGAGCAGCTCGGGCAGCTTCTCGGCCGCAAGGTGCACCTCTTCCTCCACGTCAAGGTGAACCCCAATTGGGAAGAGGATCGCGGCCTTTACCGTGAGATCGGCCTCGATTGGGTGGAATGAGAACGCATCGAAAGGGATGATCCGGCCCCGTTTCAGGCGCTGGAGAGAAATTCCTCGACCCAGGCGGGGACCAGCTCACCGGCCTTGCCGATGCGGCTTTGCTCGAAGAACAGGCTGCCCTGGCTCGGTTCCAAATTGATTTCGAGCGTCGGGATGCCGAGATGGCGGGCGGTCTGGACGTAGCCGGCGGCGGGATAAACGGCGCCGGACGTGCCGATCGAGACGAACAGGTCGGCGTCCATCAGCGCCGCTTCGATACGGTCCATCTCGTAGGGCATCTCGCCGAACCAGACGATGTCGGGGCGGAGCTTGCCGGCAACGCCGCAGCCGGGACAGGCCGGGCCTGAGGAAAGCTCCTCCTCCCAGGGCGTGCGCGCATCGCAATCGAGGCACCAGGCGGATCGGAGCTCGCCGTGCATGTGCAGCACCCGCCGTGCGCCGGCGCGCTCGTGCAGATCGTCGACATTCTGGGTAACGATCAGCAGCTCGCCGGGCCATTCTTGGTCGAGCCGCGCCAGCGCGTGGTGCGCGGCGTTCGGCTCCACATGATGCAGCCTTTCGCGCCGGGCATCGTAGAATTTCTGGACGAGCGCCGGTTCCCGCCGGAAGGCCTCGGGCGTCGCCACATCCTCCACCCGGTGCCCCTCCCAAAGACCCTCCGGTCCGCGGAAGGTGGCAATCCCGCTCTCGGCGGAGATGCCGGCACCAGTGAGGATGAAGATGTTGCGTATGTCACGGTCGGCCATCCGGCCCGCTTAGCCCAGTGATCGGATGTTCGAAACGGCGGAATGAGGGCGTTGCCGCACGAATGCTGAGAGCGTCCAGAGCCTGCAAGCGGCTCCGTCGAATGCCGCCGATGGGCTGCCGGTCGCCTGCGTCGGGCGAGACGTCCGATCTCGGTTCGGCGCGTCCGGCGCGGGCGCTTCTTGCGGCACATTGACTTGCAGGTCGAAGCGCCGTCAAATTCTCGCTCGGATCTTCACCAGCAAAGATGGAACGGCCGTTGAGCAATTCGAAACTCGTCAGGCTCCCGGCTGTGCGCCGCATTGGCGCCATGGCCGTCATGGCCGCTCTCTCATGGCCGGGTGCCGCATGCGCGCAGACGGCGGCCAAGGCCTCGAACGCGGGCTATGACATCGTCATCAAGGGCGGCCGCGTGATCGATCCGGCGAGCGGCCGCGACGAGATCGCCGATGTCGGCATCAACGGCGCCACTATCGCCGCCGTTTCGACAACGCCGCTCAGGGGAAAGCGCGTGCTCGACGCCAGGGGCCAGGTGGTCGCTCCCGGCTTCATCGACTACCATGCCCACGGCCAGGATCCGAAGAGCCAGACGTTCCAGCTTCTGGACGGCGTCACCACCGCCATGGAGATGGAGGTGGGCGCGATGCCGGTGGCCGGTTTCTACGCGGCCAAGCAGGGCAAGGCGCTCATCCATTACGGCGCCACCGCCTCCTTCCTCTGCGCTCGAATCGAGGTGCTGAGCGATAAACGCTGCGGCGCGCCGGGCCAGCCGTCGACCGCCGCGCTGACGCTGTCGCCGCAGGCGCTCACCACCTCGGCGACGCCCGAGCAGGAGGACAGGATCATCGCCGCCGTCGAGCGCCAAATCGCCGCCGGTGCGCTCGGCATCGGCATCGGCCTTGAATATACCCCCGCCACCGGCCGGCGCGAAATCTACAAGGCGTTCAAGGTGGCGGCTAGGCACAAGGTGCCGGTCTTCGTCCACGTCCGCATGCGCGAGGCGAGCCGGGCGCCCGGGATGCCGATCGCGGTGGCCAACGAGCTCATCGCCAACGCCGCCGCGACCGGGGCCGGGCTCCAGCTCGTCCACGTGACTTCGACGGCGCTGGGCGACGCGCCCACCGTCATCGAGATTTTGAAGGGCGCGGCCGCCCACGGCGTCGACGTCAGCACCGAGGCCTATCCCTACGAGGCCGGATCGACGGCGATCGGCTCCGAATTCTTTTCGGAAGGCTGGCAGCAGCGCTCCGGCATCACCTACGGTGACATTCAGTGGACGGCGACCGGGGAGCGGCTGACCGAGGCCACGTTCAACAAATATCGCAAGGAGAATCCCGGCGGCAGCGTCGTCGTCTTCATGATCCCGCAGGCCTCGATCGATGCCGCGATGGCCGACCCGTTCGTCACCATCGCCTCGGACGGGTCGGTGATGAACCAGCCCAAGGTGCATCCGCGCGGCGCCGGCAGCTTCTCGCGCGTGCTCGGCGTCTATGTGCGCGAACGCAAGCTGCTCGACCTCAAGACCGCCCTTGCCAAGATGACCATTCTTCCCGCGCGAAGATTGGAGAAGGTGGCGCCGGCCATGGCGCGCAAGGGCCGCATCCAAGTCGGCGCCGATGCCGACATCAGCGTGTTCGATGCCGCCACGGTGAAGGACAATGCCACCTATGAAAACCCGCTCCAGCCCTCGAGCGGCTATCGCTATGTCCTGGTCGGCGGCCGGGTGATGGCGGCGAACGGCAAGATCACGCCTAACCTGCACCCGGGCGTGGGCATCAGGCGCGGCGACAGATAGGGGAGCGGTGCCGCCGACGCACCGAAAGCAACCCCCGGCCGCCCGGTCTGTTCTGCGAGGATGGCCGATGAGCTTATCGAGACGCACCTCGTGCGGGAGGGCTGGTTCAACGTCGTGACCGTAAAGGCGCGGATCGGCGGTGACGAGATCGAGCGCGACATCGTCGAGCATCCGAGCGGCGCCGCAATCCTCCCTTACGATCCCGACCGGCGGGTCGCACTGATGATCATGCAGACGCGGCTGCCCGTGCTTGCTTCGGGCGAAGGGCCGATGATCGAGGTGATAGCGGGGGCGCTGGACGGCGAGGCGCCCGATCTCTGCGCGCGCCGCGAAGCGATGGAAGAAGGCGGCGTGCGGCTGGACCGCCTCGAGCCCGTCGCCCGCGTCTGGCCCACCCCCGCCACCTCCACCGAGCGGGTCGACTATTTTCTTGCGGAGTATCGGCGGCAGGACCGGGTCGGCCGCGGCGGCGGCCTGAACGAAGAGCAGGAGCACCTTCGCGTCTGCGAGGTGCCGCTCGGCGAGCTGTGGCGGCGGGCCGAGGCCGGCGAGCTGCGCGACGCCAAGACCTTAACCCTGGTCCAGGCGCTTCGGATCCGGCGCGCCGAGCTGTTCGAGTGACTTAGGACAAGACCCTCGATTGACTCTTTAACCTTTATTTCGCAGCATGTGCCGGCTGGCTCTACGCCGGCCTGTTCGCGATCACTCTCAATTCTAACCGTCTGGCGCGCTGCAGCAGGGGCTGCGGGCCGGCTGAAGATGTGGGGAACTGAAGATGGAGCGGGATTTCTGGTTTTACCGCCGCCGGGCAGGCGAGGAAGAACGGGCTGCAAAACGCGCGATCAGCGTGCCGGCGCGCGAGCGCCACGAGGCGCTGGCCCAAAGCTTTCGCGACAAGCTCGAGCAGATGGAAGAAGGCGAACTGCTGTCGCGGGCCTGATGGGGACCGATCAGCCGCTTCAGGGCGGCCCATGAAGGGCCGTGAGGGAAATTGGAATGGAAAGTTTCGCACTCAGGCTCAATGCACGCGACGAGGTCGTCCTCGTTCGCGGTGAGGAGAGCGTGAACCTTGGCCGCAAGGATGAGGCGTGCGAGGAGATGCTCCGCTTCCTGACGGAGCTGAACATGGTGGAGCGCGCCGAAGCGCTCGCCGAATATGGCTGACACGCTGCAGATTTCATTTTCCTAGCGGCGCCTGCTTCTTCATTGTCGCGCCGCATGACCAATATCGCGCTTTTTGGCGCCGGCGGGCGGATGGGAAAGGCAATTGCCGAAGCCGCCGCGCAGCATCCGGACGTTTCGATCGTCGAGAAAGGCGCCGAGGCCTTTGTCGATTTCTCCGCGCCGGCGGCGCTCGCCGGGCACCTCGAAGCGGCGCTCGCCGCCCGCTGCCCGATCATTATCGGTACCACCGGCCTCGACCCCTCCCATCACCGTCTGATCGACCAGGCGGCCCGGCAGATCGCCGTGCTGCAGGCCGCGAACATGTCGCTCGGCGTCAATCTGCTGGCCCATCTCGTCCGCGAGACGGCGGCGAGGCTCGGCGAGGACTGGGACATCGAGATTGCCGAGATGCACCACCGCCACAAAGTGGACGCGCCTTCCGGCACGGCGCTCCTGTTGGGTGAAGCGGCGGCGTCCGGGCGCGGCTTCGAACTGGGGGAGGCAAGCGAGCGCGGACGCGACGGGATAACCGGCCCGCGCAAGGCCGGCAGCATCGGCTTTGCCTCGCTTCGCGGCGGCTCCGTGGCGGGCGATCATCAGGTGATCTTCGCGGCCGAGGGCGAGCGGATCGAGCTTGGCCACCGCGCCGAAAGCCGCGCCATTTTCGCCCGGGGTGCGCTCCAGGCCGCTCTGTGGATCATCGGCAGGCCGCCCGGCCGCTACGACATGGCCGACATGCTGGGCCTGAAGTGAAGCCGGGCGAAGTCGCCGAGCTTTACCGGCGCCTGGCGGACCGGATCCCCGAGCCGAAGACCGAGCTCGACTATGTGAACACGTACACGTTGCTGGTGGCGGTGGTGCTTTCGGCCCAGGCGACGGATGCGAGCGTCAACGTCGCCACCCGCGAGCTTTTCAAGATTGTGCAGACGCCGCAGGCGATGCTGGCGCTTGGCGAGGAGCGGCTTCGGGAGGCGATCAAGACGATCGGCCTGTTCAACACCAAGGCGAAAAACGTGATCCTGCTGAGCCGGGTGCTGGCCGAGCAGTTCGACGGCGAAGTGCCGGCGGACCGCGACCTGTTGATGGCGCTTCCGGGCGTCGGGCGAAAGACGGCGAACGTGGTGATGAACACCGCCTTCGGCGCCGAAACCTTCGCAGTGGACACGCACATCTTCCGGGTCTCCAACCGCACCGGCCTGGCGCCCGGCAAGAACCCGCTGGAAGTCGAGCTGAAGCTCGACAGGGTCACGCCGCCTCCCTACCGGCGCGACGCGCATCACCTGCTGATCCTGCACGGCCGCTACGTCTGCAAGGCGCGCACGCCCGAATGCTGGCGCTGCGTCATTGCCGATCTCTGCCGCTACAAGCCCAAGACGCCCGCGCCGGGGAGCGAGGAAGAGGCGCGAATGGGAGCCGCGCGCAAGAACAAGCGAAAGGCGGCCGCCGCCACGAAGAGCCTCTAGCCCTTCCCTCTCGCCTGCCAGGGGATGCGCTCGATGAACTGGGCTGCCGCCGGGGCATTCGACCAGCCGAACGCGGTAGCTGGCGGGAGAAGCTGCCGAAAAGGGGCGCCCTCCCCTTAGTGCGCCCTTTCGCGAAGCCGGGCGGCAAGCTCGAACTGAAAAGCGGCCGGCTCATCGAGCCGCATGCTGATCCTTTCCAGCCGCTTGCGGCGCCAGGAAACAGGCTCCGCCAAGCGGAGAATAACGTTCGGACTGGCCATCAGGCTGGCCCGGAACACATGGGGTCCCTTTTCCTCCGGCCGGAAGGCTACGTCTTCGCTCCCGGTGACTTGGCTCAAGGGCACGAAAATTTCGCTTCGCCTGCCATGGCGCACCGTCACGCCGGTGTCGTCGATCAATGTCGGCCAGGTCATGAGGCCATGCACCAGGAGAGCGATGTGCGCCAAGAACATCAGCGTCAGCGCCGTCAGCATCCACGCCACCGCCGGGCTCCAGAGCGAAACCAGCAGGTGCACGGCGAACATTTCCATGGCGCCGATAACGAAGAAAGCGCCCATCATCGGTAATTCGTAGCGATGGCGAGTGAAGGTTGCGGGCATGGCAAGAATGGAACCCATCATGATCGACGATGGCGGCGGTCATTGTGCCGAAGCGGCGTCGCCTTGCCAAGGGCGCAGCAGGGGCGATCAAGGACGCGATCGTATGGCCCCTGACTTCGGGCGAGCCTGTGGATGCAGCCAGGTTGGCTAGCACCGGTCTCACGAGCTTCCGCGTGCGCGCAAAAAGTCGCCTCCAGCCCCTGCGCCTTTTGACGGCTCTTGCCCAGCCGAGGGAGCTAAAATCGCCGCCGCGCCCGTCACCGGCGGAGCGAACTGGGGGAGCGCCGGTAGACCTGTTGGAAGACGGCGTTGAACGAGCGCAGGCTCCGAAATCCGGAAAGCCCCGCAATTTCCGTCATGGGGAGAGCAGTGCCGTCGATCAGGCGCTTGGCGCGCTGGACGCGGGCCGTTCGGGCGGCGGCGGTGGGTGTCGTTCCCAGATGGCGGCGGAACAAGCGCGAAAGATGGCGCGTGCCGATGCCCAGTCGCTCGGCCAGGTCGCCGACGCTCGCTTCGTCCAATGCGCCTTCGTCGATGAGCCGCACGGCCCGGTTCACGGTGGCGCGCACGCCGATCCAAGCCGGCGAGTGCGGCGCGGTCTCGGGGCGGCAGCGCAGGCAGGGACGAAATCCAGCATCCTCGGCGGCGGCAGCGCTGCGAAAGTAGCGGACGTTGTGGGTCAGCGGCTGCCGCGCCGGACAGACCGGCCGGCAATAGATGCGGGTTGAAGTCACGCCGATGAAGATGATGCCGTCGAACGCCGGGTCCCGAGCGTAGCGGGCGCTTTCACACGTCTCGAAGCTGAGCTCGGACGAGTCTTGGCGCAGGGCATCCATGCCGGCAATCTTACCTCGAACCGGGCAATTTGTCCCCGGCCGCCGATGACCGCGTCCGTTTTCTGCCAGCGCAGCAAGCCCGGCTTGGCTAACTCGCTCCCGTGTAACAACGAGGGAGCGAGCTATGCCGTCTATCCACCATGAGATCGATGTCGCGGTGCCTCCGGACGTCATCTGGGATGCGGCTCGCGACGTGGGTGCCTTGCATTCGAGGCTGGTCCCGGGTTTCGTCACCGCGACCGAGATGCTGGACACCCCCACCCCCACCCGGCGCGTTACCTTTGCCGATGGCGCCGTCGCCGACGAGGTGATCGTCGACGTCTGCGACGAACGGCGGCGGCTCGTCTGGTCGGTCCTCGGCGTCGAGCATCATAATGGCGCCTTGCAGGTGCATGATGCAGCGGGCGGATCGCGGGTCACCTGGACCGCCGATGTGCTTCCCGCGGAATTTGCCGAGCGCATAAAGCCGCTGATGGCGGCGGGCCTGGCCATGATGAAAGCCCATTTGGAACATTCGGAAGCCCGCGATCATGAGGGGCCAATGCACCGGGCCGGCGTGGAAGCGCTTGGAGCAGCGGTCCTTTCGGGGCCGCGATTATGGCGAGCCGGCCCGGGAGAATGAATGGTGCAGAGCCGGCCCGACATCCTGTTCTGGCGACGCACGGATGTGCCGGGCCTCGAGCGCCTGACGCTCACCATCGCGGGGGACGCCGTGATTGCAGAGGGCATGGTCGTCTGCGTCGCGGACGGCGGGTTCCGGCTCGACCATCGATGGCGGCTGACGCCCGACTGGCGGGTGCTCTCGCTGCACGTCGAGCGATGGGGCGCGTCCGGCCACGCGAGCCTTGCTGTCGAGCGAGCGGAAGGCGGCTGGCACGTGGACGGCATGCGGCGCCCGGACCTTGATGGTGCCGAGGAGCCGGACCTTTCCGCCACCCCCTTTTGCAACACTTTTCCAATCCGCCGGACCCCGGGTCCGGCGGGCGAAAGCCTCGCGCTCGACACCTGCTTCATCGACGCGGCGACCATGACGGCGACGCGATCACGGCAACGATATGAACGATCGGGCCCCCGCCGGCTGCGCTACGTCGACCTCGGCGTTTGGCTCGGTTTCGAGGCAGACCTCGAGGTGGACCGGCACGGCCTCATCCTGCGCTACCAGCATCTGTTCGAAAGGGTGGCCGTCTGAAGGGCGGCGATCCCCGGCCGGACTGGGCGGAAACACCGGCATTCAGCGGCGCCGAGACTCGCCGCTCAGATAAGCTTCTGCTCTTTGGCAAGCGCCAGCAGCGCATCCGCCTGATCCCGGCCCAGCGCCGGTTGCTCGTGATAGACCTCGGTGCGGCCGAAGACCGGCGAGGCCGCATGGTATCGGGGCTGGGTCTGCGCCTCGATATAGTGAGCGAGCGATTGGCCGCTCGCCTCGGCGAAGCGGCAAAAGGCATCCAGCGTCGCAAGATTGGCAGCGCGGTTGCGCTCCGCTTTCAGGGCCGCCCGATTGGCTTGCCATTCATCGCTCATCGCCCCGCCGAAAATCTTCAGATTGTTGCGGTCATCGATCCAGGCGCTGTAGCCCGAGCCAAGCTTGATGTGTGCACCGGCGACCTCGGCATCACTCGCCTGCCGCCACTGGATCGTTGTTCCATCCGAGCGGGTCTCCGGCAGCGCCTGAATCTGGTGGCCGCTCGGCGTCACCCCCACTGCATCGGCGGGAGCCGATCCGGCTTGCTGCGGCGAGGCGGCGGCCGCTTCCGTCTGCTCCTGGACCGCCTGAAGCTGCTCCTGGAACTGGCTCGTCCGATAGGTCTCACGGAAAGGATTGGGTCCGTCGGTGTTCGCTTGGATCGGCCCTGCGCCCGAAATGTTCATACTTTCCTCACCGATGCCCCGCCTCGGGGTCTTTCGAACAGAATGCACCCTCGGAGTTAAAAATCCGCTGCCAACACACACACGGGCATCAGCCTCCGGCGGATCGTTGCTGCTTGGCCAGAGCCATCGAGCCGGCCAGGATGGGGCGACAGGTGCTTGCCGCCCGGGAATAGATGCCGACCCTTCTGCGATCGGCCTCTTGCACGCAAAGCGGGGTGCGTGAATGAAGCCGGGGACTTGAGCGGGAGACGGACGTGCGCAGCTACGCATTCGAAACTGTGGATGTGTTCACCGACGCCCGCTTCGGCGGCAATCAGCTGGCGGTGTTCACCGATGCCGAGGGACTTTCGGATGAGGAGATGCAGTCGCTCGCCGCCGAAATGAACCTCAGCGAGACGGTGTTCGTCCTGCCTCCGTCCGACAGCGGCAACACGGCACAAGTGAGGATCTTCAACCGCACGGCCGAAATGCCTTTTGCCGGCCATCCCAATGTCGGCACCGGCTTCGTCCTGGCGAGCCGGTCTCACCACTTGGCCGATACGCTCCGCTTCGAAGAATTGTCCGGCCTCGTCGAGGTGCGGATCGAGCGGCACGACGGCATCATCGCCGGCGCCGAGATCGATGCGCCGCAGCCTCTTGGGCTGCTCGGGGAGGTGCCAGCCGAGGACATTGCCGGGTGTCTGGGGCTTCCGGCGGAGGCGGTATTGACCCGCGCGCACGCGCCGCTGCGGGCCAGCGTCGGCGTCGAGTTCGTAATTGCCGAAGTGAGCGACCCCGCCTTGGCCAAAGCCTCACCCGATCTGGCGGCATTCCGCCGCACCGCCGACCGGCATGTTCCGCCGCCGACGGACCGCATGTCGATCTTCTTCTATTGCCGTCCCCAGGCCGGGCCGCTCCGCGCGCGGATGTTCGCGCCGCTGTCGGGGACTTGGGAAGATCCTGCCACCGGCAGCGCGAACGCAACGCTTGCCGCGCTGCTCCTGTCGCTCGGCGGCGAGGAGGAGATCGCGTACGAGGCCGTTCAAGGGGTGGAAATGGGCCGGCCGAGCCAGCTGCGCCTGCGGGCCGTTCGCACGCCGGGCGGCATCCGAGCCTCGGTGGCGGGGTCATGCGTGCCGGTCCTGAAAGGAACCGCGACCTTGTGAGGCGCCGCAGGTGCCGAAGGCCTCGACCTATCGGACCATCAAGTCGGCTTTAGCTACGGCCTCTGCAACGGGGGCCACCTCAGTTCCGCTAAAGCCGAAATGATCTTGGCGACAGCCTGTCCCACGGCGGCAACGCCTATTAAAATCAATCCTACCTCCATGGCCGTCTCCGGATGCACAATCTGCTTAAGAACCGGTTAGCCATGTTTGGCTAAGAAATAGTTTCGAATGCCTCCGAGGTCGGTGGGGCGAATTGGAAACGGAGGCGTAGCTTGAGATTGGCGGCCGTGGCCACTCGAAGCTGCAACGGCCAACTCCCGGCCTTCGAAGCGGGGAAAAGCCTCTAGCCCCTCCCCCTCCCCTTTGCTAAGCGCTCCCCCACGCACCCGTAGCTCAGCTGGATAGAGCGCTGCCCTCCGAAGGCAGAGGCCAGAGGTTCGAATCCTCTCGGGTGCGCCAATAAACTCAATGACTTAGCACCGTGTCCGGTTTCTCCAAGAAGCGCGGAATAGTGGCCTGATCTCCGCGGCTTGTGCGGCTGATCCTGGGCGAGAGGAGCCAAGAGACGATTTGGGCGCGACTTATCTGCGGAATTCTGCCGCTTTTCTCCGCCCTCAAAATTGTGGCCTCACTGCATCGAGCACTGCTTCATGTTTGCAACGCGCCAACAGTGGTCGCTCACGGCCTGCCTGAAAGCAGACCTTTGCTCAGTTCAGCAGCCGGCATGAATTTCCACCCATTGCGGACGACAGTGGCCAACCAAAGAGTTGTGGAACATCAGCCAATGCGCGCTGTTCGTCGGCCACCAGGAGCATCGATGATACCACAATTCCGAGCAGTGGCGGACCCAGAGCTGGAAGCGCGGGTCACCGGAAGCCTCGCTATGATTTACGAGGCCGGAGCCTCGGTCGGAGAGGATCGTCCTGCCCACGTGCGAGCCGCTTCAGGTATGAGCGCTTTCAGAGAGTATCTCGCCGTAATCCAGGACGACGCCAACTGGCTGGCGTTGATCGACGGCGATCACCGCGTGGTGGCAGTACCGCTCCCTCCGAGCTCTGACGGAGCCCGGGTCTTCAGCAAGCGGCGGGGAAACAAGCACGACAAGTATGACCTCGAAGCCTGTGTCACCGTCCCGTGCGGGGGAGGAAATGAGTTGATCGGATTCTCGTCTGGCTCCCGCAGGGGACGTGAATGGATACTCCGAGTCGGCGACGCAGGATTGTCTGCGGACGGTGGAAAAGGTCACGCAACTGCGAATGACTTAGCCGCTGATCTTGAAGCGACCTTCCTGGAGGCAGCGCTCTTTTACGATTCGATGCGGGCAAACACCGCCTTTTGCGGCGCGGGGCTCAACATCGAAGGCGCGCTAAGTCTGGACGATGACCGCATAATGCTCTTTCAGCGCGGGAATGCGCGACCACGGGATGGCTTGCTGGCGGTCGACGCGACAGCCGAAGTCTCTTGGGCTGCCCTGTGTCAGCACTTGGCAGATCCGCAGAAGGTCACGCCGCCGGTGTTAGAAAACATACGCCGGTTTGACTTGGGACAGTTGGACGGGGTGCGGCTCACGTTTTCCGACGCGGAGTCCTTGGGTGACGGACGCATATTATATTCGGCGTCGGCCGAGGATGGGGACACCGATCGCATTGCGGGGTCTGTGCTGGGCGTGATTGAGGCTGATGGAGGTGCGCGATGGGCCGAACTCATCGATCAGGACGGCAGCCCCTTCGAAGGCAAGATCGAAGGCCTCACGAGAGACATCCGCGACCCATCCAAGATCCATTTCGTCATTGATGATGACAACGAGGCAGTCCCGTCCAAGATTTACGAGGCTCTGCTCAGCGAAGCCTTCTTCAGCAGCCGTGGGGCCAGAGTTGAAGCCGGATAAGCTCCCACAGGCGCCGACGGCGGAGTCGACGAGGCGAGAGTGCAACGCGGTCGTTTCTCAGAGGGCTTGGGGTAAGATCCGTTCACCTCGGCCGCAATCGAGCAACTCTCGGCGGCACCCTAGCGTTCTACCCTTGCCGCTCCTCGGGTGTGTCCCGTCCCGGAGCGAGCAGACAAGGATCAGCCCATGGGTATTTTCACGAAAGATATAAAGACCTTTGACGACCTGTTTTTGCATCAGCTGCAGGACGTCTACTATGCCGAGAACCAGATCACGAAGGCTCTGCCGAAGATGATCGAGAAGGCGACTGCTGCGCCACTCAAGCAGGGCTTCACCACCCACCTCAAAGAGACCGAGGCCCAAATCGAAAAGCTCGACAAGGTCTTCGCGCTGCTGGGCGAGAAGCCGAAAGGGGCAACATGCCCTGCGATCGACGGCATCATCAAGGAAGCGAATGAAGTCGCTGGCGAAATCGCCGACAAGACGGTGCTCGATGCTGCGCTGATCGCATCGGCGCAGGCAGTCGAACATTATGAAATTACGCGCTACGGCACTCTGGTGTCGTGGTCGAAGCAGCTCGGCCGCGACGAGGTCGCGACGATCCTCCAGTCGATTCTGGATGAAGAGCGGGCGACAGACGAGAAGCTCACCAAGCTTGCCGAAAGCAAGATCAACAGGAAGGCCGAGCTCGAGACTGCCTGAATGGACGCCTCTCGCCCGTGCGCCAACACCGACGCGCACGGGCGGGGATATCTCCCCAAGGGAGATACTGCCCTTCCTGCAGCTCTGGTGAGCCACTGCATCTCCCCGCGGAATGGGTGCAGACCAATACCTACTAGTGCGACCCGTCTCCACCGGCAGGATCCAAGCAATAGTAGAAAGCTAAGTAGCTGAAATCACGGCATAACATCTCTCTGCTGAGCCTCTCAGTTGCGCGGCAAGGCCAACAGTTCGAAACATTCTTAGAGGCGCCAATAAAATCAATAACTTAGCACCTCGTGCAATCCGGTCGGGTGAGCCCAGATTGTGGCCTGAATCCCGCCGCTTGCGCGCCCTTCCTTTGCGCTAGTGGCCAGAGACGCTTTGGCCGGGCTCCCAGTGCGAGATTCGGAGCACTTTCTCCGACGCTATAAATTGCGGCCTCAGTGCATCGAGGGGCTGAGGCCACATGGTATCCGTTGCGACTTCGGCGCTGCTGAAGATGCCTCTGGTTTAGATAGGCCCCATGCGTGGTTTCGAACCCATGCGGACGTTCGGGGGAGCTTTGACGTCCCAGTCGGCGCCAGGGCTTCGCGCAGATGACCCCCGTCACCTCGGAAAGCGAAATAGATCGCCTGACTTGT
>JAESFL010000555.1_pt1 | contig 24300 bp, 14 predicted proteins | sample 9269401 | NCBI WGS metagenome assembly JAESFL01 (sample SAMN14506025, study PRJNA617098) | algae metagenome | isolation source: Gloeocapsa sp. UFS-A4-WI-NPMV-4B04 and co-occurring heterotrophs from desert... | place: USA: Utah | collected 2006-10-01 | reverse complement strand
CTGCTGCGTCGCACTCCCCTTCCTGATTTACCGTCCTGTCGACCGTAATCGTGCCGAAGGGCAGATCGACCCCTTCAATATCCAGCGCAAACACGAAAGTGCTGGATGTCGCGGTCATCGTGGTCTGGTCGCCACTGCGGTTCGTGCCAGTTGAAGTTTGCGTTCGCGAGATCAAGAGATCCTCGCCCTCAACGTCGGCGTAGGTGTAGGTGGTCGCGTAGGCGGTATCGCCACCTGACGATTGGGCTGTCGCCGTGAAGGTAGTCTTGCCCGAAGTCTTAGTGACTGGCCCCACATCCGTGGTCTTGGCTGTGATCGTCCCGGTGACGAGCGTATTGTCCCCAACGGCGAATGCATCCCCGCTCATGGTGGTCGTCAGGCTCGTCGAGGTGGTCTTTGTTGTGCGGCCTCCCATAACCCTCTCCTTAGCATAGCATGTAGCGTGGACGAGGGATCGCGGTTATGATGCTTCGCAATGCTCGTTTACGTGCATCAACGAGCATAGTGGTAGAGTACCCTTCCGGATCAGGGGATCTGTTCATAGGGTGGATCGCCCAAGGCGCAGTCTCATCCTCTTTGGTTGTATGCTCGACAAAGGGGCATGCCTGTAGTTCGCAGAAAGCCCTTTACGGAACCGGCCTCGCCACCTTTCCCGAACCGGGGTAAGGACGGATGCCAACCTCGGAGGTGTATGATGCCGCCCGGGGGCATCGATGCGCGTTCTCTTCGTTCACAACAACTTCCCAGGCCAGTTCGGCTTCCTTGCACAAGCCCTCCTGGCGCGAGGCGACCACTGTGCCGCAATCGGATCAGCAACGGCTCGTAGCATCCCGGGCGTTCCGCTCCTGCGGTGGTCTCGGAACCGGGGGACGACGCCCGGCCTCTTCGTGCCCGCCACTCGTGCTGAGGCCGATCTCATCCGTGCCAGAGTTGCCGCTGAAGCCGCCATGTCGCTCCAGAAGCAGGGCTTCGAGCCGGATCTGATCATTGGCCATCCTGGTTGGGGCGAAACCTTATTCCTGCGAGAGGTATTCCCCCGCGCCAAGCAGATCCTTTACGGGGAACTCTACTATCGAACCAAAGGTGGCGACATTGGCTTTGATCCGGAGTTCCGCACGCTCACAATCGAGGAGCGGTTCCGCATCTCGGCCAAGAATGCCACGATGGCGCTTGCGCTGATTGAGGCGGACCGGATCGTGTGCCCTACGCCATTTCAGGCGAGCACGCTTCCTGAGGTTCTCCAGCCTCGGACGCAGATCATTCACGAGGGCATCGATATCGACCAGATCCAGCCCAGACCGAGCGCGCGCCTCAAGTTCGCTAGCGGTGTGGTTCTGGATGGCTCAACACCGGTCATCACGTTCATCAACCGGCGCTTGGAGCCCCTGCGTGGGTTTCACATCCTCATGCGAGCACTTCCGAAGGTGTTGACTGCGCTGCCCAGCGCCCGAGCCGTTCTGGTCGGAGCCGATGAGCGCGGCTACGGACCGCCTGCGCCTAATGGTCGAACGTGGAAGCAGCATCTCCTCTCAGAGGTGGGCGGTCGATTGGACCCCTCCCGCGTGCATTTCACTGGGCAAATACCCCACGACTACATGCTCTCAGTCCTCTCGGTTTCAGCAGCCCATGTCTACTACACTTACCCCTTCGTGCTCTCGTGGTCTGCGCTGGAGGCCATGGCCAGCGCGTGCCTGATCGTTGGCTCCGATACGGCTCCCGTGCGGGATGTTATTGAGAACGGCACAAATGGCCTCCTGCACGACTTCTTCGATGTGGATGATCTGGCCGAGACCCTCATCCAAGCCTGCCGGGAGCCCGATCAATACCGCTCCATGCGCCAAGAGGCTCGCAGGACGGTCGTCGAGCGGTTTGACCGAGCCCGGATGTGCCTGCCTGCATGGCTGCGTCTGATCGATGAGGTGCGTACGACATAGCGTGGGGGCAGGCCGGGATTGCTCCGCTGGCTTTCGCATAACCCGCCATTACGGAGCCTGCCTCGCGCAAGGCCGGCTCCGCCCCCTCCTTCATCTGCATCGGTTCCATAACGTTCATACAGCGTGGAAGGTAAAGGCTTTTTGGAATGGTCACACGGAGGACGTTCTGCTTGACTGCGCACCCTCGCTTTGCGACGGCCAATCCATCAAACTCGGAGGAGTTCAACATGCGCCTGATCGTCGGCATTGCTGCCTTGATGATCCTACTCGCTCCTGTGTCGGCCTCGGCCCATGGCAAAAACGAGTGCCACCGGCACGCGGACAAGGATAGCACGTATCATTGTCACTGAGCCTGATTGAGGTCACGACGAGAGGACCCGTTCAGAACAGAAAATCTGAGATCAGAACCTGCTCACCTTGGGCGATAATATGCACAACATCGGTGCCAACCGTGACGAAGATGTCCCTGCCACGGATAGAGACGGCGTCCTGGGTTACACCAAGCTCGGTAACGTCGATAGCGTCCACACCGCTATCGAAGTCTGTAATCGTGTCAACAGAACCATCGTTTGCAAAAATGAATGTATCCGTGCCGCTCCCACCCGTAAGAAGATTGTCAACCTGGTTGCCATTAATGCGATCATCGCCACCGCCGCCAACAGCGTTCTCAATGATTGTACCGTATGCAATTCCGATGTTGTCATCCATTACAAAGTCGTTGGTTCCGACGACATCCTTCCAGGCGATGCCTTCGTTCACAAGAACGTTTTCACCTGTTTCCGGGTCAACAACGGTATAGTCACCGTTGAAGTATATTTCGTACAGAGCCTCGGTTCGAGGCCCCAGCCCTGCCGCCGCATTATTTGCGTTAATCTCTTCTAAGGTTAGCTGCCTTCCAGCGCCCCCAGCGCTGCTATAGCTCCCCTCGCGAAGGTCGATTATGGAGTCAGTACTGTAACCCGAAAGGTCGAGGGTGTCGTTGCCGGCAGCGTCCCAGATAGTAAAAATCGAGAGCATCTCATGCTCTGCAAATGACATCGCCTCGTTCGTCACATCCGCCGTGGCATTGAAGCCATAGGTCGTATCGCCGGTTCGGGTCGTCATGTCAGCGCCGTACTTCTGCTGCATGGCATAGATGTCGTGGATCATTGGCGTGGACGGGAAGACCCACCGCATCAGCGACCAGTCGATGGGATCGGCACCAGTCTCGAATGCGTCGAAGTAGGACATTATCGTGTATTGTAGGCTGTCCTGATAATAGGAAGCATCCTTTTCGTATGTGATGACATCCGTTGCGCTACTAGCGTTGTAATCGCCCGGATGGGTTAAACCTAGTGCGTGGCCAAGCTCATGATTAAGCGCGTGTAGCCCATAAAAGCCGGGATCTAACTCGAGATTGGTGGCGTCATAGTACGGATCAGCGACCCAAACGTCACTCACGACATGTTTGTAGGCAGGATTACCTTCGGTGTCCGGATAATATGCGAAAGCTTGGGAATCAGTCGCCCACGTGTTCTGGAACGTGATATCTGCGCCGCCGTGGCCATTCACTTCCTTGAACTGCACCTCAGTAAGCTCGTCCCAGTTCTGTATTGCGATACGCGCGGCATCGCGCTGTTCTTCGGTAAACGCGCTGTAGCCATACTGCTCAGTAAAATCAGAGTCTTTCTGCCAATGGGGGCTGTTGTAAATTCCCGGAGTATGAGCGGAGTCAACGAAGGAATAGGTAATTACGCCTTTGTGGGGAGTGATCGCAAAGCCAAGGTCAAGCTGGTGTAGAATAGATCCAAGCTCGAAGACGGGTTTGCCGCGCACCGTCTCGCCGACATGGTCCTGGGACCGATCGGGAAGGCCAGGGCCAACGGGATTAGGTACCGCATTGAACGCGGCGGCTTCTGCCAAGGGGCCTGCGACCTGGATGACCTCGGTTTTGTTAATGGCGGGTGCAGCAGTCGTGGTCGTGCTCTTAGCCACTTCAGGCTCCATTGTTGCTCCGGCGGTGCCAAGCGAGCTTGAGGAAGTGCCTTTGAGTAGAGTAGCAGCGCATATGTGCGACTTGCCCCGCTACTACCCGCCTGCTGCTGCCCCTCAGATATAAATGAGATCACTGCTTCCGAGCCATTGCCCGGTAACGCCAGCTACAAAGCCGATCAGCTCATCTCGACTGTTATAACTTGGGTGATCGCTGGCGTTGGCACTGGGGTCGAGGTAGATGCCGGTGCCTACAAGGCCATCGATAGTCATCTCTACAAAATGGTAGTGGGTCTTGCCGGAGTTCCAGAGCTGGATCTGATCGCCACTCTCAAAATCCTGGATTAGGGCGTAGTCGGATGTGCCTGACTTGCGATGGTCGTCGTCATTGTAGAAGACGCCCCGAATGTCCCCGAGCAGGAAGACGTCGTCGCCTTCACGACCCCAAAGGACGTCGATTGTACCGTCACCCAAGAAGGTGCCGCTTTGGGGAATGCCGGAGATGATGTCGGCACCGTCAGTACCCGAGACCGTCTCGCTCGCCGTCGTGCCGTAGACGGCGTTCAGGGTTGGGGTTTCCTCGGGGGTCGAGACTCCCATCAGACGCCCGATGTCGAGGCGCCCCTCGGTTACGACCTTGCCTTCGAGAGAGGGGGTTGGCGCCACCGAGGCAAACAGCGCCTCGCGGATCTCCTCCGCCGTGGCGTCTGGATGGGCTGCCGCATAAAGCGCGATGGCTCCTGTGACGAATGGGGCCGCTGCTGAGGTACCGCTGTGCGCCCCATATGTCCCACCTGGCAACGTTGAGTAGATACCGACGCCTGGTGCGGCGAGGTCGACGGACGTAGGGCCGTAGTCCGAGAACCAGGCAAGGGTACCGTCGCTGGTGAGCGCCGCGACTGAGATCACTGCATCGAAGCTGCCATTTAAGGATGTGTCGAAGTTCGTCGGGTAGTACGGCGTAACGTCGTTGTTGGTCCCGTAGTTACCGGCCGCGGTGACGAATAGAATGCCTTCAGCGGCGCCGCGATCAATGGCATCCAGCAAGGCTTGATCGTAACCGTGCTGGTCGTGGCGGATTGGCGCGCCGCCATACGAGTTGTTGGTCGCAACGAAGTCGATCCCCGTACTGACTTTTCCTGCGTCGGTGAAATAGTCAACCGCCTCGGGGGTATACCGGTAGGGGAACACGCCGGCTGCCCCAATCTTGATGGGGACCAGCAGCACGTTCCAGGCGACACCTACGGCGCCCGTCGCATTCCCGCCAACCGCGCCGATGATGCCGCCGACGAAGGTTCCATGGCCGTGGGGGGTTGAGTCATAGGGATCATTGTCGTGGTTGGCGAAGTCCCATCCGATCAGGTCGTCGGTGTACCCGTTCCCGTCGTCATCGACGCGGTTCTCCCAGCGACGGTCGGCCAGAAGGTCGCCCGCATCGATGTACCCGGTCTTGTTGAGATCAGTGACAAAGGCAGCGTTCGCGGTTCCATTGAGGTCGCGGAACGTGATCAATCCATCGCTGTCGATATCGCTCAGTTGCGCCCTGAAGGTATCCGGGATCTCCGCCGCGTTCAGCCAGATGTTCAGATAGAGATCAGGGTGCGTGTAGTCGACGCCACTATCGAGGATACCGACCGCGACAGTCGTAGACCCGACGAAACCTTCTGCCCATGCCTCACCGGCCTGACTGCCATAAGGATTGGCAGGTGTGGTCTCGTCTCCGTACATTCCCCAGAGCGTGCCGTCCGTATAGGCCGGATCATTGCTTATTGCGGCAGTCGACAAGGTTCCGTGCGTCTTAACAGAACCTCCACCGCTAGCCCCTTGCTGCTTCGGCATCATACCCTCGTAAGGTTCGGACTGCTTTGATGCTTCTAGTCGGGACAGTTGAGCGGGCTCGTGCAGAGCAACCAAAGAACTGGCCTCATGGCACGAGTGGCGTGTCCATGTTCTTGTACTTAAGATGCTGTTGTATCAAGCTGTAACTGAACTAGTTGGTTCGAATTGCTTGTAGGCGGAAATAAAGTAGCTACAAGTCGCGGCTCAAACCATTAATGCCGGAACAGATTATTCCGGCAGATTATTACGTCTAATCCCGGTTGGCGGCAGCACTGGTAAGCACCGGCCTACTTCCTGGCATCCGCGAGACGGCCGGCGAGTCACTTACGTCAACCAGCATAGGCTAGATGGCCTATATCGCTTCTTGGGTCAATATAAATCTGAATGCATACTGCCCATGTGGGCGCTCTCCGCGGGAGCACGTTTGTCAATGAACTGCAAAGGTGAGCACATGTACCTTGGCTTTTGCTGCTGACCGCCAATTGAACTACCTTGACTGTTTAGCGTTGCTTTATAGGGTAAGCTCCTGCCGAGGGTCAGCGCATGTCATTTCGATATTGGTTTGGACTGGAGCACAAACCCAACGTGCCAGAAACGCTGAAGCTCGGAATGCGATCGCCCCTCGTCTTGGCCAAGATCGGCTACGACATGCGTCAGAACTACAGTGATTTGATAGAGCAACCGCTACCGGGGGAAATAGAACAAGCGGTGGAACAGCTGCAAAATGTGACGGTACCACAATCCCCTGAGGCTCCCACGGACGATGGCAAGTGAGCCTTTGGAAGCGGACGCTTGAGCAGAAGCCCGGCGGTCTACTGAGCTATTCCATGCCCGTTGATTTGGAGAACCCAGCTCCAGCCCTTGCCCCTGTCACCAAACGGTAAACCTAAAAGTTTGCCCTCGTCGCCTTCCCTCTCGTCAGCGATAGCGGCCGAGGAATAGGTCTCCGAGAGCCTTACGCCGGAACAGAGTGAGCCAGCGCCGGCGACGGTGCTCCTCCCTGTCATGCTGCAGGTGGCACCTCTGGCACAACGCCACGAGGTTGCGCGGGTGGTTGTTCGTGGGGTCGTGATCCCGGTGGGCAGCCGCCAGCACCACGCGCGTGGTCCGGACCTGCTCCTGGAGGCCCTCGACCACCAGCACACGACCAACCCGCCTCCCCTCCCCGTCCCGCCAGACTTGCCGCTGCGGATCCCACCAGCGGCCGTCGCCCAAGTGACAGATGATGTGCCCATGTGGGCGGCCGCAGCCCTCGCACTGACCCTTGGCGCGCTCGAAGCGGATCACGTCTGAGAGCTGCTTCCAGTCGAGAGGGTAGAGCCAGCGGTACTCAGAACGGATCGGCATTCCTCTCCTTACGCGAGACTGGGTTAGCGGAGGCTAAGCGGAACTGCTTCATCAGCCGTGCGTTCTGCGGGCAAGGTACGCCCCTGCCCTCTCGGGTTGCACAGGGCGTCAGGCCCGGTGCCGGCCTCCGGGCCTCTTCCGGTCTGGGGTAAGGCGCTGTGAAAGCGCCGAGAACTTCGGGAGGCTCCCATGGCTCGCAACCCCCTCTATCCCTTCCGCTCAGGCAGCACTCTCCTGGGCACAGGCGACCCCTTCCTCTCACTGCACCGCGACGTCAACCGCCTGTTCGAGGATGCCTTCCGCGGGGCCCCGGGGTCGGGAGGTCACCAGCAAGGTGGCTCTAGCACCATCGTCAACACCCACCTGAACGTCTCTGAGACCCAGACCGAGATCCGCATCCGGGCCGAGCTGCCTGGTGTCACTCAGGATGATGTCGAGGTCACCCTGGACGATGACGTGCTGACGATCCGGGGTGAGAAGCGGTTTGAGCAGAAGGACGAGAAGGAGAACTTCCACTTTGTGGAGTGCTCTTACGGTACCTTCCAGCGCGCCCTGCGTCTGCCCTACCCCATCGATCCCGAGCAGGTGCAGGCAACCTTCGAACACGGCGTGCTGACCATCACCTTGCCGAAGACAGGACGGCAGGAGCGGTCCCGCAAGATCCAGGTTCAGAGCGGCGGAGCCAGACAGCCCACGAGCTCGGGTGGGCAGGGTGTTGAGGTCGGCGGATCCCGAGAGAGTGCTCAAGGGGCCCAAGGCAGCTCTGGCGGTGAAGGCGGATCCAAGTAGTGCCGGGCTCAGAGCCAGGCGAGGTGCCTGCTCTGCCGTGGGCTGGAGCCGATCTGGGGCGGTTCTGCCGTAGGCTCACCTCTCATCGCGTGCGCGGCGGAGCGAACACCTTGTCGGCCCAGCAATCATAGCCCCGCTGGACGGGCAGATAGACCTTGCAGAGACCTCGTCCCGAACGATGGCAATGCGATATCGTTGACGTACAAGGGCCAGGCGTCCGAGGACGTCTTCGACACGTCGCCTCTTGTGCTGGATCGAGAACCCTGATGCGCTATCTGGCTCGCGCCAGCCTTATGCCTCCGACCGGCTGTGCCACACGTGTTCCAGGTGTTCCCGGTGTGGCCTCACTGCCGGATTGGGAACTCGGGCGCTGCCTGAGGGTGTTCCGCCACACCTAACCCCTGCTATGGTTTCGCATGCTGCCACACCGGGAACATCTGGAACACGTGTGGCCAGAACAGCCAGCAACGCCGAAGGCCTACCGGGCGCAAACTGTGTGTAGGACTCCCGGGCGCGCTCCCAATGCCCTCCACCATCATGTCCAAGGGAGAGAAGATCCCCACCTTGGCGTGAGCAGGCCCCCATGCATCCATGCGTCAGTGCGGCCTTGCGGGAACACCAGTTCAGGAGCGAGGCTCAAGGAAATGGCCGAATCCCGTCGTGGCGCGGTAGTGACAGAGAACGAGGAACGTTTGCGGGAGGTCTGACGTGGCGCACCGAGGGCTTCCCGAGGCCGAGTGGCACCTCATCCGTGAAGCCTATGAAGAGGGCACCTCTCTGATGGAGATCGGCCGCGAGTACGGGATCTCCGCTCAGGCGGTGCACAAGCAGGCTAAGAAGCGGGGCTGGGTCCGGGCCAACCGCAGGACAGACGACGTTCAGGCGGATGTCGACAGGCTCACAACAGCAAAGCTGGCGGGTGAGTTCAACCATGCAATTCCCAACCATGCCATCAACCATGCCGATGAGGATGAGGGCTATGATGCGGCCCTTGAGGGTGCGGCCGATCTGAGGGTGGGGATGATCCAGCGCCATCGCGCCGCCTGGAATGAGGTCCGTGAACTGGGGCGGATAGCGTTCCAAGCTGCCCTGGAGCCAGACTGGGTTCCACCCGGGGAAGAGCCTGGTCGCCCCCTCCCCTTCGCCAGGCGCCTGGACTACGCGACGAGCCTCTCGAGGTTGTTCAGGCAGCACGCGGCGGAACTCATGGCCGCTCAGGAGGGCGAGCGGAGAGCGCACGGGTTTGACTACCGGATGCAGCAGGCCGAGACCAAGCCGCCGGAGGACCCCCTGCTCGCCATCGAGAAGCAGAAGAGCCTGCAGCGGATCCTCGACAACATGAACAGCATCGCGCGTCAGAAGGCATCTCCCCCCGCCTCACCCGACACTGGCACCTAGGCGCCACTGCCCCTCAGCATCACCTGTGGCGGGGCCCCGAGGGCGTGCGCAATGGGCGTTGGCGCCATGGCTTCTATGGGGCTGATTTCATCGAGATCCCCAGACGGGTGAATGCGCTCACACGAGGCGCCCGCCAGCACGCTCACGAGCAAGAATGACTGAAGGCCGACGCCAATGGGACGTCGGACCGTTCCTGGCACGGAAAGCTGTGTTGTGAGTCCCCAATCCGACCCGAAGGAGGCTAAAGCCTGCGGAGCGAGAGGCCGCGATGGTCGTCCCTGAGCCCGGCCGTGAACGATGCAGCTGGCATGGGGGTGCTCCAGGCAGTGGCGCGCCTCGCGGAGAGCGGAACGGCCGCTCCAAACGAGGCCTCCACACCAAGGAGGCCATGGCCGAGCGGCGCGCTTTGAGGAACCTACTTCGATGAAAGATGAACCGAGTTGCCGATGCGGACGACGCACGAGCCGCAAACAATCCTGACTGAAGGTCAAGTCGGGCGTAGTATGATCACCCGCCGCCTGATCGCGATGCCGTTGCTCCCTGCTGGTGTGCCCACATGGCTGTCTTTGCCGCCCCCCAAACCAAAGGAAGCCGCATGCCCGTATTCGATGAGACGAACGACGAGACGATGCTGCGCCGCGCCTTTGCGGTCGCACGCGCCGCCCGGGACGGCGGCGAACATCCGTTCGGTGCAATCCTGGTCAGTCCCGATGGGACCGTGCTCATGGAACAGCCGAACGCCTACAACGCCGAAGGCCAAGACATGACTGCCCATGCCGAGCGCATGCTGGCCACGCGCGCTTCCAAGCGTTGGCGGCCGGATTTCCTAGCCGGCTGCACGATGTTCACCTCGGGCGAGCCCTGCGCGATGTGCTCGGGCGCGATCTACTGGGCCGGGATCGGCCGGATCGTTTTTGGTCAGGCTGAGACGGACATCAAGAAGCTGACCGGCGACCATCCCGAGAACCCCACTCTTGACCTGCCCTGCCGAACCGTCTTCGCGCACGGACAGCGCGAGGTCGTCATCAGGGGGCCGCTCCTGGAGGAGGAAGCCGCAGCGATCCAAGCTGGGTTCTGGACCGCCGAAGCGATTCAGAGCGCCTGACAAAGCCGTCTGATCTGGTTGAGGCAGATGAGGGCGCAGCCCAGGAGGGCGAAGGCTTCGTGGATGTCGGCGCGCCGCTCGTAGCGGATGGCGAGGCGGTGGAAGCGGTTGAGCCAGGCGAGCGTGCGTTCCACGGCCCAGCGGTGCCGGCCCGGCCTCTCGCTGGTCTCCACGCCACGCCACGCCGGAGCTGGCCTCCGCGGCCGGGTAGGCAATGGCTTCTGGGATCCACGTGATCGTATCGCGGTCACGATCCCATTCTGGCACGGGGGATGCTGGTCCTTGAGCGCAGCCTTTCTCGATTTGGCAGAATGGCGGGCCGGCACGCCGCGGTCGTGCGCGGATCTCATCGTCGGTCGCTTCGGCAAGCACACGGCAGGAGGTTGGGCATGAGTTTCGACCTCACCCCTTGGCAGGCTGACCTGGGCCGGACCCCAAAGCCGTATGGGGTGCGGGCCCCATGCACAGCACGCGTCTTGCCTCACAGGCTGGTGCCCACACATGCTTGATCAGCCGACAGTGGCGTATCAGCTCGCGTCCTGTCTTCGCCATTGACCGGCCTATCGCTCCACCCGCGCGACGCCGCTCAGAGCTCGAGAGCCAGCGTTGCAACAGCGCGCAGGCTGCTCTCGGCGTCGGGCACGACCGCGCGGTAACGCTGGCGGACAAGCGACAGCTCGAGCTCGATCGAGCCAGCCAGCGGCGCGTCCGCGACCACCAGCAGGCGCTTGCCGCCCGGCTCAGCGATCACCCTTGCCGCCAGCTCGCTGCCCTGCCGCCGCAGCCGCACGGCGACGCCATCGAGCGGTTCGGGGCTCTCGATCAGCAGAAGTCTGTCGGCGTGGTGAGCGATCTCCAGCCGCTCGCACGCTTGCCGCAGCGGCAGCGCAAGCGCCGCGACCCAGGTCGCGAACAACGTGCCGTCGGCAAGCAGTTCGGCAACCGAGCGCGTCGGCGACGCCAGTGGAGCGATCCGCCCGACGACGCCGGAGAAGCTGCCAGCGTGTGCAGCGAAGTCGTCGAAGCGGCTCACCGCAAACTCGAAACGATAGGCATCGAGGCCGTCGATGCGCAGCGCGGCGAACCGCGCCTCGCCTTCGGCAGCGAGCGCCAGCGGGCCAGCCACCGCCTCGCCGCGATCGTGACGCAGCACGGCGGCACCGACTCGCGCGACGATCGCATCGTCGTAGGCGTGGACTGTGAGCGTCACCGGCAGAGCCGATTCAGCGACAAGCGCAGCGGCGGCGAGCTCGTCCTCGCGGTCGCCCTGGCGCCGCACCAGGCGCAGCCGTCCGTTCTCGACGAGTACCAGCAGCCGCGCGCCGCCTAAGGCAGCGATGCCCAGGCCGGCCCGATTGCCCGGGGCCGCAATCACCAGTTCGGCCTGGAAGTGGCGCCAGACGGGATCGCCGAAAACGGCGAACTGCAGCGGGCCACCGCTCGGGCCGATCGCTCCGTCGACGACCGTCCATTCCGGACCCGTCGCGGTGAAGGCGGTGGCGTCGGCCGGCTCGAAGCCGCGACGATCGACGAATGGGCTGTCCGCCCGCCGCAGGTTGACGCGCAGCCGCGCGCCGGGCGGCCAGGCAGCCTTACCGGCTGCGGCTGGGTCAACCGGCGCGTGCTTGAGCACGCGGCTGCGGCGCAGTTGCGGCGTAGGTAGCGTGCAGCTCGTTGCCGCGCCAGCGAGCGCCTCAAAGCGGAGCGTCCGCGCGTCGAGCGAGACGGCGTTCCTGATCAGCTCAAAGGTCGCGTTGGTGAATGGGCCGACCGTGCCGCTACCGCCAGCGCCGCGGTGGTCGACGATCCAGTCGCGCTGCGACGCCGAGATCCGCACCGGCGGACGGTGGCCCTCGACCTGCTCGGCGGTGAGGGTCCAGGCGATCCGCTGCTGGCGCTCAGGTGGGTCGGTGTGTGCTGGAGGCCGGTCGAGCCCCTGGAGGATGTCGAATCGCTCGTTGAACGCCAGTACGGCTGGCTCACGGCGGTAGAGCATGGCGCCCGGCGCCGGATAGACCGACTCGACATATGGCTCCAGCTCCTCGCCCGTGCGGCTGACGGCGTTCGATCCGGGAAGTCCTTTGGTGCGGAAGCGGCTGATCTGCGGCACCTCGGCGGCCAGCGCGCCGGCGCTGGTGTGGCCGACCGTGATCCGGGTGCGGAGCGCAATCTCGTACTCGTGGTTGGGCAGCCAGGCGAAGCGGCTGCCGTTGCCTCCGGTCGCCGGATCGAACGCGCCGCACTGGACCGCATGCAGCTGGCCCCCGCGCACTGCGGCCACAGTGCGATAGGTGGCTGAGACAAGGTCCACCACGCCCGTGATCCCGGCGCTGTCGGGCACCGGCCGGCCGGCCATACGCAGCTCGAGATGGGTGAGGCCGTCGTCATTGGCGAAGGCGATCGAAGGCGGGGCGTCGCGGTCGAGCTCCAGCTTCGTTTCAGCGACCAGCTTAAGGCCGCGGAAGGCGGCGATGTCGATCGTCCGCGGCAGGTGCATCGCCTTCCACCGTAGGTCCAGCGACACGCTCGCCGCCGGCTCATCGAACACGACGCTAGCGAGCGGCCCAGCCACCAGTCGCGTTACTGGGAGGCGCGCCAGCGGCAGCCCTGAGGGCGGCGGCGGCGCGAAGATCAGCGGCGGGACGATCAGCCAACGCCACAGGCTGTGGCTCTCCGAGAATAGTTGGGCGACGGGCGCGCGTGCCCCGATCGAATGGCCGATGAAGTTGAGGTGATGCTCGGGCTCGCCTTTGGTGAAGGTCGGACAGCACGGCCAGCCCGGCATCGTCCGTACCAGGTTCTCGTCGTTCTCGAACGCGACGAGCAGGGCGAGGAACGGCAGTTCGGCGTTGACGAGAAGGTGCCTGGGGTCCAGCGCCTGCGCGCGCTGCATATCGGCGTCCCACCGCAGCGCGACGGGCGAGCGGGCGCGCTCGGCAACCTGCGCCGTAGTCAGCCCGGCAAGGTTGTCGCTGCGGCTGAACGCAGGGTCGAGCAGGGTCGTCCACAGCGCGCTGCTGCCGCCGCTCAGCGGCCGGCGACGAATGCCGATCTCGACCAGCTCGTAGCGCGTCGAGACCTCGCCGCTGGTCTGCAGGCCGACGTTAGGCGGCGTCACCTGACCCCACAGCAGTTTGTCTTCGACCGCTGCCTTGAACTGCAGGGCGATGGTGCTGTCGACCGCGACGGCGGTCGGCACCTCGGCGATGACCTGCGCCGCGAGCGCCCCGAACTGGGCGATGCTGAAGGTCGTCTGCGGATCATCGGAGAGCCGCGACACCGGCACCGCGAGTGGGTCGCCGGCAGCGAGCGCATGCGCCGCCGCGGCGAGCAGCGGTGACGAGGCGGTGGCCATCTCCTCGAGCTCGGGCTGGCCGCTGGTACGGTTCCAGCGGAAGGTCTTGTCTGGCATCCACCACGGCGTGTGGATGTGCACCTCGCAGGCGATGCGGCGATAGGCTGGGTCGGGGCCGAGGAACGCCCATTCGACCTTGAAGCTGGCGCCGAAGCGGAAGACGAACAGGACGTTGATGCGGATGCTACCCTCGAGCCACTGGACGAAGCCTGCGACCCGCGACTCGCTGCGCCAGACACCAACGGTGAGCTGCATCGCCAGCGAAAAGTCGATCGAGCCGATCGCCGCCTTGGGCGTGCCGCCACCCGCCTCGATGCGGAAGGCGAGGACGCGCGGGCCGTCGGGAGTGTCGACGATCTCGAGGCAGGTGCCGATAAAGAGGCGGACCTTGAAGATCCAAAGGTTGCCCGAGATCGTCAGCGCCAGCCAACTCGACGTATCGGCGAGCCGGCCGATGGCAAAGGTCGCCGGACGGTTGGTGGCGTAGAACGTCCCAGTCAGCGCCACCGCGTCGTTGAAGAACGGGATCTCGCGCCCGATCGCATGCTCGGGCTTCAGCGCCAGTCCGACGAGCACGCTCCAATGGTCGCCCTCGACCTCGACGACCCCGTAGGCGATCGGCTTTTTGCCGCCGAGGTAGAGCTCCAGCGCGGCGAGGAAGCCTTTCACGGTTGGACTGTCGAGGTAGAGGAAGAACGCCTCGATCGTCACCGCGTGATCGCCGCCGAAGCGCACCCCCGCACCGGCGGCGAAGGCCCAGGCGTTCTCACGCGCCTCCCACCCGGTCGCCGCGACGTTGCGGGTCGCTGGAATCGCGACCGCGCCGGCGTGGGCTTTTGCCCATTCAAACAGCCGCATCGGCTGCGCCGTGCCGGCGTCGGCTGGGCCAAGGCGCGGCTGCATGTTCCAGGCGAACAGGCCGCGTAGGTTAACGAGCGAGACGGCGCCGATCGGGATTGGGCTCAAGCCGACCCCGGCGAGGAGATAGCGGTAATCGATCGACCCGCTCGCCCGCCCGTAGAGGAACTGGCCGCCGATCGAGAAGACCTTGGCGCTGTCCGCCTGGCCGAGGTTGAACTTGAGCTCGAAGGCGCAGCCCGCCTCGCGGAACCGCACGCTGCCCTCGCGGCGGTCGCTGATCGTACCCGAGCCGATGAGCGAGAAGCCCTTGTACTGGAGGAACAGCCCCAACCCGTCGATCAGCCAGACGGGATCGTCCTCGGCACCCCTGATCTTCCAGCGCAACCGGTGGAACTGGATGCCCGGCGAGAACGAGGCATTCTGCCCCGCCTGCGGGCTCACCGTCGGGGTGCCGAGGATCGGCCAAGTACCGCTGAACGAAAAGTAGCGCGCGCCGTTCGGCTCAGTGAGGAAGCCGAACTCGTCGATCGACAGGCGAATCGTGCCCGCCGCCTTGAGCTCTGCCTTGTCAGCCTGCCAGAAGTTGCCGATCGAGAACTCGCCGAACTTCATCCCGAAGTCGTTGACGACGATCGTCGTTGGCTTGCCGGATGCCGCCTCGAGCTTGACAGGGCCGTCACCTGCTGGCGCCGCGTTGGGGCTCGCCGCCGGCTCGCCGAGGGTAACGACGAGGTCGCCGACCAGCACCGTGGCGTCCCAGAAGTCGGTCTCCTGGTTATCGTCAAATAGCCGCCGGAACGACAGTCCGATCCGCGACCCGATCCCCGCGACATGCGCGCCGAATAGGGTGAACAGCGGCCGCGGCGGATCGACATGGAACCCGGCCTCGACCGTCCAGTCGTCGGTGACGGCGATCGTCCCGTTGAATCCTTGCGCCTGCGGATCGTCGCTGATCGCGAGATCGACGAAGGCAACCTGCGGGTCGTCGAGCGAGTCGGGCTCTTCGGCGCTGCGCAGCAGCAGCTGGCGCACGATCAGGTAGAGGCCATCGTCCTGCGCGGTGCCAGAGCCCTTGACAATCGGCAGGACCACCGGCCGGTCGGTGAGGTCGTAGATGCCGTTGGGATTGTCGTCGATCCCCAGGCTGCGCCTGACCCCGGCGGTAAAGTGCAAGGGGAACGGCACCGGGCTCTCGGCGGCACCGAGCAGAACGAGGTCCTCGAGCACCGGCTCAATCACCTGATCGGGGGGGCGCTGCTCATTCGCTTTGCCGCTCGCTTGGGAGAGCCGCGAGCGGACGCTGAACAGGTCGATCGTCCTCGCCGCGATCGCCCCGCCGCCGGGCGGCAGCGACAGCTTGTGACGCACCCATTCGAGCGCTTCGGCACGCACGTCCATCGCCGGCGACGGCTTGGGGGTGAGAATGAATGCAAGGTCGTGGATGGCGGCGCAAGGAATGCCAGAGAAACGGCACGGGCCAATCGACACCGGCGTCGCGAACTCGACAAGGCAGTCGAGCTCCTCGCTCACCCGCAGCTTGATGTGCGCGCGCAGCAGGCTCGGACCGGTGGCCTTGAGCGTCACGTCGTAGGTGTCGGCCTGGCCCGAGAGGAACGTGCCATGGGTGACGCTAGTCGACGTATCGTCGAGCGGCAGCAACATTCCGTCGGGCAGCGAGATCTCGATCGGCAGCGCCTCGACGATCCACTCGACCCCGGTCGGCCGCTGCTGAGCATAGAGCCGCGCCGGCGCACCCGATGTCGCGAGCGGACGAAAGCCGACCCGCGGCAGCGAGGCAAAGGACACCGACTGGGTCGGCTCGAGCGCGCCGACCAGCACCTCTGCGGTGAGCCCTACCGCCCCGCCGGAGGCGCCGGCGCGGATGTTGCGGAAGGTCAGCGCACCCTCGAGTTCGGCGACAACGAGGCCAATCTCGGCGGTATCAAGTGGCAGAATCGTCGTCGGCCACAGCTCTGCCGCTTCCTCGATCGTGCTCACGCCGAGGAGGTCGAGGAAGCTAATGGCGCTCATGCAACCGTCTCTAGCGCGGTCGTGGGATCCGACAGCGTATTGAAGATGTCCTGGCCGAACGGCTCGAGCGCATTCTGGACCGTGAACTGGATGAGGTTGCTGACGAACGGCGGCAGCTTTTCGATTAGATCGGGTAGATCGTTGAGCGTCGGCACCGGCACCGCCAGCTCCCCGAGCGGAACGACCCGGTTGCCCGCGTAGCGGCTGCGGCGGAACAGCTCAAACCCGGCGACTGGATCGCGGAACAGCGCCGCGCCCAGCGATGGCGCGAGGCCGAGCTGCTCGCCCCACAGCCGGCAGCGCAAGTCGCGCGCCGGATTGTCGGCAGCGTTGCGCAGCTCCTCGGGGATGGCGAAGGCGGTGACCTCGCCGTCATGGAAGAAGCCGCGGCGGTTGATGTTAGTTGAGCCGATCGCGACGAACAGGTCGTCGACCATCATGATCTTGGAATGGAGGAAGATGCCGACCGGCTGCGCGGCGGTGACCGGCGCGCCGAACGCGTGGGGGCGCGGGTCGGGGCACCAGCGCCTGGCGGTGCCGTTGCCGCCGCGCAGCACCTGCAGCTCCTTTGCCGGCTGGCCGTCGTCGCCGATCACCGAGGTCTGGGCGACCACATACATCAGCTCGCCCTCGACCCAGACGAAGAACCGCCCGCCGGGAACGCGGCCGGCGGGACCGACGACGATCGCGCTTGCCGCGCCGTCCACCGCGCGCATCAGCGTACAGCGGCCCTTGCTGGTCGTGCGGCCCGTTGGGGCGAGCACCGGGCGTCGGATCGGGGTGCCAATGAATAGGCGCTCGCCCCAGGCCTGGGCGAGGCGGTCGAAGAACGCGCCGCGCTTGCGGTCGCCAAAATAGACCTCCAGGAACGTCGGCAGCAGGATCACAAGGCGGCAGCAGTGACCGGCGGCGGACTCGAGCGCTTCCATGTAGGCCTCGCTCGGGACCATGTACTGTTCTTCGATATAGATGTGCTCGCGCGCAGCGTGGATCGCCCGGACGAACGTGTCGTGCGTGGTGCGGTCGCCGTCGGGCGCCCAGGGCAGGCCCTCACCGCCGGGCGCCGGAAGGTAGGCGGTGCTCGCCACCTGGATGACGTGGCGGCCCAGCGCGCGCCACTCGTCTGGCGCTGGGAGCACAGGAGGGGGCGGCAGGACCGTCTCGCCAGCCGCGCGCGCTTGTGCAAAGGCCAGCTCCTCGCGGCCGCGGAAGATGTGGAACACCTCGGCCGCCGCGGCGCCGGTGAGCCTGCAATGGACGTCGTGAAACGTGTTGGGCCGCGGCTCGCCCGTCTCGGCAGGCTCCTGCCATGCGGTACCGTGGTGGCCAGGCGAATCGAGCCGATTGGTGTTGACGTCGATCCCGCCGACATAGGCGCTGTAGCGGTCAGGCCCTGCGGACTGGCGCTTCACCAGCTGGATCTTCTGGTGGAAAATTCCCCATCGGTCCTGCAGCTCGCCGATCGTTCGGCCGTTGGGCAGTGGGATGTCGTCGGCGAGCGGGTTATCGGCCATCCGCACCGGATGGGGCGTGTAGATTGCGCGACACGCGGCGGCGAGCTTCGCGAGATACTCGGGCGAGGTCTGTTCGGCCTTCTTGCGCAGCGCCTTGCCGATCGCCACGCCGGTCGCGAGGTCATCGGCGAGGAGCGCGAGGCCGCCGTTGGCGAGCAGCGTCCACAACCCCAGCCCGACCGGGCCGGTGTAGCCGGTGGTGCTGGTCGTGCCGATGGCGACCGCGTTGCCGACCGCGACGAGGACGAAGAAGATCAGCGCCGCGTCGCTACCGAGGCTCTCCAGCGCCTCATCCGACGCCTGCACGAACTGCGCGGCGAGGACCCGCACATCGCCGCCATCGCCGACGATCCGCGCGGCGATCCGGTCCAGCCGCGTGTCGTCATCACCCGGGCGCATTGGAAAGTCCTTGAACGCCCAGCCGGCGAAGTAGGCGGCCGCTTCCGGTCCGTTGGCATCGCCAAGGTCGGCGAGGAGGCGAGCGAACGTCTCGTCGCCGTCGACCAGCGGCTCCATCCGGCTGGCGCGGCGGAAGCGCGCGCCGAGCGCGTCGCGTAGCGGATCGGCGTGGCGGTTCGGGGCGAGCCAGTCGGCAAGGTCGAGGAGCTCGATATGAGCCCCGGCCGAGCCGCCGGGAACGATCAGCCTGTTCTCGCCGGCGAGGTTGGCGGCGCCGCTGTCGAGCACCGCGATCAGCGGCAGCGGCGCCTCGCTCACTTCCTCTCGATTCCAGGCCAGCAGGTCGCCCTCGCCCACGCCAGGCAACGCGCCGGCGGCATCAGCGACCAGCGTCTGGCTTGCGCCTGCGCGGGTGACCGTCACTCGCTCACCGGCGAGCGGCCGCCCGGTGCCGTCGAGCAGGCGTGGTGCCCGCCGTCCGGCGAACGCCTCGGCCCAATCGCGCCACTCCGGCGAGGCGCCCGGCGCCGCTGCGAGGCGGTCAAACCACAGCCACGGCGCGGCGGCGATCCGGTCCTGGAACACGATACCGAGCCAAGCACCGGAAGTGGAGATCGGCGGCTCGGCGGGGCGCACCGCCTGGTGGTCCTCAGGGAAGGCCGGGCTCTCATAAGCAAGGTAGAACGTCGGCACCCCGCCGGCCACGGCAGCGAACGCGTTGCGCAGCGCGAACGGCAACGGCGCAAGCTCGAGCAGTGCCGCGACGGGTCCGCCAGGGCGGAGGTCGACTGTCCGCGCCTCGCACGAGCACGGCCAGCGCAGGGCCAGGTTCGGGCCCGCGGGAGCGATCCGCATCAGCCAGGCCGATGTTCCCTCGTAGCGGGCGGGGCGGATCGGCGGCACGGCAAGCGGGTCATCGTAACGGTCGGCGAAGGTCACGAGTCGGTCGGGCGCGGTGAACAGCGTGGCTTCGGCCAAGGTGAATGGCGGGCGCAGGCTCACAGCGCCACCTCCTCGCCGGCTTGCGAGCCGGCGCGCAGGCGATAACGCATCGGCCCGGTTGGCCGTGCGGTCTCGAATGAGTTGGTCGTCGCAGCGAGCGGCGGCGTCAGGCGACGCCACGCGACTCCATCCGGTGACTGCTCGACGACCACCGCAAACGGCGCGATGCTGCCCCATGCCCAGCTCAGGCGCACGATATCCCCGTCGAGCGCGAGAGCCAGCGCGGGCGGATGCCACGGCCGATAGGGGCGCTCAATCCGCCACGGCCCGGCGAGCGGCGAAGGCATGGCGTCGCTGGTCAGCGTCACCGCCCACAGGCAGACGGGTCCGCCCTCATCGCCCTCGACCGCGACCAACACCTCGAAGGCGTCACCAACGTTCTCCAGCGCGGCGCGCGTGATCACCCGAGGGCGGACGAGCGTGCCGTCGGCGAGGCGCAGGCCGACATGGCCGGCTGGATGCAGGTCAGGACGGTCGGGCACACGGACCAGCGAGGCGCCGGCCGCGTTGGCTGCGGCGCTTTCGAACACCGCAAGGTGCGCGAGGTCCCCGGTGCCTTGCAGCCGCAGCCGCAGGGAGGCCGGCGGATCGCCAGGCAGCCGCGCGACCTTGGCTGGCAGCGGCCCGGGGGCGAGCGACGGCACGCGCACGACGAGCGGGGCGACGAAGCCCTGCGCCGCGCGCTGGCCGGCGCCGTTCGTCCGGCGCAGGCGATAGAGGTAACGCTCGCCGTGGACGGGCAGCGTCTCTTCAAAGCGTGGCGTGGCGAGCGCTGCCTCGCCGACGGGCCGGAACAGCCGCCCCTGGAACGGGTGGAGCGCAGCGAGCAGCACCAGATGGTGATCGGCGACCATCTCGTGCGCGCCGGCGTTGAGCGCGGCGAGGATCGCCTGGCGGTCTATGGGGTTGGCGACCGTCACCCCCGCTCGCTCGCCGTCAGCCAGCGCCACGAGCCCGCCGACCTCGACGGCGTAGCCCTCGAGCAGGGTCGCGGCATCGAGCCGCTCGACGAACAGCGGGGTGCCGGAAGGGAAGCCAGCCCCGGCGAGGAAAGGTGTCAGGTCGAGCACGAAGCGCAGCGGGCCAACGGCTGGCTCGGGCGCGACGATTCGCGCTGCCGCGGCAGCCGGCGGCGGCGGCTGGTAGCTCGGCGGCACCAGCCGCCGCCCCTGGCAGAACACCGCGGCGATGGCGCTCTCGTTGCCCGGCCGAGGGGCCGCGCCGGGGAAGCTATCAGCGACGTAGGCCTCGTCGTCCGCGGCGCTCACCCCCACCCACAGCGAGTCGCGGGGGTGCTCCTCGCTGAGCGTCAGCCGATCGCGGAGGACGAAGCGATAGCGGCTCTCGCCGGTGATCTGCACAACTGAGTCGACGCGCTCGGCCCAGCCGCGCGGGCGGGTGAACGTGGGCGAGCCGTTGAGCGGCATCCGGTTCGGACCGGTCGCCGGCACGCGAAAGCCGCCACCGGGCGCCGCGAGGCGGCTGGCGACGATCAGTTCGACCGCGCTCCCAGCGCCGTGGCCCTCGATGAAAAACGGATAGCCGGCCTGGAGGTATTGCCCCTTGGCCGCATCAGCTGCGACCGCCCGCTCCAGGGTCGCCGCCACCTGGAAGGCGCCCGGCCGCGCCGCCAGTGGCGTCACCGCAGTGAGCGTGCAGCCAACCGAGTCGAGCGGTGGCGCGAGATAGATGCGGAAGTGGCTGGCGAGTGGGTCGGTCTCGCGCTGGTTGGTGTGCCAACCCCAATCGAGGACGATCGCATTGTCGCTGTCACCGAGCAAGGCAGCCTCCTCAGCGCTCAGGTCGCCGCCGCGAATGAGGACGGTAGCCGTGACCCCGCTCGGACCAGGCGTCGCTGGCGCCCCGTCGGGTATGGGTCCGGCGGGAAGCGGCGGCGGCTCGTGCTTCTCGAGCCGCACCGGCGCAGTCTCGGTCAGGGTGAGGCTCGTGCGGCCGACGGTATCGACAGCAGCGACCCGGTAGCGAAGCATCGTCCCTGGCTTGGGCGGATGGGGCTCGGCCTCGCCGTCCTCACCGCGAAGGAACAGGTCCTCGTAAGAGAAGCGCGCCGTCGCCCCGCCATACTCACCCATCTCTGGGAAGGCATGCATGAGGTCCGCGCCGGGGCGGATCGTGCTGTCTCGGGGGGCAACCGCGCGGGTGCCGCTCACCGGATCCTCGCCGCCGAGCACTGGCTCCCACGCCCCGGCAGGCTCGAGGCGTCGCTCAAGCCGGAAAGCGCTCGCCTCGAGCGGCGGTGGCGCGCCTGGCACCTGCCAAGCCGGCTGCCGCGAGGCCGGGTCCCAGTCGATGCGGATGCCAAGCGGCCGGCGGGGGCGGATCGCATTGGACGTGGTCAGCGAGATCTCCGCCTGCAGACTACTTGCCCGTGCGGCGGTCGGCGGCGCCGGCCGTGGCGTGTCGGCGAGGACGACATTCGGCAGCGCCACGCTCACTGCGGCCGGCGCCGTCGGTTCGACCAGGATCGCCGAGAGGAAGCCCTCGCCGGCGAGGCGCAGCTGGCTGGCTGGCTGGGGCAGCATCACCGTCGGCTCCGCGCCGGCTGGAATAGCGATGGGCGGGCTCAGCGGGCCGGTCCAACCGTCGCCGGCGCGCAGCGTCAGCGCGTGCCCGGGCGCCAGCTCGAACCGGAATCGCTGGGCGGCAAACGGCAGGTCGATCACGGCGCAGTGCCCTTCGATGCCGAAGCCGAGCCAAGGCCGCGCCGAAGCTGGCCGCAGGCGGATGCCGCGGCGGGTGAAAGCCAGCAGAGTACCGTTGAAGGGGCCGCCGAGCCGCTCGACGCTGACCGGTTCGGGCAGTCGAACGCGGCAGTCGTAGAGGTAGAAGTCGCTCGGCAGCTGTGTACCACTGGGTACCGTGTGGAACCCGATGACCCTAAGCGCCGAGGGAAAGGCGGCGCTGATCCGGTAATCGTAGGCTTGGCCTGGGACCAGCGCAGGGTCGTGGTCGAAATGGGCGAAGCCGAGCGCGCGCCGCCACAGCGGGCTCATGTACAGCATCCGCAGTGGGTCGAGTGTGCTCATCTCGTCGAGCTCGTCGGCCGGGTCGCTGCGGGTGAGGAGGGCGCCGCGGGGGCTGCGCGCCAGCCCGCGCAGCAGCTCGGCGAGCTGCTTGAACCGCTCGGGGTCGATTGCCTCGCCCGGCAGGAGCCGCGACCGCGCCAGCGCCAGCTCGTCCACCGGCGTCCCGACCAGCTCGCGCACCGGCAGCTGCAGGCGGGCGATCATTGTCGCCTGCGACCAGTCAGTCTGGTCGTCGCGCGGGGCGCAGAGGTCGATGAACGTGTCGGGGGTGACCGTCGCCAGATAGAACACCAAGCGGTCGACCGGCGCCGGCGGTACCGCGTAGGGCCCGGCGAGCGGGCCGATTGCGGCGACTCCTTTGCCGTGGCGCGTCGCGGCGATGCAGGCCACCGTCGAGCGCACGGTGCCGCGCAGGCCGCTGCGCGGCTCAGCTAGCTCGATCGTGCAGGTCGTGCAGGGCTGCCCATTGAGCGGGAAAGTGCCGGGCGCGATCACCGCAGTGCCCAGCGCGATCGCGCGCTCCTCGGCGACGGTCACCGCCTTGATGAACAGGCGCTCGCAGCGTTCGGGAAAGCGCCCGGCCTGACGTCGCTCGACTGTCCAGCCGCCAGGCGCGTAGATCGAGGTCGGCGGGCCAGTCCACGCGAGGTGGACGCCGGTCCCGCCGGGACCGACCACGGGTGTGGCGTTGGCGTAGATCTCGGCCATGGCCTCGGCGATCTGCGACAGGCAAGTGGCCAAGCTGGCAGAAAGCAGCTCTCATGTAAACGACGCTGCGCCGGGGTGGGGCCGCCGCGCGATCAGCTGAGGAGCTGCGCGAAAGATCGGAACGGGGTGGCGCAAGCCCCGCCAGACGTTGCGCGCCTGGACAAGCGCCTTCCTCAATCACGAAGCAGACCGACAAGCATCGTCGGCACGTTGAGTGAGAGGATTGTGAAGCAAGACCGTGCAAGCGTGAACTCGGCCATGTTTCTGATGCTGCTGCTGCGAGACGGAAAGAATTCGCTCGGATCGGCTGGCACGATCAGGACGGCCATCGACAGCAGGCCGTGGGCGAGCCCGTACTGGAACTTGTAATAGTCTCGGTAAAGCGCGGCGCTGTTGCCGAATTGAACCTCAACAAAGACTAGCCCCTTGCGGAAATCGCCGATGAGTTCCGGCTTCGTGCGAAGTTTCGGCTGGCTTTCCCATCCCCGCTCGACAAAGCGGTCAGCAAATGCAAAGTTGTAAGCCTCCTGATGACCCTTTTTGCTCTTGCTGTGAGTGAATTGTTCCACCCACGGCGTGGCCTCGACAACCGACGCCACATCGGTGATCTCCTCAGCGAACACCTTTCGAATCTGCTCGCCGCAGTGGAAGAATTCAACCTGAGACTTCACAATCACCACCCCCTCAGCAGGGCCGACCCAGCACCTCGTCCTCACTGAACAGCCGCTGAGGTGTCATGAGATTTCTCGCGAGATGTTGGAGCATGTCAGTTCCGGGCCGTGTTGAGGAACACGTTGTTCCGGTGATGCTCGAGATACACGTGCTGTTCTGGGCGAAATTTCCCCACATTGAGCGGTGAGTTCGTTGGTATACCTAGGAGCCCGTCCGAGTAACGAGATCCCGCAAGGGGTAGGATGTAGGTGCCTCAAGAGGAGCGGGGCGCCCCCTCGCTTCACCGTCCTGTCGCCTGAGCGAGCTTGAGCAGGTTGTGGACGGTGCA
>JAESFL010000554.1_pt1 | contig 24344 bp, 20 predicted proteins | sample 9269401 | NCBI WGS metagenome assembly JAESFL01 (sample SAMN14506025, study PRJNA617098) | algae metagenome | isolation source: Gloeocapsa sp. UFS-A4-WI-NPMV-4B04 and co-occurring heterotrophs from desert... | place: USA: Utah | collected 2006-10-01 | reverse complement strand
GCTGGTTTGGCGGTCTTCTGCCGGCGACGTCGTTTGCGATGGTGGCATCGACGGGGGATATCTACTTCGGCCTGTGGTACCCGATCGGCTTCGCGCTCATGACCTTCGTGATCGGCCTCCTGTTCGTTCCCGAGACGAAGAACAGGGACATCACGACCTACGAGCACGCCCACTAGACGGCCGCGAGAGGTGGAAACCGGCTCGCATGAAGAACCGGGTTCAAACAAAGGCAAGAGCCGTCTCCATACAGAAGGGCGACCGCTCCAGACGCCGACAAAAGGAAAGCCCCGCCGATCGGCGGGGCTTTTTTCGTCTCGAAACAGAGGAGTGCTGCGGCGCCCTGCCGAAAGACCTAGAAGCAGGTGGTCACCCGCCGGACGATCCAGCCCTCGCCCTCGACCCACAGGCGTTTGCGGGATTGAGCGCAGTTCGGACCGGGCTCCGCGGACACCTTCTCCGGGGTAGCGACAGACCCGGTGGTCTCGGGATCCTTGGCGGTCGTTTTCGCAGCGGAAGCCTCCTTGACCCGGACGGCTCCTGAGCCCGCGGCCTCGGCAGGGGTTATCGCAGCCAGACCGAAGCCGGCCAAAAGAAGAGAGATGCAGGCCGCTTTCGCGCCGGCTTTCGTGAGATCACGAATGATCACGACTGTTTTCCTTGCTGAAGGGGCGCCCAGGGACCCCGGCGCCATAAATCTTATTCAAACAATTCAGCACCCTGCCTTTGGTTGCGGTGCGGCGACGCACATTATTTCTCACATTTTCGGGAACTCTCACGCTTGCGGTTCCCGGGGCCTGCAGCTACCTGAGAAGCCGCTTCGTGAAGCGTCGCCGGTGTAGCACAGCGGTAGTGCAGCGGTTTTGTAAACCGAAGGTCGGGGGTTCGATCCCCTCCGCCGGCACCACACCCCTCCCCGCCGTTAGTCCGCCGCCCGAGGCCCTCCGACTCCGCCCCATTCTCATTGCCGGATCCAAGCCGCGCTGCCGGAGTTGAGTCGCGGCATCAGGGAGCGGGGTTGAAGCACGGTTATGGCGCGCAGGAGCTTGGACGAACAGGATACCGGGAGCCCTAGCGAAAAGACCATCGTGGTCTCCGAACTCTCCGGCGAAACGGCCCTTCGGCTGATCCGGATCATCGGCGAAACGGGCTGCCCCCTCATCCATCTCACCTCCGGCGAGCGCCGGGCCGCCCAGATCGTCCGCACGGCAAAGGGCCTCTCGCCCGACCTCGACGTGGCCCTGTTCCCGCCCTGGGACTGCCTCCCGTACGATCGCGCTCCACCCTCCCGCGAGACCATGGGCCGGCGAATGGCGGTCCTCGCGGCGCTCGCCGGGAGGTTGGCAGACAGGAAGTCGAATGCTCCTCGCCTCATCGTGACGACGCCCGATGCGATGCTCCAGCGCGTCGTTCCCCGCGAGGTCTGGGCCGATGCCAGGATCATGTTCGCCATGGGCCAGCGCCTGTCGCTGGAGCTCCTTGAAGCGGAGTTGCAGCGGCTGGGTTATCGCCTCGACGAGCGGGTGGACGAAATGGGCGAGGTGGCGATCCGCGGGCGGATTATCGACCTCTTCCCGGCCGGCGCCGAAACGCCCGTCCGCATCGAGCACGAGGACGACACGGTCACGGCGATCCGTTCCTACGACCCGGCGACGCAACTCACAACCGGCGACCTCGCGGCCGTGGAGGCTCTCCCAGCCTCGGAATGCGTGCCCCGCCGGGACGATGCGGCGTTTGAGCGCTTCCACGGGGTCGAACACTGGCTGCCGGATCATTATGGGCACCTCGAAACACTCCTCGATTACCTGCCTGGCGCAACCTTGAGCCTCGAAAGTGCAGCCGAAGAACGGATCGCCGCGGCGCTGGCGCAGATCGCCGATGCCCATGAGAGCCGAACGCGGCTGAAGCCCGAGCGTGCCGCCGGTCGGAAGCCATTGGAGCCCGGGCGGCTCTACGTGCACGAGAGCGAATGGCGCGAATGCCTGCGCGATCGGCCTCGGCTGCGTCTCGTGGCGGACGAGCCTGGAGCCGAGGTTCGGCCCCTCCCGGCTTTCGCGGCGCAGCCCCGCCCCCGTCAGAAACTCGCGGCCTATTTGCGTGAGGACCGAAAGGCCAGGCGGCGAATCGTGCTCACCGCCCCGTCAAAGCGCGAGCTCAGGGCCCTGTCCCGGCGGATCGCCGATGAGTTCGAGGAGACTGTCGCGGACGTCCGGGATTGGTCCGGCATCGTGGCGGCACAACCAGGCAGTCTCCTTGCACTGTCGCTCGATCTCGAACGCGGCTTCACGGTGCGTGACGCTGGAGTCACCCTTGTTGCCGCCGCCGACATACTCGGGAGCCGTGCCCGCGCTCGCGATACCGCCCCTGCGCAGCCCGTCGCGATCGCCGGCACCGAACTCGAGTTCCGGCTCGGGGACGCTGTGATCCATCTCGATCATGGCCTCGGAGTCCTTCGCAGCCTCGAAACCGTGGAAGCCGCGGGCGTGATCGGCGATGTGATCCGCCTCGACTACGCCAACGACGCCACCCTCATGGTGCCGGCCGGCGAGATGAGCCGGGTGTGGCGCTACGGATCGGATTCCAGTGCCGTGAGCCTTGACCGACTCGACACGGAAGCCTGGGAGAAGCGCCGCGCGACCGTCGAAGCGGAGGTCGCCGAGAGCGCTCGCGGGCTCGTGGCGGTCCTGCGCGAGCGGCAGGCCAGGCAGGCCCCGGTATTGGTGCCGCCGCGGGCCGCTTACGAACGCTTCGCCGCGCGCTTCCCGTTCTCGGAGACCGCCGACCAGCTCCGGGCCGTGGAAGAGACCCTGGCCGACCTTGCCTCCGGCCGGCCCATGAACCGGCTTGTCTGCGGCGACGTCGGGTTCGGCAAGACGGAGGTGGCCCTGAGGGCCGCCGCAGCAGCAGCGCTCGCGGGTAAGCAGGTGGCCGTCGTGGCGCCCACGACGGTCCTGGTGCGCCAGCATGTGAAGACCTTCGAGCGGCGCTTCGCGGGGCTCGGGATCCAGGTCGCGCATCTCTCGCGCCTCGTGCCGCCGGCCGAGTCTCGCGCGGTCAAGAGAGGGCTGACGGACGGGTCGGTTCAGGTCGTGATCGGCACCCATGCCCTCGTGAGTCGCGATGTGCGCTTTGCGGATCTCGGCCTCGTCGTCATCGACGAGGAGCAGCGCTTCGGGGCAGCCCACAAGGCGAAGCTGCAGGGACTCGCTCAGGGCGTCCACACTCTCACGCTCACGGCCACGCCGATTCCCCGCACCCTGCAGGCTGCACTCGTCGGCCTGCAGGATATCAGCGTGATCGCGACGCCTCCGGCCCAGCGGCAGCCGATCCGCACCTTCCTGGTGCCCTTCGACGAGGCGACGGTCCGCGAGGCGCTTCGGCGCGAACAGGCGCGCGGAGGACAGAGCTTCGTGGTCTGCCCGCGGATCGAGGACATCGACCCGATGGTCGGACGACTGCGCGATCTCGTGCCCGAATTGGAGATCCTGATCGCCCATGGCCGCATGCCTGCCGGCGAGATCGACGACGTCATGGTGCGCTTTGCGGACGGGCACGGGGATGTGCTGCTCGCCACAAACATCATCGAGAGCGGCCTGGACGTTCCCGGCGCCAACACCATGCTGATCTGGCACCCCGACCGCTTCGGCCTCTCGCAGCTCCATCAGCTCCGGGGCCGCGTGGGCCGAGGTCGGCTGAGGGGCATCGCCTATCTTCTCACCGACGTCGCTCAGAAACTTCCGAGAGCCACCCACAAGCGCCTCGAAACCCTCGAGAGCCTGGACCGGCTCGGGGCCGGATTTGCGATCAGCGCCCGCGATCTCGACCAGCGCGGGGCAGGCGATCTTCTGGGCGACGAGCAGGCGGGCCACGTGAAACTCATCGGGGTCGGCCTCTACCAACATCTGGTGCGCCGGGCCATGGCCCTGTCGCGCGGCGAGGCGCCCCCGGACGAGTGGGAGCCGGAGCTCAATCTCGGCTCTTCGGGCTTCATACCGGACGAGTACATTCCGGAGTCGGAGGTCCGCATCAACCTTCATGCGCGGCTCGCCGGGCTTGGCGAGGAGGACGACGTCGACGCCATCGCGGACGAGATCGAGGATCGGTTCGGTCCCCCTCCTCCGCCCGTGGAGCGTCTCATCGCGATCGCCCGCATTGCCCGCCTGTGCCGGGCCGCGGACGTAGCCCGCGTCGATGCCGGGCCGCAGGCGATTGCGGTCGCCTTCCGCGAGAGCAGGAGGGACGATCCCTCCGTTGCCCGTGCCGTGGACGCCTCGAAGGGAGCCCTCGATTGGCGCGAGGATCGCCTGGTTTGGGCGAAAGCGGGCGACGATGAGGGCGAACGGCTCAACAAGGTGTCGAGGCTCCTGCGCCGTTTGGCTCGCCCATAGAAATTCAGCTCTTTTCACTGGTTTTCGGCAGCTGTTTGCGCAACGGCCGCGCGAAACGCCTCAAAGTGCGGTGTTTTCGCGCGATATCACACCGAAGGATTGGGGTTTCCGTCTTGACAGCCTGCTGATTGGGCCCGTCAATGTGCGCCTTCCAGAACCAGAACAAGAGGGAGCGCCCATGCGCCATCTGCCACTTCGCTTCGCCGCAGCCGCAATCGGCGCCCTGGCGGCCACGGGGGCTGCATTGTCGGGCGCTCTCGCGGCCGACCTGAAGATCGCGCTCATCGCCGGCAAGACCGGCCCGCTTGAGGCCTATGCGAAGCAGACCGAAGCGGGCTTCATGCTGGGCCTCGAATATCTCACCAAGGGGACGATGACCTGGAAGGACCACAAGATCCAGGTGCTCGTGAAGGACGATCAGCTCAAGGCCGACGTCGCCAAGACGCTGCTGGAGCAGGCCTACAACGACGACAAGGTCGATATCGCGGTCGGGACGACCTCCTCCGCGTCGGCGCTCGCGATGCTTCCCGTGGCCGAGGAGAACGGCAAGGTTCTGATCGTCGAGCCGGCGGTGGCCGATGCGATCACGGGCGAGAAGTGGAACCGCTTCATCTTCCGCACGGCCCGCAACTCCACGCAGGACGCCTATGCCGCCGCAGCCGCCATTCCGACGTCGGGCGAGGTCAGCATCGCGACTTTGGCTCAGGACTACGCTTTCGGTCGCGACGGCGTCGCTGCCGTGAAGATGGCGCTTGCGCAGATCCGCCCGAACGCGAAGGTGGTGTTCGAGGAATATGCGCCTCAAAACGCGACCGATTTCACCGCATCGGCGCAGCGCCTGTTCGACGCGCTGAAGGACAAGCCCGGCCGAAAGATCATTTCGATCATCTGGGCCGGCCAGCATCCGCTGCCGAAGATCGCCGATCTCAAGCCCGAGCGCTTCGGAATCGAGATCGCGCCCGGCGGCAACATTCTGCCCGCCATGCAGATCTACAAGAATTATCCCGGCATGGAGGGCGCGATCTACTACTACCACGCCTTTCCCAAGAACCCGATGAACGACTGGCTCGTGGCCGAGCACCAGAAGCGCTTCAACGCGCCGCCGGACTTCTTCACGGCCGGAGGCTTTGCGGCGGCCTCCGCGGTTCTCGCAGCCGTCGAGAAGGCGGGCGGCACCGACACCGAGAAGCTCATCACCGCCATGGAGGGCCTCACCTTCGAGACCCCGAAAGGCCCCATGACCTTCCGCAAGGAGGATCATCAGGCTCTCCAGGTGATGTACCACTTCAAGGTCAAGGCGAACGGCAAGGACAACAACGACCTCCTCGACCTCGTCGCCGAGATCCCGGCCGACAAGCTGCCGATCCCGGTGCGGAACAAGCGCTAAAGCCGCCTCGCCTCCGTGATCGCGCCAACGACCGATACGGCGCCCGCGCTCGAAACGCGCGGGCTCACCGTTCGCTTCGGCGGGCACGTGGCCGTCGACGACGTCTCATGCCGCTTCATGCCCGGCAGCCTCACGGCCATCGTGGGCCCGAACGGTGCCGGCAAGACCACCTATTTCAACCTCATTTCCGGCCAACTGCCCGCCACCGCCGGGACCGTGCTGGTGGACGGCGAGGACATCACTCGCCTTCCACCCTCGGCGAGGACGCGAAAAGGTCTGGGCCGCGCCTTCCAGTTCACCAACCTCTTCCCGCAGCTCACCGCTCTGGAGAACGTGCGGCTCGCGGTGCAGAGCCGCGCGGATGCGGGACGCTCGATCCTCACCGTCTGGAACCGCCGTCGCGACCTCATCGAGAAGGCCGAGAGCATTCTCGAGCGGGTGCGTTTGTCCGACAGGCGGAATGTCGCCCCCAAGACCCTCTCGCACGGCGATCAGCGCAAGCTCGAAGTCGCGCTCCTGATGGCGCTCGAGCCGAAGGTGTTCATGTTCGACGAGCCCACAGCCGGCATGAGCGTGGACGAGGTCCCGACCGTCCTCGATCTCATCCAGGAGCTCAAGGCGCAGAGGGACCGCACCATTCTCCTCGTCGAGCACAAGATGGATGTGGTGCGCTCCCTCGCGGATCGGATCGTTGTGCTCCATAACGGCTCCCTCGTGGCCGATGGCGACCCGGCGGAGGTGATCGCCTCGCCCATCGTGCAAGAGGTCTATCTCGGCCTGGAGCCGGCCCGTCCCATTCCTGAGGCAGCCCATGGCTGAGGCCGCCCTGCATTCCGCGCCTTCAACCCGCACCGTCGGGCCGATCCTGCGGCTCGAGGGCGTCCACACGCATATCGGGCCCTACCACATCCTTCACGGCGTCGATTTCGAGGTCCCGAGCGGCGGTCTCACGATGCTCCTCGGGCGCAACGGCGCGGGCAAGACCACGACCCTGCGGACCATCATGGGGCTGTGGCCTGCATCGAAGGGACGGATCACCTTCGAGGGCCAGGACGTCACCGCCCGCGCGACCCCCGACATCGCCCTCGCCGGGATCGGCTACGTGCCGGAATCCATGGGCATCTTCTCGGACCTCACGGTGCGCGAAAATCTCGTGCTCGCGGCCCGCCGCGGGCCCATCGATTCCGCTCGGCTCGACTGGATCTTCTCGCTCTTTCCCGCCCTCAAGCGCTTCTGGGCCCTGCCGGCAGGCCAGCTTTCAGGCGGCCAGAAACAGATGCTCGCAATCTCCCGCGCTATCGCGGAGCCGCGCCGGCTCCTCCTCATCGACGAGCCCACGAAAGGCCTCGCGCCCGTGATCGTGCGCAACATGATCGAGGCGTTCCAGGCGCTGAAGAGAGCGGGCGAGACGATCCTCCTCGTGGAGCAGAACTTCTACGCCGCATCCCAGCTCGGCGACATGGTGCTCGTGATGGACGACGGGCGGATCGTGCATTCCGGCGCCATGCGGGACCTCGTCGCCGACGCCGCCCTGCAGCAGCGCCTCCTCGGCCTCAGCCTGGACACGCATCAATGACGTCGACGATTGCTCCCGCTGCCCCCGCCGAGCTTCCCCGCGCGAGAACGGATTACATCCCGATCCTTCTCGTGCCCGCGATCGCCATCGCGGCGTTGCCCCTCTTCGGCGACGCTTCCGCCTGGGTGACGCTGACGCTCGCCGGGCTCGCCATGGGCATGATGATCTTTCTCATGGCCTCGGGGCTCACGCTCGTCTTCGGTCTCATGGATGTTATCAATTTCGGCCACGGGGTCTTCATCTCGCTTGGGGCCTACGCGGCGCTCATCGTGCTGGGGCCTCTCGCGAGCTGGGGCCAATCCGATTCCGTTGTCCTGAACCTCGCGCTGCTCCTCGCCTGCATCGTCGTGGCCGCTCTGGTGACGGCCGTGGTCGGGGCGGTGTTCGAGCGCGTGATCGTGCGCCCCGTCTATGGCAGCCACCTCAAGCAGATCCTCGTCACCATGGGTGGGCTGATTGTCGCAGAACAGGCGATCCACGCGATCTGGGGCGCCTCGCCGATCCCGGTCGCCCTGCCCCAGACGCTTCGCGGCGCCTTCGTGTTGGGCGATATCGTCATGGAGCGTTACCGCGTCGCCGCCGTTGTGATCGGGCTCGTCGTCTTCGGCCTCATGCAGCTCGTCCTCAACCGCACGCGGATCGGACTCATCATCCGCGCCGGCGTCGAGAACCCCGAGATGGTCGAGGCGCTAGGCTATCGCATCCGCCGCCTGTTCGTCGGCGTGTTCGTGGCGGGATCGGCTCTTGCCGGCCTCGGTGGCGTCATGTGGGGCTTCTACCGCCAGACTCTGACCGCCGGCATGGGCATGGAGGTGATGGTGCTCGTGTTCATCGTCATCATCGTCGGGGGCTTGGGCTCCATCGGGGGCTGCTTCGTGGGAGCGCTTCTCGTCGCGCTCGTGGCCAATTACGTGGGCTTCCTCGCCCCGAAGCTCGCGCTGATCTCCAATATCCTCGTCATGGCCCTGGTGCTCATCTGGCGCCCCCAAGGCCTCTTTCCGGTGGCTCGCCGATGACCGATGCTACGCTTGCCCGCACCGCTTCCGGGGCATCTCCGCCGCGAGAAGGCTTCCTGCAGGGGCTCCTCTCGGCCGACATGCCGCGTTCGCACGCTCTCTCGGCCCTGCTGCTCGTCATCCTGATCGGGCTTGCCGTGACGCCGTTCGTGCTCTCGGGCAGCCAGCCTCTGAGCACCGCGGCCAAGATCTGCGTGTTCATCGTGCTCGTGGCGAGCTACGACCTGCTGCTGGGCTATACCGGCATCGTGTCCTTCGCCCACACGATGTTCTTCGGCATCGGCGGCTACGGCATCGCGATCGCTCTCGACCGGCTCGGCGCCTCCTGGACCTCCATTGCCATCGGTCTCCCGCTTGCACTGGCCCTGTCGGCTGCGCTCGCCTTCGCGATCGGGCTTTTGTCGCTTCGGGTGCGGGCGATCTTCTTCTCGATGATCACGCTTGCGGTCGCCTCCGCCTTCCTGGTGCTGGCATCCCAACTTTCCACGATCACCGGCGGTGAGGACGGGAAGTCGTTCCAGCTGCCGCCCGCGCTGCGACCCGCCTTTAGGGTCCTCTCCGAACCCCTGTTCGGGCTCACGATCAACGGGCGGATCCTCGCCTATTATCTCGTGTTCTTCGTGGCGCTCGCGACCTTCCTGATCCTCATCCGCATAGTGAATTCGCCCTTCGGCCGCGTCCTGCAGGCGATTCGCGAGAACGAGTTCCGTGCCGAAGCACTCGGATACCGCGTCGTCGCCTACCGCACCGCGGCTTCGGTGATCGCGGCGATTGCCGCCACCATCGCGGGGGCGCTCTATGCGCTGTGGCTCCGCTACAACGGCCCCGACACGACCCTGTCCTTCTCGATCATGATCGACGTGCTCCTCATGGTCGTGATCGGCGGCATGGGCACCATGTACGGCGCGGCCATCGGAGCCACACTGTTCGTGCTCGCGCAGAGTTACCTCCAGGTGCTCATGGGCGCGGGCTCTAAGGCCCTCGAGGGCATGCCCCTGCTTCCGGGACTGATCCACCCCGACCGCTGGCTCCTTTGGCTCGGCGTGCTGTTCATCGTCAGCGTCTACGCCTTTCCCGGCGGAATCGTCGGCCGATTGAGGCGTACCTGACCCAGCGGATCGACAGCCCCGACGACCCGCGCATCGAGCCCTACCGTGCCGTGCGCGAAAGGGACCTCATCCGACGCGAAGGCCGCTTCGTGGCCGAAGGCGAAGTGGTGCTGCGCGTTCTGCTGACGGGCTCCCGCTTCCCCGTCGAGTCCCTCCTCCTCGCCGAGAACCAGGTGGAGCGTTTGGGGGCGCTCCTCGCCGGCATCCCGCCCGAGGCGCCGGTCTACGTGGCATCGCGAGAGGTGTTGGATGCCATTGCGGGCTTTCCCATCCACCGCGGCATCCTCGCCATCGGCAGCCGGACCCCGCCTCCCTCGCCGGCCGCGCTCCTTGGCACCCTGCCCGACGAGGCTCTGGTCGTTGGGCTCGTCGGGCTTGCCAACCACGACAACGTCGGCGGCATCTTCCGCAACGCCGCCGCCTTCGGGGCCGACGCGGTGCTGCTCGACTCGGAGACCTGCGATCCGCTCTACCGCAAGGCCATCCGGGTATCGGTCGGCGGAGCCCTCAAGGTGCCCTTCACGAGGGCCCCAAGCGCGGAGGGCCTGTGCGACACTCTCGAAAACGCGGGCTTCGATATCGTGGCCTTGAGCCCCAGCGGCCGCGAAACCCTGTCGAGCGTCAGGCGCGCAGGTCGGACGGCGCTGCTGCTCGGCGCCGAAGGCCCCGGCCTCCCGGACAGGATCCTCGCCCGCTGCCGGACCGTCAGCATACCGATGGCGGGAGGGTTCGATTCCCTCAATGTCGCGACGACGAGCGGGATCGCGCTCTACCAGCTCACCGCCGGCGTCATGCCCTGATGGCGCTCTCGGATTTGTGATAGGAGGGCGACTGCGGTGCCTTGATCTCGCGCAGCGAACTTCTAGCTCGGGCGGCACACCAACAACAAAGGGTTAGCTCGAATGTCTTTGACTCGTCGGACCGTTCTCGCTGCAGCGCCGGTGGCGGCCGCCTCCGGCTTTGGGGGACCCGCCTTGGCACAAGCACAAACTCCTCCCCAGGCTGCGGCGGCCGGTGCTCCGCGCCAGGCTCCCGGCTTCTACCGCTACAAGATCGGCGATATCGAGGTGACGGCGATTTTTGAAGGCTGGGCACCGCGCCCGCTCGAGAACTTCATTCGCAACGCCGCTCTCCCCGAGGTCCAGGCGGCCGCACGGGACGCCTTCCTCCCGGCCGACATCATTCAGAACACCTTCACGACGCTCGTCGTGAGGAACGGCGATCGGGTGACCCTGATCGACGCCGGTCTCGGCGACATGGGTCCGCCGACCACAGGCAATTGGACCGCAAACTTCCGCGCGGCCGGCTTCGACCCCGCACAGGTCAACACGGTCGTGATCTCCCACTTCCATGGCGATCACATCGGCGGCCTGCGCCGAAAGGACGGAACAGCCGTATTCCCCAATGCCGAAGTGATGGTGCCGGCTGCGGAATGGGCGTTCTGGATGGATGACACCCGTATGAACCAGGCACCCGAAGCTATGCGGGGTGGCTTCCAGGGCGCGCGCCGGGTGTTCGGGCCTATGGCGAAGGATGTGAAGCAATACGATCCCGATAAGGAAATCGTGCCTGGCGTTACGAGCATTGCTCTCCCGGGTCACACCCCGGGCCATACCGGTTTCATGATCGCTTCGGGGAACGGGCGGCTGATGGTCCTGTCGGACACCGCTAACCACCCTGCCCTGTTCGTCCGCAACCCGGACTGGCAGGCCGTGTTCGACATGGATGCCGAACAGGCCCGTGGTACGCGCCGGCGCATGCTCGACATGGCCGCGGCCGAACGGGCCCAGGTTGCGTTCTACCATGCTCCATTCCCCGCAACCGGCTTCATCGCCAAGGAAGGCAACGGCTACCGTATGGTGCCGGTGCAATGGACGACCGCGAACCTCTGATCTCACAAAAACCGTGTGGCGGGCGCCGTGCCCGCCGCACGCTCCCCGGTTGGTGCCGCCGTCTCGCCAAACACCCACGTGAGCGTGGCTTCGCCCCGCCCGCAGGCGCAGCGAAAGGAATGATCGGGGCCTCGTAGGGATGCCGCTCCCTCAACGCAGCATGCACGGCCGCTATCAGGTCGAGCTGCGTCTTGAGGGACCCGACAGCCTGTTCGCCGCGCTCCACCTCGCCCTTGCAGGCAGAAACCCGGCGCTTGACCGGAGGCACATTCGCACAGGCGAAGGGACCCGCGCGCGGTCCTCGATCCTCACCGATCGCGAGCCCCGCTCCCACATCGGGCAAGGTGGTGTAGACCAGAAGCGCCCCGTCCATGCTATGGCTGACCCTGAAGGGCAGCGTTCCGCCAGGGCCACGGCCCTGCGGCCGTCTAGGCAAGGTGATCCGGGCATGACCCGCCGTTTCAACAAGGTGGCTTTCGTCGCAAGCCAGACTCCCGAAGCCCAGGACGCCCTCGCGGCACTGAAGGCGCGCTATTCGGCCGTCGAGCCCGAAAACGCCGACGTCGTGGTGGCGCTCGGCGGCGACGGCCTCATGCTGCAGACCCTCCACCGCTTCATGGGCTCCTCGAAGCCGATCTACGGCATGAACAAGGGGACGGTCGGCTTCCTGATGAACGAGTTCCAGGACGAGGGCCTTCTGGACCGCCTCGAAAGTGCCCATCGGGGCGTCGTTCACCCCCTCCTGATGGTGGCGCGCGATCTGCAGGGCGAAGCTTACACCGCGCGCGCCATCAACGATGTCTACGTCTTCCGCCAGACCCATCAGACTGCGAAGATCCGCATCAGCATCAACTCGCAGATGCGCCTCGCGGAGCTTGTGGCCGACGGCGTCCTTGTCGCGACGCCCGCGGGCTCGACCGCCTACAATCTCTCGGTCGGCGGGCCCATCCTGCCGCTCGATGCCTCGCTCCTTGCGCTGACCCCCATCTCGGCCTTCCGGCCCCGCCGCTGGAGCGGGGCGCTCCTGCCGCAGCATGCCCGAATCCAGTTCGACGTCCTCGATCCCGAGCGCCGTCCGGTGAGCGCGGTCGCCGATCACACCGAGTTCCGGCGGGTCTCGCAGGTCAGCGTCTCCCTCGACCGCAGCGTCGACCTCGTGATGCTGCACGATCCGGGCCACGGCCTCGACGAGCGGATCCTGCGTGAGCAGTTCGGCCCTTGAGGCGCCGGCCCGGGCTGGCACAGGTACTCACATCCAGGCTCCCCAAAGTTCGCTCGTGTGCCCGCCCCTTGAGACGGCGGCGATTCTGGCCGATGTACCGGCCACGCTGAACGGAGCCCACCCATGCAAGACGGCGCGCGCCACCCCCGCGGGGGCCTCTACTTCGAGGATTTCGAGGTCAGCATGACTATCCCGCACCGGCTCACCCGCACGGTGACCCAGATGGACAATATGCTGTTCTCCAACATGACCCTGAACCCGCAGCCCCTCCACATCGACGCGCATTTCTGCGCCACCGAGACCGAATGGGGCCGGCCGCTCATGAACTCCCTGTTCACGCTCGGTCTCATGATCGGGATCTCGGTCAACGACACCACGGTCGGCACCACCATCGCCAATCTCGGGATGACGGACGTGAAGTTCCCGGCACCCCTCTTCGAGGGCGACACCGTGAACGTCACCACGGAGGTCGTGGCGGTAAGGGAATCGAAGTCGCGACCCGATGCCGGCATCGTGGATTTCATGCACCGTGCCTACAAGCAGGACGGCACCCTGGTGGCCGAGTGCCGTCGGCAGGCCTTCATGCGCAAGCGGCCCGATTGAGATGCGCTCGCTCCTCTTCGTCCCGGGCGACAGCGCCCGCAAGCTCGAGAAGGGTCTGGGGTCGGGCGCCGACGCGCTCATCATCGATCTCGAGGACTCTGTGGCACTTGCCGCCAAGGATGAGGCCCGACGGGTCACGCTGGGCTTCTTGAGGGAAGCAGCGGGCGAGGCCGTCCGGCCGAGCCTCTTCGTCCGCGTCAACGGGCTTTCCACCGCCCTCACGGACGCGGATCTCGATGGGATCATGGAGGGCTCGCCCGACGGGATCGTGCTCCCCAAGGCGATCGGCGGTCCGGACGTGTCGCATCTCGGAGCCAAGCTCGCCGTGCGCGAGGCGGAGTTCGGCCTCGAGGACGGACGCACCCGCATCATCGCCATCGCGACCGAGAACGCCCGCGGGGTTTTCGCGCTGGGAACCTTCGGAGGAGCGAGCCATCGGCTTCGGGCTCTCACCTGGGGCGGCGAGGACCTCTCGGCCGATATCGGGGCGGAGGCGAACCGGGACGAGCGGGGTCTCTACACAGATCCCTACCGCCTCGCCCGAGCCATGACCCTGCTCGGCGCCACGGCCGCCGAGGTGGACGCGGTTGATTCCGTCTACACCAACTTCCGCGACATGGACGGTCTTGCTGCGGAATGCCGGGCCGCGCGCCGCGACGGCTTCGTGGCCAAGATGGCGATCCACCCCGCCCAGGTGCCGGTCATCAACGAGGCCTTCACGCCCTCGGAGGACGCGGTCGCCAAGGCTCGGGCCGTCATCGCCGCGTTCGAGGCGAACCCCGGCGCGGGCGTCGTCGGCGTCGAGGGCGAGATGCTCGACCGGCCGCACCTCAAGCGCGCGGAAAGGCTGTTGGCGCGGACGAGACCTACATCCTGACCGGCTTCAGCCCGCCTCTCGCCGCGGGAGCACCCCCTCTCCCCGCTGGCGGAGAGAGGGGACGGCCGAGCGCCGCCCGGACCCCTACCCGCCCGGCGGACGCGTGATCGAGAACCGGGTCTCGGGCGTCGCGACGAAGTAGTCGCGGTAGCCCGCCCGCGCGATGGGCCGCATGGCCGCCGTGTCGAGGAAGCCGTCCACGATGAAGCGATCCTCGATGTGGATGCCGACCACCTGACCGATCACCAGGTAGTAGCGCGGATCGGCCCCATCGAGAGGCGTGAGGGGCACGGTCTGGAGCCATTTGCACTCCAGTGCTGCCGGCGATTCCGCGACCCGGGGCGGCGTCACGAGCCGCGAGGGTGCCGCCGTGAGCCCCGCATGATCGAGTTCGCTCGTGCCCCGCGGCAGCGGCGCGGAGGTGGCATTCATCTTTTCGCGGAGGTCGAAGGTCGCGAGGTTGCAGACGAATTCCTCGGTCTCCTCCACGAAGGTGACCGCATCCTTCCGCCCGTCCGAGGAGAAGGCCACCATGTGGGGCCGGTCGGAAATCGCGTTGAAGAAGGAATAGGGCGAGAGGTTCACCTCGCCCCGGGCGCTCATCGCCGTGATCCAGCCGATCGGCCGCGGGGTCACGATGGCCTTGAAGGGATCGTGCGGCAGGCCATGATCGCCGCGATGGGGCTCGTAGAACATGGACTCGGAGCCTCTCTGGAGGGAAATGGACCTTCGGTGACGCGACTTGTGATGGGCGCCCGGGATCCTCGGATGCGCGAGGAACCTCCGGGCCCGGCGAGCGCCCCTAGAGCCTCGTCACGATGTCGGCCAGTGCGGGTCGCACCCGCTCGGCCGGCTTCTCGACGACCGTCCCGATGTGGACGTAACCGGCGATCCGCTCATCCGGATCGAGGCCCAGGGTGTCGAGCACCCGACGGTCGAAGGCGTACCATTCCGTGATCCAGGAGGCGCCGTAGCCCAGCGCATGGGCCGCATGGAGCAGGTTCATGCACACGGCGCCCGCCGACAGGATCTGCTCCCATTCGGGGATCTTCGCGTGTGGTTTCGCCCGCGAGACCACGGCGACGACGAGAGGGGCTCGGGCGAGCCGGTTGCGCTCGAGGGCGACCTTTTCGTCCTCGGCCCCGGGCTGGTCGGCTTGGAACGCCCCCGCGATGGCCTCCCCGATCCGGTGGCGAGCCTCGCCCTCGATCACGAGAAAGCGCCAGGGCACGAGGCGGCCGTGATCGGGGACCCTCGCGGCGACTGTAAGGATCGTGTCGATCTCGTCGGCGCTCGGGGCGGGTGCGCCGAGGCGCTGGGCCGAGACCGAGCGGCGCTGCTTCAGATGGGTCAGCGGATCGTTCATCGTACTTTCATCCGGCTTGCGCAAAGGTGCGGCATCACGGACGATGGCCAGAAGCCGGGCGTCTGAGCGTTCCTGCTGGAAACCCAGGCGGTTGCCATGGTGTCGCCGTGTTGCGACGATTGAAGGGGCGCGCAGAACGCCCCGTGTAGGGGATGCCGTCGAACGGAAAACCGTCGGCGGCTGTATAGGGGGAGTACCGCGGTCCGCCAAGCAGGGCCTGGACGAAATGGGTCGGATCGCGGGGTCCGGACGGCTCGTCCGGTGCCGATCCAATCGTCAGGGCCGCTCACCACACCTGCTCGGAGGGACCCGAGCGTCGAGACGGATGCGAGGTCGTAAGGCCGGACATGCCGTGCGGCGCTGCTCGAACATGCCATGAAGCTCAACACCATTCCCGATATCGAGCGGGTCGCGCCTCCCGGAGCCTGGAGCCCGGGGCAATGCGCGGCAGCCTTTCTCGCCGTCCTGGCGATCTGGTCCGCTGCGGCGTCCGCTTGGCCTCTCTTCGGCGCCGTCGTGCCCTGGGATTCCAAGAATCATTTCTACCCCATGCTGCGCTATCTCGGAGCGGCCCTGGCTCACGGCGAGCTGCCGCTTTGGAATCCCTACCATTTCAGTGGGCACCCGGCTGTCGCTGATCCGCAATCGCTCCTCTTCACGCCGACTATGCTGCTCTTCGGCTGGCTCGTCCCCGAGCCCTCGATGGAGCTGTTCGACCTCGCGGTCTTCGCCCACCTTCTCCCGGGCGGGCTGGCCTTCGTCCCGCTGTTCCGGCGACGCGGCTGGCATTGGACGGGGGCGGCGCTCGCCGCAGCGATCTTCATGCTCGGCGGCTCGGCGACGGCCCGCCTGCAGCATACCGGCATGATCTTCAGCTACGGCTTCGTGCCCTTGGCGCTTTGGCTCCTCGAAGAAGCTCTCGACCGCCGCTCCTACGCTTTCGGGGGCCTGTTTGCGGTCGTGGCCGCCATGATGACCGTGGGCCGCGACCAGGTTGCGTTCCTGAGCGCCCTCATGCTCATCGGCGTGGTCGTGGCCAAGACGGTCGAGGCGCCCTCGGCTCTGGCCTATCTGCGCGGCCGGGCGCTCCTGCTTGGCACGATGGCCGTGATCGGCGGCGCCCTGCTCGCTGTTCCCACCATCCTGACCATGCAGCTTCTGGCAACCTCGACCCGGCCGTCATTCGGCTTCGGGGTCGCGGCGATGGGCTCCCTGCCTCCGGAAAGCCTGGCCACGATCCTGTTCGGCAACGTGTTCGGATCGCTGCGGCTCACCTACGACTACTGGGGCCCGGACTGGACGAGCCTCAACGGCGGCACCTGGACCGACCGAGCCACGAACTATCTCTTTGCTGGCACGATCCCTGCCCTCCTCCTCCTCTGGCACGGCATCGCCGGCAGGCGGCTGTTCGCCCGCGAGTTCCGCATCTTCCTGCTCGTCGGGGCCGTGAGCCTGTTCTATGCCCTTGGCCATTACACCCCCGTCTTCGAGGTGATCTTCGACTATCTGCCAGGGGTGAAGCTCTACCGCCGACCCGCAGACGCGACGTTCCTGATCAACCTCGTCCTCGCCTTCGCCGCAGGCTACCTCGTCCACCGCTTCGTCCGCGACGGGAGTCCCGGGGGCATCTTCGCGCGCTGGCGGTCGGTCGGAACGCTCCTGCCGGTCGCAGCGGGCGGGCTTGCAGTCGCTGCCGTCGTGGCCTCGCTCGCCTTCGCGGCCCGCGCGGGGCAGATCCCGGCCTCGGTGAGGGAGATCGCAATCGGGGTTGCTCTCGCCTGCTGCGCGGCGGCACTTGCCTGGCGGGCCGGGCCGCACCCCCAAGCCCGGTTGGCAGCTGCGGCCCTTCTCCTTGCCGTGACGGGAGGCGAACTCGTGTGGCGCCATGCAGCCTCGGCCCTCAATGCGGAGCCGGCGGAGCGGTATGCGGTCTTCCAGCAGCTCCCGCCCGAGCAGCTCCAGGGTCTCCAGATCCTGCGCGACGAACTCGCGAACCGCCATGCGGCCGGCGAGCGGCCCCGGATCGAGATCCTCGGCCTCGCCGGTGCCTGGCAGAACGCCTCCATGGTGCTGGGGATCGAGGACACCCTGGGTTACAATCCCCTGCGCCTCGCCGATTACGAACGCGCGGTCGGCCCGGGCGAGAACGCGGTCGATCCGAACCTGCGCCAGTTTCCGGCCACGTTCCGGGGCTACAAATGCCGGCTCGCGAACCTGCTCGGCCTCGAATACCTCGTGCTCGACCGCCCCCTCGAAAAGCTGCCCCGCCACTTCCCGCGGCTCACCGACGCCAAGGTTTTGTTCGGCTCGGGCCAGATGTGGATCTACCGCCTCAACAACGCGAGCCCGCGGGCCTACATCGCCGGGCATGCCTCGCCCGTCGATTCAGACCAGATCCTCGACCAGGACGAGTTGCCAGAATTCGACCGCGCCGAGGAGGCGCTGATCGACGCGGGGAGCATGCCACTTCTTACGGGCGCGCTGGGCACCACCGCCTCAGATACCGGACCCACGGGACCGACCGGGACGGCCAGGATCGTCGCCTATAACCGTAACAGCGTCTCGATCGAGGTGCAGGCGGAGCGCCCCGGTATCCTCGTTCTTCACGACATCTACTATCCTGGCTGGGAGGTGACCGTGGACGGGGAGACGAAGCCGTTGCTGCGCGCCAATCTTCTGTTCCGTGGGGTCGAAGTTCCCCAGGGCCGGCACCGGGTCGAGTTTGCGTTCCGTCCTTTGTCGCTCAACAACCTCGTTGCCGCAGCGAGCGATCTCGTGGACACCAAGGGGAACGAGAGCACCGACACGGCGACGCAATAGAGCACGGCTTGGCACCTTCGATGTTGCGACGATCCACCCTCCTGACCGCCCTCATCCTCGCCTGCGGCATCGCCACGGATGCGCTGGCGCAAAGCGGCGGCCCGGTTCCCCCGTCCCTCGGAGGCGCGCCTCTGCCGACGCTGCAGGAGCCCGTGACCCTCACGCTGAGCGCGGCCTTCGCCCAGGACGGTAAGCCGATCCAATCCGGGCTGACGTGGCGCATCTACGAGGACAGGGGCGACAACGCGCCGCCGACCGTGGTGGCGCGCTCGACCGATCCCGCCCCCCGTTTCACCCTTCAGCCCGGCAATTACGTGGTTCACGCGGCCTACGGGTTCGCCGGCGCCTCGCAGCGCATCACGGCGACATCCGGCAGCCTGAACGAGCGTGTCAGCATCGGGGCGGGAGCACTGAAGCTGCGCGGCGCCATCAGCGAGACGCCGATCCCGCCGAATCGTCTCTCGTTCGCGGTCTACGTGCCCATCGGATCGAATTCCGAGGGCCGACTCGTCATCGCGAACGCCAAGGCGGGCGAGCTCATCCGTCTTCCGGAGGGCACGTATCACGTCGTCTCCACCTACGGGGACTCGAATGCGATCATGCGTTCCGACCTGAAGGTGGAAAGCGGCAAGATCACCGACGCTACCCTCAACCATCGCGCCGCCACCGTAACCCTCAAGCTCGTGGCGGCGATCGGAGGCGAGGCTTTCGCGGGCACCGCCTTCAGTGTGCTCACCCCCGGCGGCGACGTGATCCGGGAGGCCATCGGGGCATTCCCGTCGGTGACGCTGGCACAGGGCGACTACGTGCTGATCGCCCGCCACGAGGGAGAGGTCTACACCCGCGAGTTCAAGGTCGAGAGCGGCCTCAACCGGGACATCGAGATCGTCGCGAAACCCTGAGACGTCCTCGAGCGACGGGGATCCGGGCACGTACCGACGCGACGACCCGTGATCGCGAGCTGATTCCACGAGAGGGGAAACATCTCCAGATCTCCCCCCGCTGGCATCCGGTCCGCGCAACTTTCACCCCTCCTCCCGCATTGACCCGATCGCTGGTGCCAGGGATCGGGCAGCCCGTCGTGCGCCTGGTCCGCCTGCGAGTGTTTGCCGTGAGCGGCCCAACTCGGGAGAACCCCAATGAGAATCGCCGATGTGATGACCCGCGACGTGCGCGTCGTTCAACCGGACCGCACCGTGCGCGAAGCCGCGCGCCTCATGGATGAACTCAACGTCGGTGTGCTGCCGGTCTGCGACGGCCGGCGGCTCGTCGGCATGGTGACGGACCGGGACATCACCGTCCGCTCGACCGCCGCCGGCCTTGCGCCGGATCAAAGCTATGTGCGGGATGTGATGACCGACGACGTGGAATGGTGCTTCGACACCGATGAGGTCGACGAAGTCGTCGAGATGATGAGCCGCCTGCAGGTGCGACGCATCCCCGTCGTTGACCGCAACAAGCGCCTCGTCGGGATCGTGGCGCTGGGCGACCTCGCCACCGACACCGAAGAGCAGGCTTCCCGGGCCTTGCGGCGAATCTCGACGCCCTCCGAGCCCGACCGCTCCGGGACGCCGAGCGCCTCCCGGGCGGACCAGACCCGAGGCGGCGGGCGGTCGCGCCTGACGGAGGAGGAGCGCCGCGAACTCGACCGTCGGCTTGCCCGCGAGGATCGCGGCGGGGGCGATCCGGGCCGGCACATCGACCCCTCCGAATACCGGGGCCCCATGCCTTCGGGTGGACGGGACTTTCGATTCCGGGACGAGGACAACGTGCGGGCGGCTTTCGGGCCCTTCGGGCATCCGGGAGAGGAGCGGGATCGGAACGCCGGGATGCGCGGCGGATTCGGCGGCGAAGGCTACAACAGCTACGGCGAATCCTACGGCCGCGGGAGCCAGGGGGGCGGTAGCGGCGGTTCCCGGCCTGGCCAGGGCATGGGCCGGGACCTTACGGGTCGGCTTCGGCGCTTCAATTCCGCGAATGACGACCCGTCCGACCGCGGCGACGACAATTCCGAGCGCGAGCGCACGCTCCTCCAGCCGAACGACCGCCGCAACTATGGCGTCGGCCCTGGCAATACCCGCTTCGGCAACGATGCCACGGCAAGCCGCGGCGAGGTCAGGCGAGGCGAGCATCAGGGCCGCGGACCGAAGGGGTACCAGCGCTCCGACGAGCGGATCCGCGAGGATATCCACGAACGCCTCACGGACGACGCCATGCTGGATGCTTCCGAGATCGAGGTTCAGGTGCAAAGCCGCGAGGTGACGCTCACGGGCTCGGTTCGGACCCGGACGGAGAAACGCCGGGCCGAGGACCTCGCCGAAAGCGTCTCCGGTGTGGCGCATGTCCAGAACAACCTGCGCGTCGGCCAGCATCAGGCGGACCACAGTTCGGGGACGGAAGCGGGCGACGCGGTGTCGGCAACCAACAACCCCGGCATCGGCGGCGCCGGAGCCCCCGGCTCGCCAGCCGGCGGCCGCCCGACAGGCGTCGCAAAGGGTCGGCAGCGGCAGTCGAGCTGAGCCGAGCCGATCCCTCTCCCCGCGAGCGGGTTAGGGTGAGGGGCTGGTCGGACAAGCGAGCGGCTTCCACACCTCTACCGTCCTTCCGGGGCGGCACAGCCGAGCCCGGAACCCAGATGGCGCGTTCTCTCAGGAGACATCTCCTGGGTTCCGGCCCGCCCTGCGGGCGACCGGAATGACAGTGAGGGAGACAAGACCAGCAGCCTCACCGACCGGCCCCTCACCCCGGCCCTCTCCCCGCTAGCGGGGAGAGGGAGAGTGGTTCCTACTCGGCGGCTTGCGCTAACGCCGTGGCCGCGTTGGATCGTCGGAGATCGGGTGGGACGGCCTCGTCGGCGAGCATTCGCAGCGCGTCTTCGAGCGTGGCGCTGCGCTGCTCCTGGCTGCCGAGACGGCGGATCGACAACGTGCGCTCCGCCGTCTCCTTGCGGCCAACCACGAGAAGCACCGGGACCTTCGCGAGGGAGTGCTCGCGGACCTTGTAGTTGATCTTCTCGTTGCGCAGATCCGCCTCGACGCGCAGGCCCGCCCGCCGCAGGGCCTCCACGACCTCGGTCGCATACGCGTCGCCGTCCTCGGTGATGGTCGCGACTACCGCCTGCACCGGCGACAGCCAGAGCGGGAAGTGGCCGGCATGGCTCTCGATCAGGATGCCGAGGAACCGCTCCAGGGAGCCGCAGATAGCCCGATGCACCATGACGGGCTGCTTCTTCTCGCCGTCGGGGGCGATGTAGAAGGCCCCGAACCGCTCCGGCAGGTTGAAGTCCACCTGCGTGGTGCCGCATTGCCAGTCGCGCCCGATGGCGTCCTTGAGGGTGTATTCGAATTTCGGCCCGTAGAACGTGCCCTCACCCTCGTTCACGCCGGTCTTGATCCGCCCGCCGGACTCCGCCGCCATGCGTTCGAGGACGCGGCGCAGGATCCCCTCCGCGTGGTCCCACATGGCATCGGTGCCGACGCGCTTTTCGGGCCGCGTGGCGAGCTTCACCACGACCTCCTCGAAGCCGAAGTCGCGGTAGACCGAGAGCATCAGGTCGTTGATCTTGAGGCACTCGGCCTCGAGCTGGTCTTCGGTGCAGAAGATATGCGCGTCGTCCTGCGTGAAGGCCCGGACGCGCATCAGACCGTGGAGCGCACCCGAAGCCTCGTAGCGGTGGACCGCGCCGAATTCGGCGAACCGCACAGGGAGATCGCGATAACTCTTCAGGCCGTGCTTGAAGATCTGAACGTGCCCGGGGCAGTTCATAGGCTTTAGGGCGAAGACGCGCTGGTCCGCCTCGGGATCGTTCGGCCGCAGAAACGCGCTCGCCGACTTCACGGCGAACATGTTGTCGGCATACCAGCCCCAGTGACCGGAGGTTTCCCAGAGCGATTTGTCGAGCACCTGAGGCGCATTGACCTCGTCGTAGGTTCCCCGGAGACGCCGGCGCATGTAGCCGAGAAGTTCCTGGAACATGGTCCAGCCCTTGGGGTGCCAGAACACCGTTCCCGGCCCCTCCTCCTGGAAATGGAAGAGGTCCATCTCTCGTCCCAAGCGGCGGTGGTCGCGGCGCTCCGCCTCCTCGAGCTGCTTGATGTAGCGGTCGAGGTCCTCCTGCGAGGCCCAGGCCGTGCCGTAGATCCGGCTCAGCATCTGGTTGTTGGAATCGCCGCGCCAATAGGCGCCCGCCACCTTCATGAGCTTGAAGGCGGTGCCGATCTTGCCCGTCGAGGTCATGTGCGGGCCCCGGCAGAGATCGAACCAGTCGCCCTGATGGTAGATCTTCAGATCCTCACCGCCCGGAATGGCGTCGATGAGTTCGATCTTGAAACCCTCGCCCCGCTCGCGGAAGACTTGCCTGGCCTTCTCGCGGCTCCAGACCTCCTTGGTGAAGGGTTTGTCCCTCGCGATGATCTCGAGCATCTTCGCTTCGATCGCGGCGAAATCCTCGGGCGTGAAGGGCTCGGGTCGAGCGAAATCGTAATAGAAGCCGTTCTCGATGACGGGCCCGATGGTCACCTGGGTACCAGGGAACAGGCTCTGCACGGCCTCGGCGAGCACGTGCGCGCAATCGTGCCGGATCAGTTCCAGGGCGCGCGGGTCTTCGCGGCTCAAGAATTCGATCGTCGCATCCCGCTCGATCGGGTCGGCGAGGTCCGTGACGGTGCCGTCGAGGGCCATCGCGACGGTGCGCTTGGCGAGCGACTTCGCGATGCCATCGACGATCTCGCGGCCCGAGATGCCGGGGGCGTACTGGCGTTGGGCGCCATCGGGAAATGTCAGGGTAATCATAGCAATCTCCTGGCTCACTCCTGCCGACCAAGCAGGTAAGCGTGGGGCCGACGGCAACGACAGGCTTTCAGGGCGAGGGAGTGCCGTCGGGTTCGACTGCCTCGCAAGCGACCGGGGGCGCGTTCGTGCCGCGCCAGCGGCCATAGGCCCAGGGCTTATACCACGCGGCTCCGGCGGGCAACGCACCGGGAACCCAGTCGATTCCCGACGTCCCGAGCGGACCGCAGCGGCAGATCCGGGCGAACCCCATCCAACCGCCGGCCCAGAATCCGTGCCGCTGGATCGCCTCGTCGGTATATTCCGAGCAGCTCGGCAGGTGCCGGCACTGACGTCCGACGAGGCCGGAAAGGGTGAGCTGGTAGAGGCGGATCGCCCGATGAGCCGCCGCTTGAGCCGGGTTCCCCACGGCTACTCCGCGGCAGGCGCCGTGCGCCGGGCCTCGATCTGGTCGAGAGCGTCCACGACCGCATCGAAGGTCAGCATCGTGGAGGCATGACGAGCCTTGAAGTCCCGCACGGGCTCGAGCACCCGCAGGTCCTCCCAGCGGCCCTCGGGGGGCTCGCCGCCCTCCTTGAGCATCCGCCGCATGGCCTCTCGGATCATGCGGAGTTCCGAGGCAGTCGAGCCGACCACGTGACGGGCCATGATCGACGAGGAGGCCTGACCGAGCGCGCAGGCCTTCACGTCGTGCGCGAAGTTGCTCACCACCTCGCCGTCCAGGGCAAGATCCACCGTCACGGTCGAGCCGCAGAGCTTCGAGCGAGCAGTCGCGCTCGCCTGCGGGTTCGGCAGGCGGCCGAGCCTGGGGATATCGGCGGCGAGTTCCAGAATGCGCTGGTTGTAGATGTCGTTCAGCATCGGCGTCCGGGGTGTTCGAGCCACAATATAGGGCTTCGCCGGCCGTTCCGCGACCTCTCCCACGGCTCGGCCTGACCGGCCCCCAAACGGGGCGCTATCGGGTTTTGCTCGCCGACTGCGACCCTTCCCCATCATGGTGCGTTGATCGCATGGGTGTCGTTCTGCGGCGAACCGACGCGAAGCTGGTCTATTGGCAGCAAGCTGTCGTAGAACCGCCAACGACTTCAAGGAAAGCGCGAGGCTCCGCATGGATGCAGTGGTTAGGTCCTTGTCCGCGCGTTCGGCCCCAGCCACCGCCGACAAGTCAGCGACCGAACGCCCGTCTCGGGAGGAGGCGGAGGCTGCGGTTCGGGTTCTGATCCGGTGGGCGGGGGACGATCCCGGGCGCGAGGGTCTGGTCGACACGCCCAAGCGCGTCGTCAAGGCCTACGAGCAGCTCTAC